>FLNY01000787.1_pt1 | contig 11606 bp, 5 predicted proteins | sample 1140381 | NCBI WGS metagenome assembly FLNY01 (sample SAMEA3878172, study PRJEB12797) | bioreactor metagenome | biome: Moose rumen | place: Sweden | collected 2011-10
GATTCGGGCTCCCCGTGCACCGATTGACCCGTTTTCGTGCACGTACCCCGCGATTCGGCCTCCTCGTGCACCGATTGACCCGTTTTCGTGTACGTACCCCGCGATTCGGCCTCCCCGTGCACCAAATGGCCCGTTTTGGTGCACGGACCCCGTGATTCGGCCTCCCCGTGCACCGATTGACCCGTTTTGGTGTACGTACCCCGTGATTCGGCTTCCCCGTGCACCAAATGGCCCGTTTTGGTGTACGTACCCCGTGATTCGGCCTCCTCGTGCACCAAATGCCCCGTTTTGGTGCACGGACGGCATCGTAAGAAAAATTATTTTTTTTATCGATCGCAATTGTTCGTCCCAATATGAGGGTTTTTATCACATTTTTTCGTTTTTAACTGCCGCGGCCGGGGATTTTTCATACCTTGGCAAAAAAACGATCATGGAAACACTTGCCGAAAAGGCTTTTCTGGAGGCCGGACCCATATACCACCTTTATACGACTCCGTTGGAGAGCGATATATACTTTCATTCAGACGATGACAGGCGCATCGCCCAGAACTATATTGCCATATCCATCAAGGAGTCCGACTGTAAACTCCTCGCATATTCAATTATGACAAACCATTTTCACTTTGTCATAGAGGGGGGAAAAGACCGTGTCTATGATTTTTTTGAAATGTTCAAGGGGCTTTTGTCCAATTATTTCAAACATCACGGGCGAAGCGGGCTAATAAGCGGAGTGACTGCCGGGATAACCGGTATAGGGAATTTGAGACAATTAAGGAATACCATTGCATACGTGATTCGCAACGCTTTTGTAGTGAGACCGGAAGTGAATGTCTTTGCCGATCCATGGTCTACCGGCCACCTGTACTTCAACCCTTTTTTGGTGAAGGATGGGATTCCTGCTTCTCAGCTGAAGGGGAGGGCACTCAGGACGTTTGTGCAGTCACGCACAATTACCAGAATTAATCCGGACATCCATGTGAAGGACAATCTTGCTCTTGCCTGGAGTTTTGTGGATTACAAACACGTGGAAGAGTTTTATGACAACGCCCGGGAGTTCGTTTACAGTGTGATGAAAAACACCGAAGCCATGATTGAAACAGCACTGTCCTGCAACGAGGACCCGGCCCTCAATGACGAGGACTTACTGCCCAGACTATTTTCCATGAGCAGGGAAATGTTCAAGGAGGACAAGCCGTTCTCTCTCGACGAGAACCAAAAGAAAAAGCTGGCCGTTGAAATCAAAAACAGATATCATTCTTCCAACAAGCAGATAGCCAGGTTGTTGAGACTTCCCCTCTCGACAGTGGACGCTCTATATCCGCTTCTGGCAAAGAGATAAACCTATCTCTAGTCCAGCTTCAGCACAGCCATAAATGCGCTCTGGGGCACCTGGACGGTGCCTATCTGGCGCATGCGCTTCTTCCCCTCTTTCTGCTTTTCAAGAAGCTTGCGCTTTCTGGTGACGTCGCCTCCGTAGCACTTGGCCGTTACGTCCTTGCGCACCTGACGCACAGTTTCGCGGGCGATTATCTTTGCGCCGATAGCCGCCTGCACGGCAATGTCAAATTGCTGGCGTGGGATGAGGTCCTTGAGTTTGAGGCATATCTTGCGGCCGAAGTCATAGGCGTGGTCTTCGTGGATGAGTGTGGACAGGGCATCGGCAGGGTCCCCGTTGAGGAGGATGTCCAGCTTCACGAGGCGAGCGGGGCGGAAGTCCGTGACATGATAATCGAACGACGCATAGCCCTTCGAGATGGATTTGAGTTTGTCGTAGAAGTCGAAGACCACCTCGGAGAGGGGAAGGTCGTAGTTGAGCTCCACACGGTCCGTGGTTATGTAATGCTGGCCTATCAGCGTTCCCCTCTTGTCCATGCACAGTTTCATGATGGGGCCGTAAAAATCGGCCTTCGTGATTATCTGGGCGCGGATGTAGGGCTCTTCAATGTGGTCTATGACGCTCTGCGGCGGAAGGCCGGAAGGGTTGTGCACGTCCACCACTTCGCCCTTTGTGGTGTACACCTTGTACGACACGTTAGGGACGGTGGTTATCACGTCCATGTTGAACTCTCGGAAGAGGCGCTCCTGGACAATTTCCAGGTGCAGGAGGCCCAGAAAGCCGCATCGGAAACCAAAACCGAGTGCAAGGGAGCTTTCCGGCTCGTATGTGAAGGAGGCGTCATTGAGCTGGAATTTCTCCAGTGTGGCGCGAAGTTCCTCGAACTTGGAGGCGTCCACGGGATAGAGGCCGGCGAAAACCATCGGCTTAACTTCCTCGAATCCGGCGATTGCCTCCCTGCAGGGGTTATCCACGTGGGTAATGGTGTCGCCCACTTTCACTTCCACGGCAGCCTTGATGCCGGTGATTATGTAGCCAACGTCCCCGGCCCTTACTTCGCCGGTAGGGTTGAGCTTGAGTTTGAGGGAACCCACTTCTTCGGCCTCGTACTCGTCGCCGGTGGAGAAGAATTTTACCTTGTCGCCGTTACGTATGGTGCCGTTCACCACCTTGAAATATGCGATTATGCCCCTGAACTGGTTGAAGACAGAGTCGAAGATAAGGGCCTGGAGGGGAGCATCGGCATCCCCCTTCGGCGCAGGAATCTTGTCCACAATTGCATCCAGCACCGCCTGCACGCCTTCTCCCGTACGGGCCGATATCCGCAGCACGTCTTCCGGCTCGCAGCCAAGGAGGTCACACACCTGTTCCTCCACCACCTCCGGCTGAGCGCTGTCCATATCGATCTTGTTGAGAACGGGAATAATCTCGAGATTATGGTCTATTGCCTGATAGAGGTTTGAAATTGTCTGAGCCTGAATACCCTGGGATGCGTCAACCACCAAAAGGGCGCCCTCGCAGGAGGCGATTGAGCGGGACACCTCGTAGGAGAAGTCCACGTGGCCGGGAGTGTCTATGAGGTTGAGCCTATATGTTTCTCCGTCCCTCACATAATCCATCTGGATGGCATGGCTCTTTATGGTTATGCCCTTTTCCCTCTCGAGGTCCATGTCGTCCAGCACCTGGTTCTCCATCTCCCTGTCACTCAGCGTCCGCGTGAGTTCCAGGAGCCTGTCCGCCAGCGTGGACTTCCCGTGGTCAATATGTGCTATTATGCAAAAATTTCGGATATTCTTCATAACCCGCAAAGATACAAAAAATGCAAATAACGCCCAACGTGCACGAAAACAGGGCAATCGGTGCACGAAGAGGCCGAATCACTGGGTACGTGCACGAAAACAGGGCAATCGGTGCACGAAGAGGCCGAATCGCGGGGTCCGTGCACCAAAACGGGTCAATTGGTGCACAGAAGGGCCGTAACCGGACTAAAGCAGCTTTGCGGCAATCTCAGAAAGCTCAGACCTCTCGCCCTTGCGGAGAAATACGTGCTGGAACACTTCCTGCCCCCTCATCTTCTCGTTGAGGTGGGTGAGACCGTTACTCCACTGGTCCAGATACGGCTGGTCTATCTGGAAAATATCTCCCGTGAATACCATCTTGGTGCCTTCTCCGGCGCGTGTAATGATGGTTTTTACCTCGTGGGGGGTAAGGTTCTGCGCCTCGTCCACAATGAAATAGACCTTTCCGAGCGACCTGCCGCGGATATATGCCAGCGGCGATATGAGAAGTTTCTCCTCCCTGACAAGCGCATCGATCTTCTGCGCCTGCTTGGATCCCGGCTTGAAGCAGTGTCTTATGACCTCCAGGTTGTCCATAAGCGGCTGGATGTAAGGGCTCATCTTAGTTTTCTGGTCTCCTGGAAGATAGCCGATATCCTGTCCTCCCAGCACCACCGTTGGGCGCGAGAGGATAATCTGGTCGTAATCGGCCTCCTGCTCAAGGGCCGATGCAAGCGCGATGAGCGTCTTTCCCGTGCCGGCGCCGCCGGTGAGCGAAACCAGCGGGATGGCGGGATTGAGGCAGGCGTCCATCGCGAACTTCTGCTCGTCGTTGCGGGGCCTTATGCCGCACGCCCCCTGGCTGCGCACGAGGGCAATGACGCCGCGCGCCTTGTCGTACCTGCCGCACACCGTTTCTCCGCCGAAGGAGAACTTGTACAGCTGGTTCGCCGCAGGCTCTTTCTCTGCCACCTCATTCCAGGGGAGGCTGTTGTCCTGCCCGTAAGCAAGACGCTGGACGGCATCTGTCGATGCATCCACCGATATGACGCCCTTCTCCAGACCTTCCATCACCTCGTCGTCCATACGGTCGCGAAGGTAGTCCTGCGCCTCCATGCCCACGGCCTTGGCCTTGAGGCGGAGGTTGATGTCCTTGGTGACAAGAGCAACGAAACGCTCCGGGTTATGGTCCCTCACCCACATGGCCGTGGAGAGGATGCGGTGGTCCTGCGTGTCGTCCCGGAACATGTCCCTGTACTTCTGGGCGAAGGGATGGTTGGGCTCTATCTTGATGTATCCCAGGCGTTTGCCAAGAGGTACCCCGCGCGTGGAGAACGACCTTCTGTCCGTCAGACGGTTTATCTCCCTCATGAACGCACGTGCATTGTAAGACAGTTCGTCGTTACCCTTTTTGAACTTGTCCAGCTCTTCCACCACCGCTATGGGTATCACGATGTCGTTTTCCTGGAACTGCTTCACGGCGTTGTGGTCGTGAAGGATGATGTTTGTGTCTAGTACAAATATTTTAGCCATTAGTCCTCGCCTTCTAGCGTATTTAACAGTGATTCAAGTATTTGCGGAATTTCCACACGGTCCGACACCTTCACCTTTGGGCTCCCTGGAACCGGATGGCCAAGAGGGAAGTACACAACGTCCTGCAGGATGAACTCCGCATCTACGTAGTCGTAGTCTATGTCTGCAATCTGGATGACTACTCCTGGCACCTCTCCGAACAGCACCCGCAGGGGACTGGATTCGCCGTAGGAGCGAAGGATTTCGCTTATCGAGACATCGGCCCCCGTTCCGGCTGAAGACAGGGAACGGAGCGCCGTCATGAGGCCGCCTTCCCCGACAGTTGCGCCGGCCTTCACTATGCCGTCTTCCACAAGTTCCCTCACAACCTCGAAACAGTCCATGAAGCAGTCTGCATCGCCAACCTCGGCAGCGGCGGCGGCCCTTGCTCCCGTGACCTCTGCGAGGGCGCTTCCGCCAAGACGGAAATCGCAGGAATCGAAAGGAATGTAAAGAATCCAGTCCGACGGCTCCGTCACAAAGGACGAGAGCGCCTTCCTGCGCCTGCCGAGGTGCGTTTTTTCCCCGCCGGAAGGTCTTTCGGAGAAGAGTTCCTCCTCCTCGTCCATCTCCATCTGTTCCAGTGCATTGGCCTTGAAGGACACCGATGGGGCGCCTGCCGTAACAGAATAAGTTTCAAGCCCTATGCCCAGGGCGTCAATATAATTGCAGGCCGACTCCACCGACTCGTAGAATGCGGCGGCCTCTCCCATGTCCTTGTACTGCCACTTCCAGGCGGCCTTGAGGGAAAGGTCCGGCAGGCGGAAATGCCCGCAGTACCAGATTGTGTCCAGCAGTGCCCTTGCAACCTTTGATGCGGTAAAAGAGCCGGCGAACGGGAGGGGCATACCGCGATGGAACCCGTCCAGTGCCTTTGCATACTTTTCTACCGTCTTTTCACTTAGTACGGCGCCTCCGGGGGCGGGGTCCCGCCGCTCGTCGGCAATGGTTTCGAAGTCTCCTTCTTTCTCAAGGGGAGGATGGGCCGTACACTCCCGCAGCATCTGTGCCGGGGTAAGTTTTTTGGGCGCTCCGTCAATGATAAATGGGGAGTAGAGTAAATCTTGAACCATGCCCCAAAATTAGACAAAATTTGTTATCTTTGCAATAATATATGACCTACGACGCCCTACTTGAAGAAATATTCAGCCGGTTTCCTTCCGTCCAGTCTGGCGGTTTTACCCCCGGCACTTACAAGCCCGGCCTTGAGAGCATGCGCCTTTTCGACGAGGCCCTCGGCTCCCCCTCAAGAGACTTTCGTGCGGTGCATGTTGCCGGCACAAACGGAAAAGGTTCGGTGTGCCACATGCTCGCATCGGCCTTTACCTCCTGCGGGCTCAGGACGGGGCTCTACACGTCCCCGCACCTTCTGGACTTCCGTGAAAGGGCAAGGATTGACGGGCAGCTCATTCCCAAAGAATACGTGCAGGCCTTCCTCGAGGAGTGGCTTCCCTTTGCAAAGGACCACAACCTTTCCTTCTTCGAGATAACTACGGGCCTTGCATTCAAGTGGTTTGCAGACAATAAAGTGGACGTTGCCGTCATTGAGACCGGCCTTGGCGGCAGGCTGGATTCCACAAATATCCTTCAGGCGCCGGAGATTACCGTCATCACATCCATCGGGCTGGACCATATGGCGCAGCTGGGAAATACCCGCGAAGAGATTGCGGCAGAGAAGGCGGGCATCTTCAAGCCCGGCGTCTCCGCACTCATAGGGGAAAGGGACGATGAAACGTCGCCCGTTTTTGAGCAGAAAGCCTATATGCTGTGCCCGCTGCACTACGCAGAAAATACAAAATCGGCCCTGTGGATGCGCAGGAGGCCCATCATTGAGGAAATGGACCTTAAGGCGCCCATTCAGGAAGTGAACCTCCGGACGGTGCTCGCCGCCATTGAAATCCTCAGGGAAAGCCGGGCCTTCAAGGCGCTGGAAGACAAATCGGCCATAGTGGACGGTATCATCCATGCAGCGCGGAATACCGGTCTTCGGGGGAGGTGGGAACTGCTGTCGGAGAACCCTTTCGTCATTGCAGACATAGGGCACAACGCGGCGGCACTCAGCCACAATTTCCGCCAACTGGAAAGGTACGTTGAAAGCGGGGAATTCTCCTCTCTCATAATTGTTTACGGCATAATGGCCGACAAGGATCTTGACGCAATCCTTCCCCTTATGCCGGAAAACGCAACCTACATCTTCGCCGCTCCCGACACGCCGCGCGCCCTGCCGGCGGGAGACCTCCTGCGCCGCTTCAACGACTACAGGCGCTCTGCGGGCCTGCCGTTCCGGTCGTTCTTTTCCGGCAGTGTGAGGCAGGCGGTGCAGATGGCCACTCAGCTTGGCCGCAGCGTTTCGGAGCAGACCAGCAGGAGTGCATCGGCCCAGGCCGTTGCGCCGCCGCTCATTTACGTTGGAGGCAGCGCTTATGTGGTCTCCGAAGCGCTCCCGCTTTTCCATTAGCACGATAATTGAACATCACACCCCGGAACAACACTATGAACTATGAGACGCATAATTTCTTCTGCCATACTCATGCTCATGGCTCTAAGCTCTTTTGCCATGAGTGACGGCCACACGCTCACAGGCCTTTGGGAAAAATACGAAAAGGCACGTAAGGCCGACCGTCCCGTGACGGAGGCCGAAATCCTCTCGCAAATTAAGCAGGAGGCCCTCAGGCAGCATCTGCCGGTAGATTTTTATGACGCGGCTACAAAATATGTCTCTACTGTGCAGAGAAGGGACTGGAAGCAGGCCGACGCCCTGCGCACTAAGCTTAAAGCAGAGGTGGAGGAGTTTGACGATCCCTTCATAACATACCTCTGGATGGATGAGTGGAAGGGCGCGTCCGGCCGCGAACTCTGGAAATATGTCCAGGCCCATCCGGGCGGGTTCGCCGGCTCGCATCCCGCTCTTTATCACGGCGCCGGCGCCATCTTAAGCGGAGCATACAAGCCTTTCATAAAGAGTGATGCAGAATATGTTCTGTGGGACATTCTCCAGCAGGACAAGTCTGTGGAAAGCGAAGTGTCGGCATCCCTTGGGGCCATGCTTGACGGCTCATATCCCGGAGAGGGGGCCCTTCAGTACTACCTGCTGGACAGGACCTACTATTCCAAGGACAGGCGCGGAGAGAAAAAGGCGGCCCTTCAGAGCATAGCCGAAAGATATGCCGGCAAGGCGCTGGCACTTTTCCCTGAGGGGGACCTTCTTGAAATGGAGAAGTATGACCTGGACGAGGGAAATGCCGGGGAGGCGGAGTACCGTGCCCTGGGAGCACGCTGCCGTGACTTTGAAAAGCGCCGGGAGGCCTTCCGCGGGGACGAAGCCCTTCTTGCCAAGGCCTGCAATCAGGGGAAGGATCTTTTGGGCAGGCTTGAGAACAAGTCCCTGGACATTGAGGCCGACGACAACAAATCCGTCAAGGTAATATTCCAGAATCTTGCCGATGCAAAGGTTACGCTCCGCAGAGACGGCCGTTCCATCAGGACATGGAATGCCGTGAACAAGGCCGGGAGCTATTACCTGAGGGACACTGTTTCAATAGCCCTTGATCCGCTTCCCGACGGTAGTTACACCATTGAGGCCGTGAGCGGCAAAATATCTGCCGAAGAAACCCTGGAGCAGTATACTCTTTCGATAGCCACCCGCACCGACGCAAACGGCCGCAGCGTGTATGTTGCAGACTACAAGACGGGCGAGCCTCTGAGGAACGTAACCCTCCGCCTTCTCAAGGGAGACAAGGAACTGGCAAAATCGGCCCTCAGCCTTCATGGATTTACAAAGCTTCCTGCGGCCTTCGACAAGCATATTTCGGATAATGCCTACTACACCGTCGAGGCGTCTGAAGGAAACAGGAAGTCACGCGCTGTTACCACAGAGTGGGCCTTCCGCGATCGTTATTCAGATGCGTCTGAGCGCTGCAATATATATAAGGACCGCGGAGCGTACAACCCCGGCGATACCTTGAATTTCAAGGCGGTGGTGTACAAGGGGGATCCCATGCTGGGCCTTGAAGTGTGCGCCGGGAAGAAAATCACCGTCATCATTAAGGATTCCGAGGGCAAAGAGCTGGAATCCCGGACTCTTACCACAAACGAGTGGGGCTCGGCCTCATCGTCTTTCGTCATCCCGAAGGGCCAGAGGGGCGGTATGTTCGGCCTTGAGGTAAAAGGCCTTGCGTATGACAGTTTCCGCGTTGACGAATTCGTGCTTCCTTCATTCACGCTTTCGTTTGACAGCCTGGACAAGCTGTATCTTGTTGGAGACAGCATTCCGGTTACGGGAAAGGTTACAAGCTATTCCGGCCACAGCCTTTCCGGCGCTGCCGTATCGATTGATGTTGAGCGTTACGGCAGTTCCGTTTACGCGAATGCCGGAGAGGTGGCCCCGGACAATACCTTCGCATTTGAATTCCCCGCAAAGGTATCGGGGTTCTATTTCGCTACCGTAAAGGTGACGGACCAGACCGGAGAAACTCTCACGTTCTCGCGTGGATATTACGTTGGCGAAAACCTGCAAGTACGCTCTACTGTGGAGGGAGAGGTTGACGCGCGCCTCCAGCTCAGCGTTCCGGACGACGGAAACTGGCGCAGGAGAACAAACTCGTGCGTCATTGAAGACCCCAACCTCTCCGTACGCCTTGAGACCCTTGACGACCAGGGGAACGTGGTTCCCGTTCCCGTAAGCTACCGGTTAAAGGACAAGGACGGCAAGACACTCTCCGAAGGCAAGGTGGAAAGCGGCGGATACTTCAAATTCGCTCTGCCCTCTGACGGCCTTTACACCCTTGAAACCCGGAGTTTTGAAGAGACCCCCGACGGCAGAAGGGCCGAAGGCACCGGCAAGGACAATATCGTCCTTTCAAGGCCATCGTCCGCTACCGTGCCTTCAGGCGTGAAGCGCTTTTTCATTCCCGGAGAAAGCGAAGTGAGCGGAGGCATATCGGCCCGCCTTGGAGGAACGCAGGGGAAAATTTATTCCGTTGTCACCCTCTATGGGGAGGGACGCACCGTGCTGCACTCTTCAATCCTTAATATTGAGAGCGGCAAGATTGCAACAATCTCGCTGCCTTATCTTGACAGCTATCCCGACGCCGTCCGTCTTCAGGTGTTTTATTTCATTGACGGAGAGGCGGTTACTTATGACAATCTCTACAGGAGGGCAAAAGATAAGTATTCGCTGCCTCTCTCGTTCACCCGTTTCCATGACAAGGCATTTCCAGGCACTCAGTACAGTTTTGAGCTAAAGACGGCGCCCGGAGTCGAAGCTTTGGTTGCAGCATGGGACAAGAGCATGGATGCAATTGCCCGCAACAACTGGAATACCGTTTCAATGAGGGAATACTCCGTGGAAAACGTGAATGTGAGATCGGCCTGCGGAAGCATCGTTGCCGGCGGAGGTTATGGTCCCATCTTTTATTCCAGGAAAACTAAGGGTGGCGTGCTGGGTGCTGCAAATGTGGCAATGGTAGAAACTGCGGCGCCCGTCTTGATGGAGGAGGTTTCCTTGGAGATGGCCGATTCTGCTTTGGAGCCCGGCTCTTCTTCTCCTGATGGAGGCGTGGAGGCACGTACGGACTTCTCCACGGCCCTTACTTTCCAGCCTCAGCTGTATCCATCGGCAGAGGGGACGCTTAAGTTCTCCTTTACCACTTCCGACAAGCTTTCCACCTTCTATGTGCGTGTTTATGCGCACGACAAGGCCATGCACAACGCAATGGTGCAGGACGAAATGGTTGTTTCCATTCCCGTGAAAGTGTCGCTGCTGGAGCCCCGTTTCCTCTATGAGGGAGACAAGTACGAGGCTGTTGTCACGGTTTCTTCAATTGCCGATGAGGCTGTTTCCGGCACGATGGTTCTGAGCTCCGGCGAAAACGTGCAGCAGGTTCCCGTGAAGGTGGCCCCCGGCGAAGTCGTGAGCAAGACTTTCGCGGTCATCCCCGGCAGCGGCCCGCTCACGCTCAAGGCTTCATTCGTCGCTTCAGACTTTACGGATGCCGTCGAGGTGACGGTCCCCGTGCAGCCTGCGGCACAGGTTCTCACCGAGGCCCATTCGGCAGTGCTGAGGGACGGGATGTCCCGCGAGGCCCTGCTCCGGGATTTACGCTCGCGGTTTGTGAACGTGCCGGCATCACAGGCTTCGGTGCGTGAGATTACGGTCCTGGATATGGTGAAAGACGCCATTCCTTCGCACGTGGTGCCTTCCGGCAAGGATGTTCTTTCGCTCAGCGAGGCGTGGTATACCGGCCTTATGGCATCCCGCCTCTCGGTAAATGTGGAAGTGTCATCCGAAGAACTGCTTGGAAAGATCATGGACTGCCAGAATGGTGACGGTGGCTTTGCCTGGTTCGAGGGAATGCCTTCCAACGCCATCATTACCGCGGTGGTGCTGGAGCGCTTTGCAAAGCTTCGTGACCGCGGATTCATTGTCCCGGACGTTGCATCGGCGGTAAAATATCTTGATTCTGTGCAGTTTGACACCGCCTTCCCTCACTGGAGGGGATGGGTGTCGGATGCCCAGTATATGCGCGTACGCTCAATGTACGCCTCCGTCCCGTTCGATGCGAAGATTGTTTCGGAGACGCAGAAAAAGCGAATGAAGGAGTTCCAGAAAGATGCTAAGTCATATCTGGTTCCGTCGGCAAAGGAGGGCAGGGGACTGGAAGGGCAGATTCTGGCAAAGGCCCGCAGGCTCCTCACGCTCAGGAATTTGGATGCATCGGCCGAAGGACGCAGCCTGGCAAAGGCCTGGGGCGTTTCACTGGCAACTTCCTCCAAACTCCAGTCCTCCATCAAGGCCGATGTGATCTCCCTGCTTGAATATGCGGTCGAGCATCGCGACGGCGGCTGGTACTATCCCAATGCCGTAATGCCCTGGCGCGGCCTCCTGGAGAGCGAAGCCTATGCCCACGCTCTCCTGTGCG
>FLNY01000224.1_pt1 | contig 11550 bp, 6 predicted proteins | sample 1140381 | NCBI WGS metagenome assembly FLNY01 (sample SAMEA3878172, study PRJEB12797) | bioreactor metagenome | biome: Moose rumen | place: Sweden | collected 2011-10
GCCCAACCCATGGTCGGACCTCGAGAGGCTCAATCATGAAAAAGATGTCGTCGGTAACTACATCTCGTCGCATCCGCTTGCTATGTTTAGCTTCGAGATGAAGTACATAGCCAATACGCGCATGACCGAGCTTGCCGAAGACAATTTGGAGCATTTGCTTGGTCGGAACTTTGTGTGCTGTGGCATAGTTACGGGTGTACGCAATGGCATGACCAAAAAGCAGATGCCATATTTGGTGGCGACAATAGAAGACATGGACGGAAGTGGCGAATTTGCTCTGTTCAACAAAGACTACACGACCTATGCCACCTACTTTCAGCCCAACGCCTACGTGTGCATAACGGGACGTGTGGAGAAAAGCCAATATTCCGACCGCATAAACAAAAATATCTCGTCGGTGATGTATATGTCCGACATGTTGCACTCGGGACGCATTCATAGTGTAACGCTCGACGTCGACCTTGAGTGTGTCGACCGTTCGCTTGTCGACCTGCTTTCCGATGTGCTTGTCGAGAATAGTCGTCGTCCGCAAGTGCCACAGCCCGACGCTCCGCCATGTGTACCTGTCCGCTTCCGCATTAGCGACCACAATTCTAAGATAGACGTGCGAATGTCTTCGTCGTCGTATAGTGTCGAACTCGGACCGCGCATAATGAATTTTGTCGAAGAGACCGAGGGTGTGGAGATGATGGTGAATTAGGAATAGATAGATTTATGACATCTAAAGAATTTGTTCAACTAACTCCGTAAAGAAGTCAGTTCATATAAAAGTTTCCTTGAAACCGACAGTCAAGATTGGATTGTCAAAGGGTTCATTGATATAGACAAGAATGTTTATACAATAACGAATGATACGAAGGTAGTGTCAAAAATAATTGAAATACTACTTATTCCTAAATTGGATGCATTTGCCCATGAAAATGGCTTGGAACTCGAATTGCCCTCTAAACAGAATTTCTATCCAGATTTAACTTTCAAAGACAAACAAGGACATTTGAAAACTTCATTTTCTTTGTTCAGCCGAAATGGAAAATTGCGAATGATATTCCAGGTAGCGGTAATACACGGAATATTGGAGGTATTACAAATATCCAAAAATTGATAAATGGCGAAGGCCCGTTTGCAGATTTAGGTGAAGATGTGTTTGATGATTACTGGAAGTGGTATTTCAATAAAGCAGACGCCCGAACGGCAGGTATCGGTGAACCTCATTATCATAATCTTGCTACCTATAAGGAGTTCCTGAAATCTCAATCGGATAAATTAAACAAATTTAAATACTTTTCTTTGCCGCTACCGTCGAAAAATCGCTTGAGGGCAAGTTTTCTTATGGGCATAAACTCCGTAGTTCTCAAAGTCTCGGTTTCAAGATGTTTCTCCCCGTCCGCAACGGCTCGCCCGACTTTTCCGCAATGCAAGACTTCATAGTAGCGGTGCAGAAGCTCGTCATTCGTGATGTGGTGGACTATGCGGACAAGAAGATTACTGCAACCAAACTAACAATCGGTTGCTGAGTTTCGTCAGCTAACGTTCTAAGAAAAGCTATCAGAACGAAAGTCCACGTTTGCTCCCTACGAACTTAATGTCCATGGCGTAGGGTGCAGAGCCAAGTTTTGTCATCGCGAGAGTGAACGAGATGTTGCCGTTGGCATCGACAATGCCGTCTTTTAGTGTGCCTACGACATCTTTCTGTGTGCCGCTAAAGTCGGCAGTGGTCTCAAATGCAGTCTCGGACAAGGCGGTCGTTTCGTCGTCATTCCTCACTATGCCGACATTGTCTATGGCAAATGCGCCAACCGACGCCATGACCGTGAATGAGCCAATGACGACTCTAACTTTTTCGGCAGATATTTTTTTTAATCGGACAGCACAGTCGCCACCCATTGTCATGCCCATGACGGTCGCTCCAATTTGCCCGTCGTATGTTGCACACACAGCGTCGGACGCGTCAATGTCTTCGGCGTATGTCCCAGCTCTGAATACAATTGTTGTCCCTCCATACACACTTGGCAAGTAGAACGTCAGAGTGCCACTGCCAGCATCGTCAATCTCTCCGTCTACGCTACAATCATATCGGACACTTTGTCCGTCTTGCGAAGTCATGTCGGCATGCCCACTGCCCACGACGGTCAACATGCCGTTTCCTGCGATGCTTCGTGAGTACTTGTTGTTAATGGTGTACGTTCCCCAAGTGTCTGATGACATTGTCAGTCCGCGATGCCCAACAATACATTTTGTACCATAGTCGTATGGTTGGTTGTTCATCGAGTTGTTGCTTACGTTCAGCGTGCCAGTCAACGCATATTGCGTTGGTGCAGAGCCTGTGTAGAAATAGAGTGTCGTGTCGTTGCTTAGCTCCAGCGTAAACGTGCCATTGCTTAGCTCGTCTGCTATTTTGCCGTCCATAAAGACGTTGTCTCCGCTGCCATATACAGCAACTTCGTCGCCCTCGCTAGATTTGTCAAACAGATAGTCGCTTCCGTCAATTACGACTTTGCCATACGTTGTCGATTGCCAAACTGCAGAGTCTTCATAGATGTTCACGTAGCAGTTGTCGTCGACAATTTGCTTTGCGTAGTTGCGTGGCACACTTTCCAAATATCCTCGTAAAACAACCTGCAGCGTAGAGTCTATTTTCTCGTTGTTTTCTATTTTCTCTGCCTGTTCGTTTGGTTTGTTGTCTGTAGAGTCTTTTTTCTCTTCTTGTGGTTGGGGTTCAGGAGTCTCACCTTTTTTTTCATCGTCGCAGCTTTGCAGAGCCACACACATGCAAAGTGCTATGCTGAGGTAATTTCTTAGCATCATCTTTTTTCTGCAAAATTATCTTTGTCGGTTTGGGGTGGCAATACTTATATTTTTCTAAATTTGCGCCCGTTTTCCAATTTAAACTTATTAAAAATAAAAGTGATTATGCATAAGCTGCTGTTGCTTATGATGCTGATTACGAGCCAATTAGCAATGGCCCAGTTGCCTCAAGTTTACCTAAAAGACATTGATGGACGTCGAATAGACACTTCAAAATTGGACAATGACGGCCGTCCGTTCATTATTTCGTTTTTCGCTTCGTGGTGCAAGCCTTGTCTTAGAGAGCTCAATTCGATAAACTCACAGTATGGTGAGTGGCAACGCCTGACGGGGTGCCGACTGGTGGCTGTCTCTATCGACCGCGCACAAGACGTGGCAAAGGTTAAGCCACTCGTTAGTGCGCAAGAGTGGAAATTTGAGCAAGTCTTGCTCGACCCAAATTCTGTATTCTTGCGCAAGTTGGGCTTTCAGATGGTCCCGTCCATGGTCATTGTGGCTCCCGACGGCACAATTGTCGATAGGCGAAATGGCTATGTCGACGGCGAAGAATCTTCTATTCTCGATAAGTTGAAAGAAATATTGGCCGAGTAGTTTTTTGTCGATGAGGTCGTGTGCGTTTTTGTTGTTTGCTCTTAGCTTGTCTTCGTCGTGCTTTGCACAAGGTGTCGACTTGCGCAAGCTATACAATCTGTATGTGCATTTGCCCAAATTGGTTGCCACAACCGATGCGCTTGCCGATAAAGACGGTTTGCATGCCAACACCTATGCCGATCTTTCGGTTCTCATCTTAGACCACACCGACCTACGCCTCCGCTACGAACACATGACGCGTCCTCTGCCTGGCTTCGATAGCAACTTTGCAGGGCATGGATTTGCGCATGTCTCGCTATCTCAGTCTGTCAACGAAAAGTTTAGCTACGTTCTTGGCGACGTCTATGAGCAGTTTGGCAGTGGTGCAGCGCTTAGGCTCTACGAAGACCGCACATTGGGCATCGACGGTTCTCTGCGAGGAGGCGAAATGACGTTAGAACTAACGAATTTTGAGCTTAAAGCTCTTGCAGGCAGACAGCGTTGCTATTGGAAACACAATAAGAGTGTTGTGTGGGGTGCCGAAGTGTCGTGCCCCATAACAGATGTTTTGGGTAGCGAGACGACTTCGGTAAGCGTGTCGGGCTTCTATGTCGGGCGGCGCGAACGCTCGCAAGAAGACATAATGGTTTCAACTAACGAGCGCCTACGTTTGCCTACTTTGCTTGCTCACTTCGGGGGGCAGGTGTCGATTAATAGCAGCGGTTTTGCTGCCCAGCTCGAAGGTGTCGTGCGTAGTCAAGACCCTTCGCGCGACAACAACTACACCTATGGGCGAGGCAATTGTTTCTCGGCATGGGTGTCTTTGTCCAAAAGTGGGCGTAGTCTTGTTTTTCAGGCTCGCCGAAATTACAACATGTCTGTTCGCAGTCGACGCTCCGACACTGGTAATGCGTCTATGCTAAATCATTTGCCTCCGTTTAGCATGCAACACACAGCCTCGCTGATGGCCTTGCGCCCCTATGCCACTCAGACTCTTGGCGAGTGGGCTTTTCAGGTCGAGGCGCGTCGCAAAATGACGAAAGATTGTCGTTTGGATATTCATTTCTCGCACATACGTGGGCTTCTTGGTAAAGAGGGTGGGGGAGAGCCGTTGGGTAGCGATGGGCTTAAACCATCGGTCTTTAAGACCAGAGAACTTTATTTTCAAGATTTCAACGTCCGCTTAGCAAAGATGGTTGAGCAAATGACTTTCGACGTGATGTATTCTTATCAAAAATATGCGCAAGCCACCATCGAAAATCATGGAGAGCCAATGATAGATTCGCACATCGTCTTGCTCGAAGGGTGTTTCCCACTCTCCAGTGTTCTGACTTTGCGCACCGAGTTGCAAGGCCTAATGGCAAGCTGTGGAGGCAATTGGTTGGCGGCTCTTGTGGAGTTGTCGGTTGCTCCCAAGATTATGTTTTCTGCACAAGACATGTGGAACGCAAGTGGCACCGAAGGAAACTTCTATCGTGTAGGCATTGCCTATACAGGTCTTTTGGGGCGTCTCGCAGCAGGCTATGGCAAGACGCGTGCGGGCTACAACTGTTCGGGAGGTGTCTGTCGTTTCGTCCCTCAAACCGAGGGTGCATATATTCAAATGACCTTCAATCCCTGAATTTTCGTGAATAAGTATTTACTTCTGTTGCTCATTGTCGGTTCGTTGGGTGGCTTGTTGGCATGCGACGAATATTCTGCCGAAGAACGATATGAAAACGTTGCGTTTGCCGAGGCTCAGCACAGTGTTTTGGCTCTCGATTTTACTGGTCAGTGGTGTGTCAATTGTCCGTCGGCAACAGCAACCCTTGAGACGACGTTGAGCAATGGTTGTCCTCTTGTTGTCGTTAGCGTTTTTTTGCCCTACTTGGTCGACGTGCCAAGCATGAATCTTCATTGTGCCGATGGGCTGACAATAGCTCAAAGCCTTGGAGTCGATGTTAGTTCTGCACCATGGCTTGTAGCCGATCTTGACAAGTCGACACTCTGTTCCGACTATGCCCAGTGGCCCGCCATTTTGTGCAGTCGGGCCGAAGGTGTCGGAGCGTCTATATCCACATCTGTATCCTACGATTCTGAAAAGAAAATAGCCACTTTGCAGTGTCTTGTCGACACAATGCAGACAAATTGTAGGCTGTTGTTTTTCCTGACCGAAGACAGCGTCTGTGCGCCTCAGATGATGAGTGCTAACGTGGTCGATAATGAACATATTCACAACAACGTCCTCCGTCGACTCCTCACGCCAATGTGTGGCGTTGAACTTGGTGGCAATACGTATCTTGCAGAGTTCGACGTCGCAGACAATTGGCTTGTTGAACACCTAAATCTGATTTCAGTTCTGACCGACAATAGTGGACGAGCCATTCAAAGCACAAAAACCAATTTCAAATGAAAAATATTCTTCTCACAGTTATCTTTTTGCTTTCGAGTCTGATTACTTTGCCAGCCAACGCACAAGTATGCTTTTCTCATTCGGGAGCCTTACTTGCCGATGGCGCAGTTGTCAGTGCCACCAATGTAGAGACGTCACCCCTCGGCATGAGCTACATAGCTTCGGGGCTTAGCCTTGTTGGCGATGCTTCGCAAGAGGTCTCTTGCCGTTTGTCCATTGAGATTGAGAGCATTTCGGGTGGTGTCTTCCAAATCTGTTGGCCAAGCAAATGTGTGCAGAAAAAAGACGTGTCTGTTTTTTCTACCGAAAAAGCAGTCGTTGCACCAGCGTCGTCGACCGACATTGTTTGCGAATTTGTGGTGCAAGAAAATGCATCTTGTCGTGTCAAGCTCTGCATTGAAACAGAGTCGGCAGACGGAACGTGGGTTGCGTCCCATTCGGTTATAGTTTCGTTCGGAAACACAACGTCTGCGCTACACCAAACAAATTCTACCACCAAAAGTGGCGTCGAGTACTACGATTTACAGGGTCGTCGATTGCAACCGTCCGACACTCGTCGCGGATTTTATATTCGTCGGCAGTCTGGAACACAAAAGGTCGTAGTTCGCTGACGCACCATGCAACGAAAGAAAACCGAGGTTTTGGATAGCATATTGTGCGCAGCTGAAACTTTGTTTGCGCAAACCGACTTCTCGTCGGTTTCCATGCGCGACGTCTCTTCGCTATCGGGTGTTACGTTAGGCAATATCTACCATTACTTTCCGAGCAAAGAAGCTCTTTTTGCAGCTCTTGTCAGCCCTGCCACCAGTGCCATGGAGACAATGATTCGTAGTGTCTTCAATCCCTTAAATGCATCTTTTGGCAAGGCTCGGCTGATTGGTAATCCGTCAGACGTGGCCGACTCTATGGCCATTCGATTTGTCAAGTTGCTAACCGACTGTCGTAGTAGTCTCAGTTTGCTTTTCTTTCATAACAGAGGTTCTGCCTACGAGCACTATGTGGAGCAGTTTGTCGATGTCTCTTCTTGCCAGATTTTCTCCTACTTGTCGGAGCAAACTCAGGCGGAAAATCAAACCTTAGCAAGCAAAGCTATCATTACAGATTGTGTGAGTCGAACGATCGGTTTCTTTCGCGACATGACCTATGGTCGTTTTACCGACGACGAGCTGATGAGGCGAGCTTTAGAGTTTTCGCAATTCTGTTGCGCAGGTTACAAAACTTTGCTCTTGCCACGTCAGTACTAATGTTTGATTACTTTATCTGACACCAGTTGTCTTCTGAAAAGTAAAAGCCGATTTTAATTAAAATCGGCTTTTACTTTTTGTTCATTTTTCGCTTTTTGTTTTTTAACACTTGTGTGCATGTGTCTGAGGTTTATGTGTTTATCTGTTAAATAGTGTTTGAGAATTACGTCTTATGTTAAGTCGAACTGTGTACACTGTTTTAAGTATTGAAACCTTTTTTTGCTCACGATAACTTTGCAAAATAGAATCAATATAAATAAATACGTAACTAAAAATGAGAAAGACATCAGGTGTGGCAGCTATGGCAGCGTTGTGTTGCCCTATCGTGTCCGCCGTGGCGCAGAATATTGACAAGAGTTTCGTGTCTGTCGCCAATCAAGCAACATCAACATCCCTCCGTTCTGAACAACAAGAATCTACTCTATCTTCTGTAGCCAGTGTTCGCAGAGCTCCTGTGGCTATGCGAATCGATGCGGCAAAAACATTTGCAGATAGCACTGTATTGTATGGCTTGCATAAGATTGTCTACGACAACGCATATCCAGCTGGTGAAATGATGTTTCACTATGCCGACGAAGTTGCTTTCAATAAGTCCGACGACAAATTGGCCGATGCAGCCAATGCTGCCTCCACTGCTTTCTATGTTGATGGGAAGTACTACATGGTTTTGCCCGTCGTAGTCGGTACGCAAACCGACGAATGGGGCTTTGAAGAAGACATCGAAGAAACGCACGTGCGCGTCTATGACGCCTCTACTGGTTCACTAATCGCCGAGCACACACTCGGTTCCTATCGTCCTATGCAAGTGTCGACCTACGATGCCTCTACGGGCAAGGCCTACATTGCACACTGGACGGCAGACTACGACAAGGCTCTTGTCGAGCTCGACCTATCGACAATGACTGCCAACGAACTATCTCTCAACACTTCCGAGAGTGGTGTAAATGTCGATAACATATATTGGGCTTCGCTTGTTGCCACACAAGACGGCTACCTCTATGGCTACTCGTCGACCAATAGCTTCAACCTAATGCAGGTCAATATTGCCACTGGTGAGGTGAAGATAATTGGTCAGAGTGGCGTAAGTCTGTATGGTGCTTCGCCTTCGGCAATGGTCTACGACCGAATTCATCAGCAAATAATTTTGGCTGCCACCACTTCCGATTGGAACACGCACATCTATTCCGTAAGTCCGCTCACTGGCGTTGCCACCAAAGTGGCTGATTGCCCCAATAAAGAGACTTTCCTGTGTCTCTATTTCAACGACGCTGTCGATAAGGCTCCTGCTGCGCCCACGTCTATTGCCTACTCCAATGGCAAATTGTCATTTGTTGCCCCGACAATGTCTCATGACGGCAAAACATCGCTCAGCGGCACGCTCTCGGCACATGTAACGATTGATGACGTAGGACAAACTTTTGATGTTCTGGTTGGCGAAGAGGTCGGTAAAAACATTTTGCTTGCCAATGGTTTGCACACCATCAAGGTGCAGGTGGCAAATGAAAATGGAGCTTCGCAAGAACGCATTTTCCTGACGTTTGTCGGTGTCGATGTCCCCGCAGCAGTGGGTAATGCCAAATTCTCTATTAGCGATGAGGGTAAAAATCTTGTTACGTGGGATGCTCCTACAGAATCGAGCAACGGCGGACCATTTGACGAAAATACGTTGACCTACAATGTCTATCGTATGCCAGGCAATGTGCTCGTGTCTGAAGGACAGACCGAAACATCGTTTGTCGAAGATGCTGCCGAGACGCGTCTTGCCTACTACTATCGCATTGTGCCTGTCGGCGAGGCTGGCGAGGGCGACGAAGCTTTCACCAATAAGGTGTTTGTGGGGCAGGTCTTCGAGCCCGACTATGTCGAAGACTTTGCCGACGAAAGCAATTTCGCTCTTTATAAGACCATCGATGCTAATGAGGACGGACTCGGTTGGTCGCGTGTCAGCGGCTACTTTGGCTCCTACGTCTCGTGTCTGCTCAACGGGTCCGCCGACGACTATATGACCACGGCAGGTTTCCGTCTGAAAAAAGGTGTAATCTACAGCCTGACATTCGTCGGTTCTGTCGATTCCGAAGGATGGCCAGTCGAGATAGATGTCTTCATGACCAAGTCGGCCGACATCGATTCAGAACGTCTCGAAGTCGGACAACACAAAGTATCCAAGTCGAGCGACAACGACTATTCGGCTCTGTTTAGCGTCGGCGAAGATGGCGTCTACTACGTCAATTTTAGGTGTCATACAGACAATGGTTCTGGCTTTACAATGCAGTCCTATTCGTTGGTCGTCGAGGCTGTCGAGGTCGCTCCCGACGCAGTGAGCGACCTTGTTGCCAAGGCTGCTGCCGACGGCTCTAATAGTGCAACTTTGACGTTTACTACTCCGTCCGTGTCGTGTGAGGGAACTGCCATTGCAGAGCTGAGCAAAGTTGAGATTTTGCAAGATGGCAAAGTCGTCAAAACTCTCACCTCTGTTGCTACTGGCGAAACGGTCGAACTGACCCTTGAAACTACCGAAGGTTTGCACACCTATTCCGTCCGAGCATATAGTGCCGCGGGCAAAGGGAAGTCGGCCAAGACCAGCGTCTATGTTGGTCATGATTTGCCGTCGGCTGTCGCTGGGCTCAAAGCCAAGATGAATGCAGACAAGCAAGCCGTACTTTCGTGGGAGCCTATCTCAGAGGGTGCGCAAGGTGGCTATGTCGACACAGAGTCTATAACCTATAAGGTCGTCCGATTCTATCAGCCCACCTACGAAGAAGATGTCATTGCCGAAGGCTTGACGTCCACATCGTTTGTCGACGATTCCTATGTGCTTCACAATCGTCAAGACCGTGTGCAATACAAGGTTATAGCTGTCGATGACAAAGGCGAAGGTGCTGAGACTAAAACGACCATAGTGCTTGGCGAAGCCTACGCTATGCCCTATGCCGAAAGCTTCGCAAGTCGCGAGGTCGCCAATGCTCCGTGGAGCATCTCGGCCGACTTTGAAGTTCAAGTCGAGCCATGGTTTATTTGTGGCAACGACGGGACAATTTTGCCGTTCGACAAAGATGGTGGAGTGCTAACATTCTCCTACTACACGCAGTCGGGCGACCAAGAAAAGACCGAAGCCACCGTTAGTAGCCCTCGTATATCGCTTGCCGAAAGTAACAATCCGAGCCTTAGTTTCTACATGTATCACGGAGCCGAAGTCGACGAAGACGAACTGACACTTTCGGTTATGATTTCAGCCGACGATGCCGAACCTGTCGAAATCGGACGACTCGACTATAACGATGGCGTTACCGATGGTTGGCGAAAACATACCTTCGACCTCTCGGCGTTTAAGTCGGCTCTCGACATACAGATATATCTATGTGGTGTAGCTTTAAATTCGAGTGCAACAATCTATCTCGACGACTTCCATGTTCGTGAAAGCTATTCGACCAATCTTGCAATTGCTTCCTACGACATGCCCAAGCGTGTCAATGTTGGCGACAAGACGCAATTCTCTGTCTCTGTCCTCAACGATGCTCGCGAATTGGCAAAAGAATTCTCTGTCTTGTTGCTTCGCGATGGCGAAGTGGTCGAAACTCAGACTGGCTCCAACCTACCTGTTGGCGAAGAGGCTGAGTTCGTCTTCGACTACGAAGGATTCATTGCCGACGCTGGCAACACTCACACACATCAGATAAAAGTGGTCATCGTTGGCGACGAAAATATGACAGACAACGCCACGCCCATTGTCGACACGTATGTCAATGGTAGCAAGACTCCTCGTGTTGATGACCTGAGCTATGAGCAGTCGTCCGATGGCAACATAACGCTTTCGTGGTCAATGCCCAAGACTGAAGTCGTTGATGCCGTTACCGACGACTTCGAAGCCTACGACGACTTCATTATCGACGGCATTGGCGACTGGAAAGTCTACGATGCCGACCAAGCAATTCCTCTCTATTTTGGCGGCGAGACCATGCCACACACCTACGAGAAGCAAGCGTGGTATGTCTGGAATCCGTCCGATGCAGGATTTGGCAGTTTTGCAGTCCTCAACCCACACTCTGGCAAGAAATATCTTACTGCCTTTAGTGCTTCTGATGCTGAGTCTAAGTCTACCGCCAACGACAATTGGCTCATTTCTCCGCTCGTCAAAGGTGGGACCGACGTGTCTTTCTTTGTCAAAGAAGCCTTGCTAAAATATGGTCCCGAGACATTCGAGTTCCTCTACAGCGAAGCCGAAGAGTTGAACGACTCTATCACAGCCGACGACATCAAGACTTTTGTAAAGCTCGACACCGAGACAGTCGACTTTGTCGATTGGAAAGAAATGGCATACACTTTACCCGAGTCGGCACGCTATTTCGCCATTCGCCACACCACACAGTCTAATGGTGAAGTGCTGATGCTCGACGACATAACCTACACGCCTCTCTATGGTGGCACGTCTACATTGTCGCTCAAAAGCTACAATGTCTATCGCGATGGCGTCTTGCTTGCCAAAAACGTCAAGACTCCCACCTACAAGTTGTCCGACAATGGGGCGCACACCTATCAAGT
>FLNY01001787.1_pt1 | contig 11541 bp, 10 predicted proteins | sample 1140381 | NCBI WGS metagenome assembly FLNY01 (sample SAMEA3878172, study PRJEB12797) | bioreactor metagenome | biome: Moose rumen | place: Sweden | collected 2011-10
TGGACATTCGCTTAGCACCGACCGAAGTGGAACGGAGACAGGTGCCATGCCGAGCTTAGGAGGTACCGCTTTAGCGGTAGGTTGCCTAAGCGAAAGTATGGAAGGTGCCCTCCGGGAAAGGAGTAATATTTTCCAAGCTTGCGCAGGAAAATGTTGCTCTAGTAAGCGGAGCTTACATTGGGAGCATGTAATACTTGGTAGAGTGGCTAGGGATATTACAATAAAGTATAATTTTTTGTGCGGCAGCTTAAATATAAGCGGTCGCAGAGTGAAGGAGAAAAGAGTATGTACAATGATGAGTATAAGCGTTGGCTTGCAGCAGATCTAGAGGATGCTGATCTAAAGCCTGAGCTTACAAAAATTGAGGGAAATGACGACGAAATCAAAGACAGATTTGCAGTAGCACTTGCATTTGGTACAGCAGGACTTAGAGGTGTCTTAGGGGCAGGTACCAATAGAATGAATATCTATGTGGTACGCCAGGCTACACAGGGTCTTGCTAATTGGGTCAAGACACAGGGTGGTAATCAGACAGTGGCTATCAGCTATGACAGTCGTCTTAAGAGCGATGTATTTGCCAAGGCAGCAGCAGGTGTGCTTGCAGCAAACGGTATCAATGTTCGTATATACGATGCACTTATGCCGGTTCCTGCACTTTCATTTGCTACACGCTATTACAAGTGCAATGCGGGCATTATGGTGACTGCTTCTCACAATCCTGCCAAGTATAATGGATACAAAGCATACGGCCCTGACGGTTGTCAAATGACAGATGATGCAGCTGCTATCGTATATGCGGAGATTCAGAAGACAGACGTGCTCACAGGAGCCAAGGTCATGTCTTTTGCAGAGGGTGTAGATAAGGGGCTTATCAAGTTTGTTGGAGATGATTGCAAGGATGCTTTCTATGCGGCTATCGAGGATAGACAGGTGCGTCCGGGTCTGTGCAAGACCGCAGGCCTCAAGCTGGTATACAGCCCACTTAATGGTTCAGGTCTGGTGCCAGTCACACGTGTACTTAATGATATAGGTATTACAGATATTACTATAGTTCCTGAGCAGGAATATCCTAACGGATACTTCACTACTTGCAGTTATCCTAACCCTGAGATATTTGAGGCTCTTGAGCTTGGTCTTGAGCTTGCTAAAAAAGAAGGTGCGGACCTTATGCTTGCTACTGACCCTGATGCAGACAGAGTGGGTATCGCCATGAAGTGTCCTGATGGCAGCTATGAGTTGGTATCAGGTAACGAGGTGGGTGTACTTTTGCTTGACTACATCGCTGCAGGTCGTATTGAAAAAGGTACCATGCCTAAGAATCCTGTTGCTGTAAAATCAATCGTATCTACTCCACTTGCTGATGCGGTGGCAGAGCATTACGGCGTAGAGCTTCGCTCTGTACTTACAGGCTTTAAGTGGATTGGCGATCAGATAGCAGGTCTTGAGGCAAATGGAGAAGAAGACAGATTTATCTTTGGATTTGAGGAGTCATATGGATATCTCGCTGGCCCTTATGTTCGTGATAAGGATGCTGTTATTGGTTCTATGCTCATCTGTGAGATGGCAGCATACTATCGCAGCATCGGCAGCTCTCTCAAACAGCGTATGGAGGAGATCTATGCTGAGTACGGCCGTTACCTTAATAAGGTAGACTCTTTCGAGTTCCCGGGTCTTTCCGGTATGGATACTATGGCAGGTATCATGAGTTCACTTCGTGAGAATCCACCTGCTGATTTTGCAGGCATCAAGATTACCAAAGTGACAGATTACAAGAATACTGCTGAGACTGGTCTTCCATCATCAAATGTACTTATCTATACACTTGAAAATGGCAGCACAGTAGTAGTTCGTCCTTCAGGTACAGAGCCTAAGATCAAGACCTATTTCACTACTAAGGGCAAGGATCTTGCAGAGGCACAGGCTATGAAGGATAAGCTGGCTGATGCACTTAAGCCACTTTTCAAATAAGCACTTTTTCTTATTTCATACAGACATTAAAGAGCCAATCGGTTGTGGATATTTTCCCGGCCGATTGGCATTATTTTATGTAGATACTGATATAAAAAACAAAAATCAGTTATAATGGAAATAGCAAGGAGAAAAAATATCTATGAGTAAACAAGCAAAAAACGGACGGGTGGAGTTTTTACGTTTTATTTTTGCACTGGGGATTTTGTTTTTTCATATCCACAAGAGGTTTGCGGAGAATGGTAATATCAGTATAGGTATAAAAGGAATATACTTTTTTAATCATGGTTATATAGGAGTGGAATTCTTCTTTTTGGTATCAGGCTACCTGCTCGCCGCAAGCGCCTACGCAAAGAGAGAATTACCGACAGACTTGATTGGCACCGAGACAGCACATATGATGTGGAAAAAAATAAAAAATGTCTTTCCATATCATTTGTTTGCAATGATACTTACGATTATCGTAAATGCGTATTTTTTGGAAAACACTATAAAAGGGCGTATCGATTATGTGTTAGATTCCTGGGCGTCGGTGTTCTTTTTGCAGGTGTTTGGCTTTGACAGTACCTGGGTCAACAAGCTCACCTGGTACCTTGACGTATGGCTCATGGTGACATTCATATTCTGGTATTTTTTAAGAAAACATTATGATACCTTTGTCAAAATAGTCTGCCCTCTGATGGCACTTTTTATCCTGGGTTATATGGCTCATGAGTACAATAGCTTAGCGGGCATAGACGGATGGACGGGACATTTTTATAAATGCTTTTTGAGAGGCTATGCAGAGATGGCGTTGGGCTGCAGCGCATACAGCCTTACAAGACAGCTGAACAAGATACATTTTACAGAATTTGGCAAAAAATGCTTGAGTTTAGTGGAGCTGGCTTGCTATCTGCTGGTACTGAGATATGCTGTGACGGCAGTAGATCCTAAGTACAGTTTTCCTACACTTTTTATCATGTGCATCGGTTTGATTCTTACATTTTCTGATGTCAACCCGGCTCACGAGATATTTGACAGACCTATCTTTTCCTGGTGTGGAAAAATGAGCTTGCTGATATACCTCAACCAGTTTTACTGTATCAGATTGGTGCAGTCGCTTCTTCCGAAAGTGTCTTTTTCTTACAAGGTGGTGGCCTGCACAGCCCTTACATTTGTCGGTGCTTATCTGTGTGATTTTGTAGTAGCTTTTTTCCAAAAAAATAGACCGATTAGTAGATTGATAATCAAGCAGGGAGAATAATTTGGTTTTCAGTTCACTTTTGTTTTGCACGATTTTTCTGCCGCTATGCCTGCTCATGTATTATGGCATCCCACGGCTGATAGGCGGAGGAGTCGATGGCAAGATTCCATTATCTAATTACATATTGTTGATTTTCAGCCTGATTTTTTATGCATTTGGCGGAGCAAAATATCTGCTCCTCATAGCCATTGTCATCTTTATAAATTGGGCTTTTGGTTTTGCCTGTGCAAAAAAAAGACATGGTGATACCATTAGGAAAATAGGTCTCATATCTGCGGTAGTGGCAGACTTGGGATTACTCTTTTTTTTCAAATACTTCAATCTCTTTATTGCTATCATTGAAAATATATTTTTTGCCGGTGAACTTAAGATTCAAGAGAGGATATCAGGCATATTTTTGGGTGAGGGTACAGGTGCCCTTGGAATAGCCGAGATAGTCTTGCCTGTGGGGATTTCCTTTTTTACATTTCAGGCCCTGTCATATGTCATCGATGTCTATAGAGATGACGTGGATATCCAGACTAATCCATTTTATTTTGCATTATATATTTCCTGCTTCCCACAGCTGATAGCAGGACCTATAGTTCACTACAAGGATATAGAAGGACAGATTCTCGATAGGACTGTGGGGTCATATGAGTTTTCTGAGGGTATCAAGAGATTCTGTTTTGGCCTCGGCAAAAAAGTTATTATCGCAAATACGTTAGCGGAGATTGTGGACAAGATATGGCAGACAGATATAGCGGGACTGGACGCTACGGTGGCCTGGCTTGGAGCTATATGCTACACATTTCAGATATACTATGATTTCAGCGGATATTCCGATATGGCTATTGGCCTTGGCAAGATGTTTGGATTTGATTTCAAGGAAAACTTTGATCATCCTTATCGCTCAGAGTCGGTGAGAGAGTTTTGGCGCAGGTGGCATATCTCATTGTCTACATGGTTTAGAGATTATGTCTATATCCCATTGGGAGGCAGTCGTTGCTCATTAAAAAGGACGTGCCTTAATATCTTCATCGTCTTTGCGCTGACAGGTATATGGCATGGAGCTAATTGGACATTTTTTGTATGGGGTCTTATGTACGGCTTGTTGCTTATATTTGAACGGGTATGGTTTGGCAGGGTTCTTGAGAAAAACCCCATCAAGTTTTTCAACCGCCTGCTTGTTTTCATAGTGGTGACATTGCTGTGGGTGGTTTTTAGAGCGGACAATATCGTTTCGGCGGGCACATACATAGGCAGGATGTTTGCGGGAGGTATCAGACCAATCAATCTGCTCAACTACCTGTCAGGATTTGGCGTGATAGCCATTATCTGTGGAGGACTATTTGGTGGATTTGTGCAGTCACACATGAGTGTCAAGGGAGTAAAGGGCAACATGATAGTGTGCATAGGCCTGCTTTTGCTTAGCTTGTTGTTTTTGGTCAACGGCACATACAATCCATTTATTTACTATCAGTTCTAGGGGAGAATCAGATGGGATTTAAAAGTGTTAAAAATAAAATTTCAATACTGATTTTTTGGGGCATACTGACATTTCCATGGATAGTCGGGGGAGTACTGCGCGTAGTGGCGCCGTCTGCATATGAGAAGCTGTCTGTAGTGGAGACCGAGAAGAGACAGATGCAGGAGATAGAATGGTCTAATCTGCTCAATACCGGTGAAAGTATCTCCGGATTTGTGGATGACAGGATACCTTTTAGATACACATTTATTTCATGGTACAAGTATCTAAATGATCTGGTGGATGTAAGATACGAAGCTGTTGCTTATTCTATTGGACAAAAGTTTTATACTGCCAAAGAAGAACCTGAGGAAATAGACAGAGGCGAAACCAACAAACCTATCGTGCCGGGAGAGGAAGTGATCACTGCCGAGACCGAGGTGGTGGATGATAATTATTTTCCACTGCATACTTATCAGGATGTCATCATAGCCAGAGATGGATGGCTATTTCTGTATGGGGAAAATGAGATAGAGTGCTATCAGGGCACCAATATCCTGTCGTCAGATGAGATGCAGGCCTACGTGGATAAGGTCAATGAGTTAAAACGTATATGCGATAATTATGGCAAGCAGTTGTACATATATATAGCGCCAAATAAATCATCTGCTTATTCAAAATATATGCCTACGGTGGATATAGTGGAGAGTTACAGACGCATCCAACAACTCTATGACAGGATGCAGGAAGGAGCAGAAGCACCATTTTTGTATCCCCTTTTAGAGGAACTGCAGGCGTCCAATAATTATCAGGTCTACTATAAGTATGACACTCACTGGAATCATCTGGGAGCACTCTACGGTACCAATGCACTATACAGTGCTATGGGAGTGGAACAGACGGACCCGGCTCAGTGGATTACAGGCACCCAGGATGCTGAAAAGTACGAGCTCTACACCTACATGGGTATCCCGGATAACATGGTGACTCATGATGATACAGAATACACTGTGGACTATCGACCCGAGGTATCGGTCAGTGGACTGGATATGGATGCCATGATCTGTCGCACTACCAGCGACGGAGCCAACGCAGCCAATCTGTGCCTGATTGGAGACAGCTTCAGAGTCAATATGATGCCATATATCTCCAAAGATTTTACCAGCTGTACATTTTGCCACAGGGATTATATGAGCGAGATTCATAGTGACGTAAAAAACGCTGACATCATAGTGATAGAGGCGGTGGAGCGATACGATTATGAGGCCTTCACTACGGTGCAGCGCGTTATAAATATCCTAAGCGAATAATATGTAGCCACTCCTCCGGGAGCATGTCATACTTGGAAGAGTGGCTGTAGATATTGTAATTTAGTGTCTCTTATACGCGGGCATGAGTTCGAGCTTATGGAGATTAGCTATGTGTTTTTTCTTGATAGAATCTTTTATGTCAGCAGGGATGTCTGCATCTTCATCTGAGATGTACTCATCTAGCTGTGAATACAAGAATCCCAGTTTGTCCTCGTCGGACATGCCTGACAGACCATCGGAAGGTACCTTGTGCACCAGTTTGTCAGGAAGACCCAGATACTCGCCTATCTGTAGCACTTCAGTCACAGTGAAGTCCTGAAGAAGTGATACGTCACCTGCGGCATCGCCATATTTTGTGGAGTAGCCTACGTAGTCCTCTGAAGCATTGCAGGTGTTGACTACAAAAGATGTGACACCCTGTCCCTGTGCTGCAGCATAGAGGGTCGACATCCTCAGACGTGGAGCCAGGTTGATACGAAGGTCCTTAGTTACCTCTATCTTTTCAGATTTTTCAAAAGTAGATATGGCTGCATTGTAATAATCTGTGATAGGCACTATCTCGTGGGGAATACCTAAAAAATCTACCAACAGCTTGGCGTCGTCGATATCGCTCATCTGCCCGTTTGGCATGATGATACCTAGCACTCTGTCGGCACCTAAGGCTTCTTTGAGGATGGCTGCAGTCACAGACGAATCCTTGCCCCCTGAGATACCGATGATGGCTTTTGTGTCCTCACCGAATTTGTTGAACCAGTCTCTGGTGTATTCGATGAGTTGTTTTGTTTGTAGTTCTACGTTAAATTCTCTCATTTTAAATACCTCTGATAAAAAAATAAGCGCCCTGCACGAATCTGCAGAACGCCCTTGTTCCGCCTGCTATTGTATAACAGTCTTATCTCTTTTGCAACGATATCATGACTAAATATTAAATTCGTGATATCATGATAGTTAAGTCTTAGGGCGTGTAAGTCTTTTGACTGTTTACACAACATTATAGTGCATTTTAATTCTAAGGAGAAATATTTTGAAAAAGAAAATTGTTATAAGCCTTTGGATTATATTGATTTTGCTTGTGGCTGCATTTGGTTGTCTGGTGGTATACCAGAAAAAGGAGGCCGAAGAAGCTGCCGAGCGAGCTAGAATAGAGGCTGAGGAAGAAGCGCAGATAATAGAGGAAGAAGAGGCGGCCGCCGCGGCTGCCAAGATTGCCGAAGAAGAGGAAGACAAGATTACATTTACCGATTTTGAAGCTACTTATTATGCTCAGTCCAAGACGGTAGTCTACTCGGAGCCGGATGATTCGTCGGAGCAGATAGGTACGCTGTCTCTGGATCAGAGGGTATCTATTGTGGCCAAGTGTGACCAGGCAGATTATTACAAGATCAAGATAAATGGAGACTATGGTTATGTAGCGTTTGACGATTTGTCAGAGGATTATATCGATATACCGCTGCCTACATCTTCTTCAAAGACTGTACCGACAGCCACCAAGGACATACTTTTTATCGGCAACTCCATCACTATGTATCCTGCCACCAGTGACTGGTGGGGTTCGGGCTGGGGCTGCGGAGCTACAGCACCGGAAAATGACTATGTCCATCTGACAGTTGCTGCCAAGGGGTATAGTTCATACGATTATATGTCACTTAGAGCATGGGAATTTTCAAACACCAGAAATTACGAGCTGGATGATCTCGATCCCTATATCACCAACTATCAATACAGTATTGTTGTCATAGAGTTGGGTGAAAATGTAAAAGGCCATGAGACTCATTTCAAGGAAGATCTGACGGATATGATAAAATATATCCGCACATACAATCCTAATGCAAGAATTGTGATGCTTGATAATTTCTGGGCATACAAGAGTATCATCAGTACAAAAAAAGCAGTGGCTTCGGAGACGGGATGTACTTATGTGAGTCTGTCTGATATACAGGGCGTGGCTGAGTACCAGCTGCAGCAGGGAGATGAGTATGTGACACCTGACGGTACCGTATATACGATAGGAAGCTTTTTGGCAGGCCATCCTAATGATGCGGGATTTGCCGCTATAGCACAGCGACTTATTGCGGCACTGTGATGAAGGTTATGTTTGGGAGGATAATATGGGCTACAATGTAGAAAAGATTTTTGAGGATGTGGCATACCTTAGCAAGGTCCGCAGCAAAAAGGAATATGAGAACAATATAAAGGCTTTTAAGCAAGATCGCTACAGCCTCTTAGAAGATATGGTATCTTCTGATGATATCGTTGGGGAAGCCAAGAAGTTTTGCGATGATATCAATGATGCATTTAAAAAGTTTGGCAAGGTGCGCGGGGCAGACATGATGAATCTAAACTACTTTGCCATATACTATATTTTTCCTACTATTTTATCAGAAGAGGAAAATGGAAATGAGATATGCGATACTTTGCGTGATGCGTGGAACGATAAGTTTAAGACTTCGATAAACTACACTGACTACGAGAGTCTGCATGAGGGATTTCAGACTAAGATATTCGGTATCCCTATAGGTGACAGATAGAATGGAAGACGGCATGACTACAAAGGCATTATACGATATAGATGCATATCAGACAGATTTTACGGCTCAGGTGTGTGCCTGTGAAAAAGTGACTGGCTCTGAGAGTAATAAGTATAGAGTAAGGCTTGATGCTACAGCTTTTTTCCCTGAACAGGGCGGGCAGTCCAGCGACATAGGTCATATCGCAAATACGGTAGTGACTGACGTACAGATATCAGATGGAATCATATGGCATTATTGTGATAGCCCTCTTGAAGTGGGGGAGAAGGTCACAGGCAGGATAGATTGGGAACATCGTTTTAATAACATGCAGCAGCACACCGGGGAGCATATTTTTACCGGGATAGCTCACTCTAGATATGGCGCCGAAAATGTTGGATTTCACTTGAGTGACAATACAGTGACGCTGGATTTGGATCTGGAACTTGATGAGTCACAGATCAAAGAGATAGAGCTGGCATCCAATCAGTTGATTGCAAGGGATGTGAGAGTGAAAGCATACTACCCTTCCAAAGAAGAACTGCAGCGGACAGATTACCGTAGCAAAAAAGAGATAGAGGGGCAGGTTAGACTTGTGGAGATAGAAGATACGGACATATGTGCCTGTTGCGCACCTCACGTCAGTTCCACAGGTCAGGTGGGCATCTTAAAGGTCATTTCATACGGCAAATACAAAGGAGGCACCAGGGTATATATCCTGTGCGGACTGAGGGCGCTCATAGACTACAACAGGCGGATGGATATACTTTCAGAGTCCTACAGGTTGCTGAACTGCAGAGAAGAGGAGCTGCCTGAAAAGATAACTTCTTTGATGGAGGATAACAGACAGCGGGGGTATGAGCTTAGTGAAATAAAGAGCAGGATGCTGCTTGAGAAGATAGCTGCATATCCCACAGAGCTTTTTGACGTCACTGTTTTTACAGAGGATGTAGATAGCAAAAATATGCGGGATGCTGTCAATATGTTAGTAGAAAAACATGCGGGATTGTGCTCTGTATTTTCTGGTGATGATGAAGCGGGATATGATTTTGTCATTGGCAGTAAAACGAGAGATTGCAAGGCTATAGCCGCAGGGCTTAGAGAACTGCTTGGTGCCAAAGGCGGAGGCAGCAAGGAGATGGCCCAGGGGCATGTGTGTGCTACCAGGTCTGCGATAGAGGAGACACTATAGATGTCTTGGCCTATGTTATATGTTATACTGTGTGGGATGTGATTTTTTAATAGAAAAGGGATGAATAATGGAAAATTTTAAAGAGAGAGTGATGGAAATATGGTATGGCATGTTGGATTTTTTGGATGATCATCCGGCTGTAAAGAGATGGATAGCAGAGGGGTGTGCCGCTCTGGTAGTAGGTATACTGGCCGGTGTCATTACTTTTAGCCTGCTTAATCATGAGAAGAAGACGCTGGCTGTCAGCGATGAAAATGCAGCCACTCCGGTGACTGAGCAGACTTCCGACGGTGAGGACAGTATAGAGGCTTCTTCATCCATGGAAGGTGACTATGAAGATGTAGTTATTGAGGTGGTGGACCCTAGTGGATATGTAGGTGACCTGGCGGACTGGTCACCGGAAGAGATAGAGGCGGCTGTGTCTGAGCGCAGCAGCTATCTTGAGAATAACAAGTACTGGACTGCAGTAGAGAGTTATTGGAGCACCAAGGGTGTTACTGGCAACGCCAGATATTGTACCTATCTCTTTGACACCGCTAATATCGTATATTCCGCAAGTGATTTTGACGGACTTTCACCTGAGGTGATTCATATAGCAAAAAATGAGATGTACGCCAGACATGGATACAGCTTTAGAGATGCTACCATCATGAATTATTTCATGGGGCAGTTGTGGTACAGCCCCACTGTTTTACCGGCAGATTTTTCAGAGACAGTATTTACTGAGACAGAGGTAAAAAATCTGGATTTACTGAATTCGTTGGATACATTGTAATTAATAGATATATAATGCTCACTGGCAGAGCAAAAGGAGTTCTAATGGAAAAATATACTTATATCCCAAAGGGTGTCTGCGCTAGGCAGATTGATTTTGAAGTGGAAGACGGCAAGCTTCACAACGTAAAATTTACAGGAGGATGCGCAGGCAATACAGCCGCCATCAGCAAACTTTTAGAGGGAGCAGATGCCGCTCATACAGTAGAGATTCTAAAAGGTAATCTCTGCGGAGCCAAAGGCACAAGCTGCGCCGACCAGTTGGCACTCGGCATCGAGCAAGCCTTGCAGGGAAAATGAATGATGTTTTATACCAGGTTTACACCTTTTGAAGGTGAACTACCCGACTAGTGATGAGAGCACTTTGCGTGATGCAGAGTGCTTTTTTACTTTATAGGAAATCACTTTAAAACTCTATCTTGGATGAGTAGCGATTAAGCTAGTAAATATGGTAGCAAATAGAATGAGATAGTACAAAGTGTCGGTATAAAATGTCGGTTTATGAAGGAGAGTACAGGTGCGCATAATCAAAAAAATGAAGCAAATTATATTGCGCATAATCAAAATAAATGATAAAATGTGCGCATAATCAAAGAATATGTTGTTCTGGAATGTGCGCATAGTCATAATGGCATGATTGAAAGCGGGATTATGACTATCAGGGAGAAGTATCGTGATTTTAAAAAGAAAAATCTATAGTAAATTGCTGAATTGGAAAAATGAATGTCAGGGAACAAAAGCGATAATGGTGGAAGGTGCAAGACGTATTGGTAAATCCACAATCGTGGAGGAATTTGCCAAGCAGGAATATGAATCATATATCCTAATAGATTTTGCAAAAAAGGATAAGGTTGTAGAAGAATACTTTAATCAATACCTTAATAAGCTGGATGACTTATTCATGCTACTTAGTACCTATTATGGAGTCAATCTTGTTACGAGAAAGTCTGTGCTGATTTTTGATGAAGTGCAGATGTTTCCGCAGGCTAGAGCTGCAATAAAGTATCTTGTTGCAGATGGAAGATACGATTATATAGAAACCGGATCGTTGATATCAATCAAGGAAAATGTAAAGGATATCGTAATTCCTTCAGAGGAAA
>FLNY01003831.1_pt1 | contig 11541 bp, 5 predicted proteins | sample 1140381 | NCBI WGS metagenome assembly FLNY01 (sample SAMEA3878172, study PRJEB12797) | bioreactor metagenome | biome: Moose rumen | place: Sweden | collected 2011-10
GGAATCTGTCATGACCAAGAATGCATGACATGAAATAGGTACAACTAAAAAGCGGCAGCAGCTACAGTCGAAACTGATTGTAGCTGCTGTCGCTATTGTATATAGGTATTACTACCTGTAGTTTATCGGATGCTTACAGAAAAAGTGGGATTTCAAGTTATCCTTAGTCCGAGCTTTGGCACGGGCACGCGAGGAAGGCGACGGAAATCCCACTTTTTTTATTGCCTATAGACTCTTATGTAGTAAAGCAAATTGCCATCTTGATTGCACTTTACTTTAAGCTCTACCTTATAACAATCATCAATGTACTCATAGACTCGGAAGATTGAGTCAGGGTGATCTGTACCAGGTTCTGCGGCATTGACTGCCCCAGCGGGCACACCCTTTTGCTGTTTTATATTCAGGTGGAATTTACTCTTCGTTGTGCTGACGACGGTCGCCACGCTCGCGACGCTCGCGACGCTGACGGGGCGGACGCTCTACGTAGCCTTCGGGCTTCGGGATGAGCACGCGGCGTGAGAGCTTGAACTTACCAGTCTTGGGATCAATGTCCAGGAGCTTCACGGTCATCTTGTCGCCTTCCTTGATGCCGGCTTCCTCGACGGTCTCGAGGCGCTTCCAGTCGATCTCGGAGATGTGGAGCAGACCGTCCTTGCCCGGCATGAACTCTACGAAGCAGCCGTAAGGCATGATCGAGCGGACGGTGCCTTCGTAGACCTCGCCCACCTCGGGAACGGCCACGATGGCACGGATCTTGGCCAGAGCGGCGTTGATGCTCTCAGCGTTAGGACCGCTGACCTGCACCTTGCCGACGCCATCCTCTTCGTCGATGGTGATGGTGGCACCGGTGTCTTCCTGCATACCCTGGATGATCTTGCCGCCAGGGCCGATGACAGCACCGATGAACTCCTTCGGGATGATGATCTGCTCGATGCGGGGTACGTGGGGCTTCAGCTCGGGACGCGGCTCGGGCATGCACTCCAGGATCTTGCCGAGGATGTGCTCGCGAGCTTGCTTGGCCTGCATGAGGGCCTTCTCCAGGATCTCGTAGCTGAGGCCGTCGCACTTGATATCCATCTGCGTGGCGGTCAGGCCGTCCTTGGTACCTGTGGTCTTGAAGTCCATGTCGCCGAGGTGGTCCTCATCGCCGAGGATGTCGGAGAGCACTGCATATTTCTCTTCGCCGGGGTTCTTGATCAGACCCATAGCGATACCGCTGACGGGCTTCTTGATGGGCACACCGGCGTCCATCAGTGCGAGGGTGCCTGCGCAGACGGTAGCCATGGAGCTAGAACCGTTTGACTCGAGGATGTCGCTGACGACGCGGATGGTGTAGGGATAGTCTGCGGGAATCTGACCCTTCAGTGCGCGCCATGCGAGGTGGCCGTGGCCGATCTCGCGACGGCCTACGCCGCGCTGAGCCTTAGCCTCACCCGTGGAGAAGGGCGGGAAGTTGTAGTGGAGGAGGAAGCGCATGTAGCTGCGGTCGAGCACGTCGTCAACGAGTTTCTCGTCGAGCTTGGTGCCGAGGGTGACGGTAGAGAGCGACTGGGTCTCGCCACGCGTGAAGATGCTGCTTCCATGAGGGCCGGGCAGGGGGCTGACTTCGCACCAGATGGGGCGGATGTCGGTGGTGCCGCGACCGTCGAGGCGGATGCCTTCGTCGAGGATGCAACGGCGCATGGCGTCGCGCTCCACGTCGTGGTAGTAGCGGTCCACGAGAGCGTTCTTCTCTTCGAGTTCGGCAGCGTCCATGTCGGCGTGAGCCTCGGCGTAGCGAACCTTGAAGTCTTCGCGCACCTTCTCAAAGGCTTCAGCGCGCTCGTGCTTCTCCAGAGCCTGCTTGGTGATGTCGTAGGCGGGCTGGTAGCACTCCTTGTTGACCTGCTCGCGCAGCTCCTCGTCGTTGACCTCGTGGCAGTACTCGCGCTTGACGTCCTTGCCGAGTTCCTTGCTGAGTTCCTTCTGCAGGCGGCACATGGGCTTGATGGCTTCGTGGGCAACTTTCAGAGCCTGGAGCAGGTCTTGCTCGCTGACTTCCTTCATCTCGCCTTCCACCATCATGATGTTCTCTTCGGTAGCGCCGACCATGATGTCCATGTCGGCATCCTTCATCTGCTCGAAGGTAGGGTCTACGATGTACTCGCTGTTTAGGCGGATGACGCGTACCTCAGAGATAGGACCTTCGAAGGGTATGTCAGAGCAGCTGAGGGCTGCGCTGGCAGCGAAACCTGCGAGCGCGTCGGGCATGTCCACGCCGTCGGCGCTGTAGAGGTTGACATTCACATAAACCTCAGCGTGGTAGTTGCTGGGGAAGAGGGGACGGAGCGCACGGTCGACGAGGCGACAAGTGAGGATTTCGTCATCATTGGCCTTACCTTCGCGCTTCGTAAAGCCGCCGGGGAAACGTCCGGCAGCCGAATATTTCTCGCGATATTCTACTTGAAGGGGCATGAAATCTGTGCCAGGCACAGCGTCTTTAGCGGCACATACGGTGGCCAGCAGCATGGTGTTGCCCATGCGCAGCATCACGGCGCCGTCAGCTTGCTTGGCAAGCTTGCCAGTCTCGATGGAGATCTCACGACCATCGGGCAGCTGGACTGTCTTTGTGATTACGTTCATCTTTTCGATTTACAATTTAACGATTACGATTTACAATTTGCGTCAAAAATATTTGCGTCTGATAGTTTGCGGAATATTATTCCGTTGTTGAGGGATAATGAAATCAAAGTGACTTTACGACCATTCGTTTCAAAAAACCGCGCAAAGGTACTAATTAAAGTTGAAAGTTGAATGTTGAAAATTGAAACTTTTTCCGTTAGATCTGAAAAAGCCTCATTTTTATGCTTTTTTAACCCAAATCCTAAAGACCTATTGGACCTGGTGTTTACAAGATTCACGGCAACCGTCATAAATAAAGGGAGTCAAGTTGCTTGACTCCCTTAGAGGATTAGAGTTTCAGGCCTTATCTGATAAATAGCAGTTCGCGGTACTTAGGCAGTGGCCAGAGGCTGTCGTCTACGATGAGCTCAAGTTTGTCGATCTGTCGGCGGATGGTACTGAGATAAGGGGCGATGGTGTCGTGGTAGGCGATGGCCTTGCGGTGCTCATCATCAATTTTGTTGGCCAGTTTGCGCGCTCTGACGAGTTCGTCCACTTGCGTCTCGATGCTGGCAGTTCGCATGGCAATTTCCTCGATGAGCTTCAGGTTGCGGGCACTGAGCTCCTCGGCCTTCTCAGCGGGGAAGATGGCGCGCATGCGTTCTACATTTCTTAGGAGTTGGGCCTGGTAGTTGGTAGCTACGGGAATGATGTGGTTCATCGAGAGGTCGCCGAGCACGCGAGCCTCGATCTGTATCTTTTTGGTGTAAGTCTCCCATTTTACTTCGTTGCGTGCCTCCAGTTCCTTCTTGGTCATCACGCCAAGGCTTTCGAACATCTGGATGCTCTTTTCGTCGAGGTAGCGCTCGAAGATGACGGGGCAGCTGGTCTCCACGTCGAGGCCGCGCTTCTGTGCCTCCTCCTTCCATTCGTCGCTGTAGCCGTTGCCGTCGAAGCGGATGGGTCGGCAGGCCTTGATGTCTTCGCGCAGAATGTCGATGATGGCGTGTAGGGTAGGGTTGTGCTCGGTGTTTTCGTAGCGCTTACGGGTGACTGCCAGACGTTCGTCCACACGCTTTTTGAAGTTGGCCAAAGCTTCGGCCACTGCGGTGTTGAGGGCTATCATCGCGCTGGCGCAGTTGGCTTCGCTTCCCACGGCGCGGAACTCGAAGCGGTTGCCGGTGAAGGCGAAGGGCGAGGTGCGGTTGCGGTCGGTGTTGTCGATGAGTAGTTCAGGAATCTCGGGGATGTCCATCTTCAGGCCCTGCTTGCCGTCCATGGAGAAGAGGTTGTCGCGGTCGGCCCGCTCGATGTGATCCAGCAGTTCGCTGACCTGTCTGCCGAGGAAGCTGCTGATGATGGCTGGCGGAGCCTCGTTGGCACCGAGGCGGTGGGCATTCGTGGCCGACATGATGCTGGCCTTCAAGAGTCCGTTGTGCTTCCAGACGCCCATGAGCGTCTCTACGATGAAGACGGCAAAACGCAGGTTCTGCTCGGGCGTCTTGCCGGGAGCGTGAAGCAGCACTCCCGTGTCTGTCGATAGACTCCAGTTGTTGTGCTTACCTGAGCCGTTGATGCCGGCAAAGGGCTTCTCGTGGAGCAGTGCACGGAAGCCGTGCTTGCGTGCTATGCGCTTCATCAGCGACATGAAGAGCATGTTGTGGTCCACAGCCAGGTTGGTGTCCTCGAAGATGGGCGCCGCCTCAAACTGGTTGGGAGCCACTTCGTTGTGACGTGTCTTGACGGGGATGCCGAGCATCAGGGCCTGGATCTCGAGGTCGCGCATGAAAGCTGCCACGCGCTCGGGGATGGAGCCGAAGTAGTGGTCGTCCATCTGCTGGTTCTTGGCGCTGTCGTGGCCCATCAGTGTGCGGCCTGTCAGGAGCAGGTCGGGGCGGGCGGCATATAGTCCTTCGTCCACGAGGAAGTACTCCTGCTCCCAGCCAAGGTTGCTGGTCACCTTCTTCACCTCGGGGTCGAAGTAATGGCAGACCTCCGTGGCAGCCACTTTGACGGCTTTGAGCGCGCGCAGGAGCGGAGCCTTGTAGTCCAGAGCCTCGCCGCTGTATGATATGAACACGGTCGGGATGATGAGTGTGTCGTCGATAATGAAAACGGGGCTCGTGGGGTCCCAGGCTGAGTAGCCGCGTGCCTCGAAGGTAGAGCGTATGCCGCCGCTGGGGAAACTGGAGGCGTCGGGCTCCTGCTGCACGAGCAGTTTTCCGCTGAACTCCTCGATCATGCCTCCCTTTCCATCATGTTCGACGAAAGAGTCGTGCTTCTCGGCGGTGCCTTCTGTCAATGGCTGGAACCAGTGGGTGTAGTGCGTCACGCCGTTCTCCTTGGCCCACTGCATCATGCCGGCAGCCACGGCGTCGGCCACGAGGCGGTCCAGCTCGGCTCCATTGTCCATCACGTCTATCATTTTCTCGTAGACGTCCTTGGGCAGATACTTGTACATCTTCTCGCGGTTGAATACATTCTTGCCGAAGTATTCACAAGGGCGCTCTGCCGGCGCCTCCACGCTGATTGGCTTCTTCTTGAAAGCCTCTCCTACCATTTGAAATCTAAGGTTGCTTGTCATTGTTCTGTCTTGTGTTAATGTGGTTAATAGAATTGTGTGATTCTGTCAAGTGCCTCCTCGGTGCGCTCGTGCGAACCGAAAGCTGTGAGGCGGATATATCCTTCGCCCGACGGCCCGAAACCCACGCCGGGGGTGCAGACGACGTGTGCGCTGTAGAGCATCTGCTCGAAGAAGCGCCAAGAGGTCATGCGGCCGGGCGTCTGCACCCAGAGGTAGGGCGCATCGTCGCCGCCATAGACGCGCAACCCGATTTGACTGAGCATTTGCTTCATGCGGCGGGCGTTCTGCATATAATAGTCAATGGTCTGCCGCACCTGTTGCCTGCCCTCGGGCGTGTAGATGGCCTCGGCGGCGCGTTGGCTGAGGTAGCTGGTGCCGTTGAACTTGGTGCTCTGTCGGCGGTTCCACAGTGGGTTCAGCGGGAGGCGCTCGCCTGTGAGGGTGGCCACGGTGACCTCTTTAGGCACGACGGTGAAGCCACAACGGATGCCCGTGAAGCCAGCCGTCTTGGAATAACTATGGAACTCCACCGCCACCTTGCGGGCACCCTTGATCTCGTAGATGCTGTGAGGCACATCGTCGTGCTGAATGTAGGCTTCGTAGGCTGCATCGTAGAAGATGAGAGCATCGTTCTTAATGGCGTAGTTGACCCACTGTCGGAGTTGTTCGCGGGTGAGGGCGGTGCCTGTCGGGTTGTTGGGATAGCAGAGGTAGATGACGTCCACGCGCTGGCTGGGCAGTTCGGGCACGAAGTCGTTCTCAGCGGTGCATGGCAGATAGATGACGTTGGACCATCGGCCGTCATCGCCCTTCACACCAGCGCGGCCTATCATCACGTTGGAGTCGATGTAAACGGGGTAGATAGGGTCGGTGACGGCGATGCTGTTGTCCCATCGGATGAGTTCCTGGAAGTTGCCCGTGTCGGACTTGGCGCCGTCGTTGATGAAGATTTCATCGCGATCCAGACGGATGCCTCGGGCCTGGAAGTCATTCTTTAGGATGGCATCGCGTAGGAAGTCGTAGCCCTGCTCCGGACCATAGCCACGGAAGCCCTGAGCCGTTGCCATCTCGTCTGTGGCACGATGCAGCGCTTCGATGACGGCAGGGCAGAGCGGTTGCGTGACGTCACCTATGCCGAGGCTTATGATGTCCGTCTTGGGATGCTGCGCCTTGAAGATGTTCACCTTCTTGGTGATGTCCGCGAACAGGTAGTTGTTCGGCAGTTTCAGGAAATGATCGTTAACAAGAGCCATATTGATTTACCATTTGACGATTTACCATTTACTATTTACCATTTGTCCATTTCTATCTCGCCGTCGTAGACGAAGGTGGCGGGACCGGTCATGAGGACATGATTGTCCGCTTCACGCCATTCGATGTCGAGGGTGCCACCGTCCATGATGATGCGGTTCTGACGGGAGGAACGCCCTGTTTGGGCAGCCGCCACGGCTGTGGCACAAGCTCCTGTTCCGCAGGCCATCGTGATGCCACTGCCGCGTTCCCAGACGCGCATCCGAATGCCGTCAGGACGCACTTCGGCAAATTCGATATTGCAGCGTTCCGGGAACTGCGGATGGTGCTCGAGGCGTGCGCCTTCTGAGGCTACGTCTACAGCCTCGATGTCATCTACAAAGATGACGTAATGAGGGTTGCCCATAGAGACGAAAGTGCCGGAGGATTCATGGCCCGCAGGCTGATAAAGGCGCTCGTCTGCGAAACGGGGCTCGCCCATGTCCACCGTGACACGCTCCACCTTATTATTATTCACGTTCAGCTTCAGCGTCTTAATGCCCGAGAGGGTGAGGAGTCGTAGTTCTGTTTTCTGGTAGCCTTTCCGCTCGTACACATACCTCCCCACACACCGGCTGGCATTTCCGCACATCATAGCCTCGGAACCGTCGGCATTGAAGATGCGCATCGAATAGTCCGCTTCTGGTATGGGCGAACGGCCGATGAGCACCAGACCGTCGCTGCCGATGCCCTTGCGGCGGTCGCTCCACGTGATGGCAGCCGACTGCGGGTCGGGGACGGGGCAGGCGGAGGTGTCGACGTAGATGTAGTCGTTGCCGCAGCCGTGCATCTTAGTGAATCTGATTTTGGCCATCATCGTTGTGAGTACTATTTCGATAAGAAGGCGTCAACGCGACGGGCTGTCTCGATGCCGCTGGCCATGGCGCGCACGATGAGCGAAGCACCGCTCTTGGCGTCGCCGCAGACGAAGACATTCGTTGGATATTCGGGATGTTCGGGCTTCAGGAATCCCATGGCCAGGAGGACGAGTTCGGCCTTTATGACCTCGGGCTCGCCCTTCTCCACCATCAGCGGGCGGCCAAGCCCCCCTCCCGTCCCCCCATGGGGGGAAGCCGGCTTCCAGGCAATCTCCTGCACCTTGACACCCGTGAGCTGGCCATTCTCGCCGAGGAATTCTAACGTGTTGATGTTCCATCGGCGGGTACACCCTTCTTTGTGCGAAGAGGTGGTCTTTAGCGTCCGGGGATAGTTGGGCCAAGGGTTCTGCGGGTCCTCAGGACCTTCGACAGGGCGAGGCATGATCTCAATCTGCGTCACGCTCTTGCAGCCTTGGCGATGAGCAGTTCCGATGCAGTCGCTGCCCGTGTCGCCGCCGCCGATGACGAGCACGTCCTTGCCCTTGGCGGTGATGCGCTCGTCCTCGGTGAATTCCATGCCGGCGAGCACTCGGTTCTGCTGCGATAGCAGTTCGAGGGCAAAGTGCACGCCCCGCAGGTTACGACCGGGGACGTTGAGGTCGCGCGCCGTGGGAGTGCCGGTGGCGAGGACGATAGCATCGTACTCCCCTCCTATGCCCCCCTCTGGAACTGAAGCCGGAACTGCTACATTTGCATTATATCGGAACTCTACACCCTCCTGCTCCATCAGATGAATGCGGCGGTCGATGATGGCCTTGTTCAGTTTGAAGTTGGGAATGCCATAGCGCAGCAGTCCGCCTGCGGCTTCGTTCTTCTCGAAGACCGTGACCTGATAGCCCAGCTGGTTCAGTGCATCTGCTGCCGCGAGTCCTGCTGGACCTGCGCCTACGACAGCCACGCGCTTGCCGTTGCGAACGGGTATGCGGGGCAGAATGTACCCTTCGCGGAAGGCGCCTTCGGTGATGGCTGCTTCGTCCTCGCGGTTGGTGGTGGGTTCGTGGTTGAAACGGTTGATGACACAAGCCTTCTCGCACAGGGCGGGGCACACGCGTCCCGTGAACTCTGGGAAGGGATTGGTGGCCGCCAGCAGTTGGAAGGCCAGTTCCCACTCGCCCCGTGCCAGGGCGGCGTTCCACTCGGGCGGCTTGTTGCCCAGCGGGCAGGCCCAGTGGCAGAACGGCACGCCGCAATCCATGCAGCGCGAGGCCTGCTGCTTGCGTTCGCGTGAGTTCAGCGTCTGTTCCACTTCGCCGAAGTCGTGGATGCGATCATGTACGGGACGATAACCTGCCTCCTGGCGGTGAATCTCTATGAATGTTTTGGGATTTCCCATTTTGTTATTTACTATTTACTATTTACTATTTACTATTTCCTATTTATTAACGATTTGATTGATTTAACGATTTCCTGAGTCCTATCCACGAAATAGTCCAATAGTCAAATTGAGAATAAACCGTAAATAGTAAATCGTCAAATCGTAAATTTACTCAGTAGTCACGCTGGATGCCAGCAATCTTCTCGTGCAGTCGCGCCATCTTCTCTTCCTCGAGCACGCGCTTGTATTCAATAGGAGTCACCTGGATGAAGTCGTCAATGTAATCACCCCAATGGTCAAGCATCCTGCCGGCCAGCGGGCTACATGTGTGAAGATAGTGCTGACGTACAAGTTCCAGCAGTTCCTTGCGCGAGGTGCTGTCCTCGACCAGACTCAGCTCCACCATATCCAGGTTGCAATAGTAGTCAAAGCCATGGTTGGGGTCGTACACGTAGGCCAGGCCACCGCTCATGCCGGCAGCGAAGTTGCGTCCCGTAGGGCCCAGCACCACCACGCGCCCGCCAGTCATGTACTCGCAGCAGTGGTCGCCAGCGCCCTCGATGACTGCCGTGGCACCTGAGTTGCGCACGCCGAAGCGCTCGCCCACGCGGCCATTCACGTACAGCTCGCCGCTCGTGGCACCGTACAGACCAGTGTTGCCCGCGATGATATTGCCCTCTGGAGCAAAGTCGTCAGGATAGCCCGCTGTCGGGAATATGCTGATGCATCCACCCGAGAGGCCCTTGCCGAAGTAGTCGTTCACCTCACCTTCTAACCTAATGTCCAGCCCACGCACGGCGAAGGCACCAAAGCTCTGGCCGGCAGCACCCTTGAACTTGAGGGTGATGATGCCCTCGGGCAGACCCTCTTCGCCGTATTTCCGTGCAATGACGCCCGAGAGCATCGTCGTCACGGCGCGGTCTGTGTTATTGATGGCATAGTTCAGAGTGACCTGTTCCTGTTGTTCAATAGCCGGGGATGCAGCCAGGATGATATCTTCGTCCATCGCGCCCGTGACTGCCGTGTAGCTGCCACGGTTCCAGTATCGGGGAAGGTCACTGGAGGGGAAATGCAGCAGACGGGAGAAGTCAACCATGGAATCATTCCCCGCGCAGACCTCTATCAAGTCCGTCCTGCCGATGATCTCCTTGAGGCTGTGCACGCCGATTTCAGCGAGGTACTCCCGCACCTGCTGGGCCAGCATCGTGAAGAAGTTCACCACGTATTCAGCCTTTCCCTGGAAGTGCTTGCGCAATTCCGGGTCTTGCGTCGCCACGCCCATCGGGCACGTGTTCTGGTTGCACTTGCGCATCATCACGCAGCCCAGTACGATCAGCGGCAGCGTGCCGAACGCGAACTCGTCGGCTCCCAGCATCGCCATGATGATGACGTCCTTGGCCGTCTTCAGCTGCCCGTCCGTCTGCAAACGGATCTGACTGCGAAGTCCATTCTTTACAAGCGTCTGCTGAGTCTCGGAGAGTCCAATCTCGGGTGAAATGCCTGCAAAACGCATGGAAGACGCCGGGCTGGCTCCCGTGCCACCCTCGGCTCCGCTGATGACGATGAGGTCAGCTTTCGCCTTTGCTACACCAGCAGCCACGGTCCCGACCCCACTCTCGGCCACCAGCTTCACGCTGACGGCAGCCTGCGGGTTCACATTCTTCAAGTCGAAAATGAGCTGCGCCAGGTCTTCAATCGAGTAGATGTCGTGGTGAGGCGGCGGTGATATGAGCGAGATGCCGGGGATGGCATGACGTGTGCGAGCGATGACTTCGTCAACCTTGAATCCCGGCAGCTGTCCACCCTCGCCAGGCTTGGCTCCTTGAGCCACCTTAATCTGTATCTCCTCGGCATTGACCAAGTACTCCGTGGTCACACCGAAACGTCCGCTGGCCACCTGCTTTGTCTTGCTGTTCAGGCTGACGCCATCCACTTCCGAGTGGTAGCGGGCATTATCTTCGCCACCTTCGCCTGTATTGCTTCGCGTGCCAAGTTTGTTCATGGCAAGGGCCAACGCCTCATGTGCCTCTTTGCTTAGGGCGCCGAACGACATGGCGCCCGTCACAAAGTGTCGGACAATACTTTCCACAGGTTCAATAGCCTCACCCCCGACCTCATTCTCTGTGGAGAGGGGAGTAGATGCTTTCTTAAAGGTAAGGAGGTCACGCAGGAAGATGGGCGAATCCTGCTCGTCCACCTGCTTGGACCATGCCTTGAACTTCTCGTAGTCACCAGTGCGGCAGGCCCGTTGCAGGCGTGCTATCGTTTCGGGATTCCATGCGTGGCGTATGCCGTCGCGTCGCCACGAGAACAGTCCGTTGTTCTTCAGGAAGCCCTCCTTGCAGGCCGATGCGCCTGCCTGTACGGCAGCTTGCGCCATCGTCTGGCGTGCGATGGCATCGCGGGCAATCTCCTTCAGCCCGATGCCGCCGATGGTACTCACTTCTGTGCCGAAGTATCGACGCAGCAAATCCTCGCTAAGCCCTATGCTTTCAAAGATCTTTGCACCTCGGTAGGAACGTATGGTAGAAATGCCCATCTTGCTCATCACTTTCTTCAAGCCCTTATCGACCGCCTTGATATAGTTAGCCTCAGCTGTAGCATATTCTTCCTGAATCTTATGTCTCTTCACGAGGTCGTCAAGAACTGCAAAAGTCATGTAAGGACATATGGCACTTGCACCATACCCTAACAGTAATGCTGCGTGCATCACTTCGCGAATTTCACCACTCTCCACGATGAGTGCCGTTTGTACACGCTTGCCGACGCTGATCAAGTGGTGATGAACGGCAGAGACGGCCAACAAACTTGGAATGTAGGCCCACCCCTCAGGCCCACCCCCAGCCCCTCCCCAAGGGAGGGGAGACAGGGAG
>FLNY01003197.1_pt1 | contig 11527 bp, 6 predicted proteins | sample 1140381 | NCBI WGS metagenome assembly FLNY01 (sample SAMEA3878172, study PRJEB12797) | bioreactor metagenome | biome: Moose rumen | place: Sweden | collected 2011-10
TTTAAGATTTAGCTGTTTTTGTTCCCCCATGAACTTATGAGCAAGAGTATTTTATGTATGTCTGTGGAGCACGAAAGCGATGCACTCCTTAAGGATGGCGGCGCCCGTCATCCTCATTATTATATAATATAAGGTGGCGGCCAGGGCGACGCGAGCGATGAGCAGGAGCCATAGGTTGGTGATGGCATGGGTGACAAAGCCTGTCAGTAGCATCACGACAGCGGCTATCAGGGCGAAGGGCAGGACATCCTTCAGGAACATGAGCAGGCTGTAGCCCGTATAGCGACGGACGAAGAAGTGCCACACGAAGAGCCACGTGAGCGTTAGCACCACGTAGGCCACAATCATTATGTGGATGCCCAGAGGATGGAGCAGCACCAGGGCTGCCACCTGACAGATGCCAAGCGCGAGCGTACACCACAAGTAGACATCGCTGCGGCCGCGGCTGATGATAAGGTCGGCCAGCAGGGTGCTGACGGGCAGCACGGCCCCGGCCACGCAGACCATGCGCAGATAGTAGGCACTTGTCTGCCACACCTCGCCCAGAGCCAGCACTATGAACTCGCGGGCCACCAGCCCTATGCCGAACATGAGCGGGAAGGCAATGAAGGCAGCAAAGCGCACCATCTTGCGCAGCACGGCCAGCTGGCGTTCGCGCTCATCCCTTACACTCACTAGCACGGCCTGGTCTACCTGCTTCAGCATGCTCTGTACCAGCGAATAGCCCTTGAAGTTCCACTGCGAGGCCTGGTTGTACTGGCCGGTGCTGGTGGAGCCGAAGTAGCGGCCCAGCAGAATGTTCATCACGTTGTTGTTCACCTGCGTGAGCACTTCGCTCAGCAGAATCTTCACGCTGAAGGGGAAGGCACGGCGTATGAACGAGAAGTCGGCCCGCAGCGACGGCCGCCAGTCGCTATAGTGCCAGCGCAGCAGTGTAGACAGCAGTATGAACAGGTTGGTCTGTGTGGCTATGGCCCAATAGGTGAACCCCTGCCAGGCCATGAGCACTGCCACGCCGCTCGACAGCAACACGGCGATGATGTTGGCCTTAGCCAGTTGCTTCGCCCGCAGATTCTTATAAAGATAGGCGGCCTGTGCCACACCAAGACTGGAGAACACAAAGCTGAGGAAAGCGTAGCGAGAGAGCCACACCAGCCGCGGCTCGTGGTAGTAGCGGGCTATGAGCGGGGCACACAAGAAAAGTGCCACATAGATGGCGGCCCCCATCAGGATATTAAACCAAAAGACGGCACTGTACTGGCTGGCCTTTGGCTCCTTTTCGTTGATGAGTGCCGTAGAGAATCCGCTGTTCTGCAAGGCGTTGGCAATGGCTGAGAATACAGTAATCATGGCCACCAGCCCGAAATACTCGGGTACCAGCAGGCGGCCCATGATGATACCAAAGGCAATGCCTATCAACTGCTGTACGCCGTTGTTCAGCCCGCCCCAAAAGAGGCCTTTCGCCGTCTTCTCCTTCAGCGACTCACTCTCCAACTTCTAATTTATAATTTGTCGTTTACAGTCTCTTCCCGTCATCCCACCAGACTTCCTGGTTTCACATCTTTCGTCGTAGTCACCACACTGAGCGTCTCGTCGGCATCGACGGCGGAGAGAATCATGCCCTGACTCTCGATGCCCATCATCTTACGGGGGGCGAAGTTGGCCACGAAGAGGATTCTCTTGCCCACGAGCTCCTCGGGATTCTCATAGAAAGCGGCAATGCCCGAGCAGATGGTGCGGGGCGTGCCGCTGCCGTCGTCGATGAGGAACTGGAGCAGCTTCTTCGACTTGGGCACGCGGTCGCAGGCCAGCACTTGGCCCACGCGGATGTCGAGTTTCTCAAAGTCCTCGAAGCTCACGGTGTCCTTCACCTCGGTGGGTTTCCACTGGGCCTGCTCGTTAGCCTTGCGGGTGGCCTCAAGCTTGTCTAATTGTCGCTGGATGGTCTCGTCGTCAATCTTCTCGAACAGCAGTTGCGGCTCGTTCAGCTGATGGCCGGCAGGCAGCAGGTCAATGGAACCAAGCTGCTCCCAGTCGAAATTCAGTTCGTTGATGAGCGAGCGCAGGCGATTCGACGAGAAGGGCAGGAACGGGCCAAAGGCAATCGAAAGGTTGGCCACAATCTGCAGACATACGTTCAGCACAGTCTCCACGCGCTTCGGGTCGGTCTTCCAAACCTTCCATGGCTCACACTCCGTGATATAGCGGTTGCCGATGCGGGCCAGGTTCATAGCCTCAAACTGAGCATCGCGGAACTTAAACTGCTCCAGCAGTGTCTCCACTTTCTCCTTCACATCCTTGAATTCTTCAATGGCCTTCTTGTCGACGTCGAGCAATTCGCCGCGCTCGGGCACGATGCCGCCCCAGTATTTCTGCGTCAGCTGCAAGGCGCGGTTGACGAAGTTGCCGTAGACGGCCACCAGCTCGTTGTTATTGCGGTCCTGGAAGTCTTTCCATGTGAAGTTGTTGTCCTTCGTTTCCGGTGCATTGGCGGTCAGCACATAGCGCAGCACATCCTGCTTGCCGGGGAAGTCAACGAGGTATTCGTGCAGCCAGACAGCCCAGTTGCGCGAGGTCGAAATCTTGTCGTTCTCCAAGTTTAGGAACTCGTTGGCCGGCACATTGTCGGGCATGATGTAGCCGCCGTGAGCCTTCATCATCACAGGGAAGATGATGCAGTGGAACACGATGTTGTCCTTGCCGATGAAGTGGATGAGGCGCGTGTCCTCGTCCTGCCACCACTTTTCCCAGTTGCCCCAGCGCTGCGGATCCTGCTCGCAGAGCTCCTTCGTGTTCGACACGTAGCCGATGGGTGCGTCGAACCAGACGTAGAGCACCTTGCCGTCGGCGCCCTCCACGGGTACGGGGATGCCCCAGTCGAGGTCTCGTGTCATGGCGCGGGGCTGCAGGTCCATGTCGAGCCATGACTTGCACTGCCCGTAGACGTTCGGGCGCCACTCCTTGTGACCCTCCAGAATCCACTGCTTCAGCCACTCCTGATATTCGTTCAGCGGCAGATACCAGTTCTTTGTCTCTTTCAATACCGGTGTCGAGCCCGAGATGGTCGACTTCGGGTTGATGAGCTCCGTGGGGCTCAGGTCGCGGCCGCACTTCTCGCACTGATCGCCATAGGCCCCCTGGTTGTGGCAGTGGGGACATTCGCCCGTCACGTAGCGGTCGGCCAGGAACTGCTTGGCCTCCTCGTCGTAGAGCTGTGTCGTCGTTTCCTCGGTCAGTTTGCCCTCATCGTAGAGTTTGCGGAAGAACTCGGCGGCAAACTGATGGTGCGTCTTGCTTGTCGTGCGGCTATAGACGTCAAACGAAATACCGAAATCCTCGAACGACTCCTTGATCATCTTGTGATAGCGGTTGACGACGTCCTGCGGGGTGATGCTCTCTTTGCGGGCGCGGATGGTGATGGGTACACCGTGCTCATCGGAGCCGCCGATGAACATCACCTCGCGCTTCTTGGCTCTGAGATAACGCACATAAATATCGGCTGGCACGTAGACGCCGGCCAAGTGGCCAATGTGTACGCCACCGTTGGCGTAGGGCAGGGCCGACGTCACGGTGTAACGCTTGTACTGTTTCTTCTGTTCCATTTATTCTTCTTTAAGTTCATCGATAAGCTTATTGGCTTTTTTATATGCAGCAGGTTCCGACTGCTGAAGTTTGAGTAGGTCACGAGTTGACCTTGGGGAGAAAATCAGTTTATACATGTCAGCCGACCCTCTTCAGAAACTCGTCCAAAGATTCGTTAGGGAGCATGGCGATGCCCTCTCCCTGCTCAATCTGCTTTTCAGCTTCCTCGATGCCGGCAAAGAACTTCTCCTTGGTCATCAGTGCGGGGTCGGTCTTTGGAGTCACCAGCTTCTTGATATACTTCATGAGCTTGGCTGACAGGGCCTCGTCTTCAGCGATGATACTCAAGTTGCGCAGCAGTTCTGCGTTCAGTTGTAATGCACTCATTCTATTTTACGTTTTAATCTTTCAAAATGTTAACGTCCATGCGGTTGAACGGAAACATGAAGCCTCTGTCCTTCAGCGTCTGGTAGACCGTCTCGTTCATATAGCCCGCCACGGTCCAGTAGTCGGCGCTCTTGCACCACTGGCGCGTGGTGGCCACGCAACCGCTATCGCCCAGCTTCGTCAGTCCGATCCACGGTGCTGCCACGACATCGCTGTCGCTGACTGGCTCCTGTATGATGAGCGGGCTGGCAGTCTGGATTTTACCGATGGCCTCCTTCACCTCGTTGAGGTCGGCACCATAGGCAAACTGGAACTCCAGGTCAACGCGGCGGTAGGGCTCCGTCGAGTAGTTCTTCATCGAGCCTGTCGACAGGCCGCCGTTGGGGATGATGATTGTCTGGGCGTCGAGCGTGCGGATAATCGTGTTGAAAATCTGAATCTCCTTCACCGTACCGGAGTAGCCCTGCGCCTCAATGAAATCACCAACCTTGAACGGCTTGAACAGCAGGATCATCACGCCGCCGGCAAAGTTCTGCAGCGTGCCGCTCAGGGCCATGCCGATGGCCACGCCGGCCGATGCGAACAGGGCGATGAACGACGATGTTTCGATGCCGAGGATGGAGATGATGACGATGATGAGGCAGAACCACAGTGCCACCCGAGCGATGCTCGTCAGGAAGGTGTAGAGCGTCTTCTCGACCTTGGCCCGCTCCAACAGTTTGGTGATGAGCCGTGTGATCCACTTGATGAGGAAGCTGCCCAAGTAGTAGACGATAATCGCTACGATAATGTTCTTCACGAATCCGAGTGCCCATTGGCCCAGCATGCTGTAGGTCTCAGGCGAGAAAATCTTGTCAATCATATTTATTTGAATGTTTATTTGCGTGCAAAGGTACTAATAAAAAATGAGAAACGAGTATGCTTTCTCCGTTTTTTTGTTTGTCAGACGATGTCGAGCAGTTCGTCGAACCGGCTGATTTCCACCATGCGCTCGTGCTCGAAATGCTCAGTGTGCTCCAGTTCCCATGTCACGTGGAAGGGGATGTAGACGCCCCAGGCACCGATGGCAAGGGCTGGCGCGATGTCGCTTTTCAGCGAGTTGCCCACCATGAGCAGCTCCGAAGGATGGATGTCGTAGCGCTCGCATAGTTGCACAAATTCGCGTTGCGTCTTGTCGCTGGTGATGATGGCATCGTCGAACAGCGCCCCGAGGCCCGAGCGCTCCAGCTTGTGCTCCTGGTCGAGCAGTTCGCCCTTGGTGAAGCAGACAAGTTTGAAAGTTGAGAGTTGGGAGCGTTCGCGCAGCGCCTCGAGCGTCTCGCGGACGTAGGGTAGGGGCGTGCATGGGAATTCGTTGAGCCCGTAGCACATCTGCTGAATCTCGCTGATCTTCGTTGTCGGCATCTCATAGTGGCTGACGCGCATGGCCGTCTCGAGCATCGAGAGTGTGAAGGCTTTCGTGCCGAAGCCCAGGAGACGCATGTTCTTGCGTTCCGTGGCAAAGAGCTCGCGGGCGGCCTCCTCGCGGGTGCCCGTCCAGGGCAGGAGCTCGGTGTAGAGCTGTTGCATGACGCGCTCGAAGTGTCCCTGACAGTCCCAAAGTGTGTCGTCGGCGTCGATGGCAATTATTCTAAAATTCTTCTTCATCATCATAGATTTCAAATGTGGCAGGCAGTCGTGACAACTCGACATCGCGTTGGCGCTCCGCATCGCTGCTCAGACGGAGATACCACGACGGGGGAAGCGACTCCCAGTTGAGAGGCGAGAGGTGAGAATCCGTGCGTTCCTTCGGTAGCATGCGACCAAAGGTCGAACGAAGAGGTGAGAGCTCAAGCGTCGCCTCCATGTTGGGGAAGCCGCCGCCCGTCTGTTCGGAAAATTCCCGCTGGTCCTTTGTCACCTCACCGTCCGTGTTGGCGAAATACATCTTATAGCCCACGCTCCGGGGATAGAGCGTGCCGTCCGTGCGCTGGGCATAGCGGACGCGATAGTCGCGCGACCACTGTGTCACCTTGTAGCCCGACATCATCTGCGCCATGCTGTAGAGCACGCCCGACATGCGCTCGTGGCGGTTGGTCTGCGTGCCTGTCTGGCGGGTGGCCTCAAGGATGATGCAGCGGGCCGTGTCGATGACCACGCGACCGCGGTCGTCCGTGCGGTTCTTCGAGCGGAACAGCAGTTCCACTTGCGTCTTCGTCTGTCCTTGATAGTCAGGATTCTCGCCCCATTTGTGCGAAGATATGAAGCCGTTGTCGAGTTCCATGACAAAGTCCTCGTAGAGCATGCGCCGCAGGTTCTGTGTGTCGGTCAGCCGTGTCGTGTCGGCGCTCGTGATGTGGCTTGTGTCGGCCGCGAAGGCATAGCGTTTCTGTTGGTCAGACTTCATGCTCATCAATCCCGCGAGGTGATAGCGATAGAGGTAGTTCTGGCTGATGCTCTGCGTGCGGTAGCTGAAGTGCAGCGTGTCCGTCCGTGCGAAATAGCGTTCTCCCTTCGTCTTCACCACCTGTCGCAGTTTGCGCCGGATCCATTCCGGCTCCTTGTTCGTCACGACCACCTCCTGCGTCTGTCTGTAGCGTGGCTGCATGAATATTGTGTCCGGGAGCCGCCTGACCGTGGCCGTCTCGTAGTTCAGGTGCGAGACGGTCAGCCGCCGGAAATCGAACGCCACGCGGGCCCGTCCGTCAGTGCCGCTGATGCACGAGCGGAACCGCCCCTGCTCTTTCGTGTAGAGCGAGGCGTGGGCGATGGGCGCACGTGTCACGACATCGGCCACCACTGTCGTGCCGGTCTGGCTGGCGACCGTGAGCGTGGTCGCCAAGAACAATGCTGTCAGTATCGTTTGTCGCATCGTACTTCTCGATAGGAATTGCGCTGCAAAGTTACTAAGATTTTTTCTTTTTCCTGCATAAACACCGCAAATTTCCCTCTTTTTCCTGACTCTGTCAATATTTTAAATAATTTAATCATAAAATAAAGTGTTGTTATCGAAAAATTTTCTTACCTTTGCAGCCGAAACTACAAACTATTGAATCCAAAACAACAATCTAAGTCAATGAAAATCAGGTGTATCATTCTGTTGATAGCAACGCTCCTTGCGGGTGGAGCCTATGCTCAGCGCCATATCGACAAGCTTGACCGTGGCCTCGTGGCTATTCCTCAGGGCGACAAGACGGGCGTGGACAAGAACTACGGTCCTTCCGGCTCCGGCATGTTCGTGAGCTGGCGCGTGCTGCCCACAGAGTATTACGACACGAAGTATAACCTCTACCGCAACGGCACGAAGTTGAACGCCCAGCCGCTCGCCGTGTCAAACTATCAGGACAACGGCGGCACGTCAACGAGCCAGTACACCGTGGTGCCCGTCGTGCGCGGCAAGGAGATGGCAGACCAGGCCTCCTCCGCCGTCACGCCCTGGCCCCACCAGTATTGGGAGATTCCCGTACAGAAGGTCATCAACCGCGCCGGCACCGACGTCACGGACCAGTATTCGCTCAACGACTGCTCAGTGGCCGACGTCGACGGTGACGGTCAGATGGAGTTCGTCGTCAAGCGCCGCAACGACAGCGGCCTGCGCGACGCAGGCAACACCACCACATTCAACCGCCACGAGTGCTACAAGATGGACGGCACCCTGCTGTGGTATATCGACATGGGTCCCAACATGATGGCCGGTGCCGACGAGCAGTTCGACCTCATTCTCTACGACTGGGACCTGGACGGCCGGGCCGAGGCCCTGATGCGCGGTGCCGACAACATGATTATCCACACCGCCACGGACAAGGACATCAAGATTGGCAACATGAACTACTACGCCCCGCGCGATGAATACACCTGCGAGGGCGCCGAGTATCTGCTCTACCTGAACGGCTCGACTGGCGAGCCCTACGGCTGGGACGGCTCCGACAACTGGACGCCTGCAGACTACCCCCTGCCGCGCTTTGAGCAGGGCGAGAGCGACTACGGCTCCGTCTGGGGCAAGGCCGGCGACGGCGGCCACCGCGCCACGAAGCACTATTTCGGTGCACCCTATCTTGACGGCCGCAACCCCTCGATCTTCCTGGGTCGCGGCTGCTACACGCGCCATAAGTTCTGCGCCCTGCAGGTCAATCCCCTGACCCACGAGCTCACGCAGCTCTGGCGCTGGAACTGCTACGACGGCTCGTCGCCCTGGTTTGGCAACGGCTTCCACAACTTCGCCATCGCCGACGTCGACATGGACGGCCGCGACGAGATTGTCTTCGGCTCGATGATCATCGATGACACGGGCTACGGACTTGCCACCACCGGCTTCGGCCACGGCGACGCCCAGCACTGCGGCGACCTGGACCCCTACGCCTGGGGACTGGAGCAGTTTGTCTGCTTGGAGAGCCTCACCGTGCCGGGCATGGCCCTGACCGACGCCACCTCGCAGACCGTGCGCTACAGCAGCGGCACAGGCGGCGACAATGGTCGCTGCATGGCCGGTAATTTCCAGGGCACCTATCCCGGTGCCGTGGGGCGTTCGGCCGGCGGCGGGCTCATCAGCTTTGCCTCCAACCGTGTCATTGAGGGCGACGACCACATGGCCAGCGACGACTATTGGAACATGCGCGTCTACTGGGACGGCGACCTGCTCGACGAGTTCATGGATTCGCCGGGCGTGGAGCGCGAAGCCTGCGTCTATAAGTACGGCGGACAGACCGAGGTGGGCACGGGCCGTGCTGCCTATACCAACAGCCGCGCCTTCCTGACGAGCGGTTGCGCGCTGAACAACTCGTCGAAGAACAATCCCTGTTTCCTGGGCGACATCATAGGTGACTGGCGCGAGGAAATCGTGGTGCGCTCGAGCGATAACAAGTCCCTGCGCATCTATACCACCAACTATGCCTCGCCCTGGGGCATCACCACCCTCTGGGCCGACCACGAATACCGCAACGCCATGACCTGGCAGTGCATCGGCTACAACCAGCCCCCGCACCCCAGCTTCTTCCTCGGCGAGCTCGAGGGCATCACCAACTGCCCGCCCGCACTGACCCTCGAGGCCCGCACGGAGGTCAGCAGCGGCACCATCAGTCAGACCGACGGCCAGCTGCTCATCTCGGGCTATGAGGACCACACCATCAGCGTCGCTGACGGTGCCTCGCCGTGGGTGCTCTATGTCAATGCCCCCGCCTGGATTCAGGGCACGGGTGTGCGTCAGGCCGTGGCATCGACGCCCAAGCAGCCTACGCGCAACACCTTATTATATACCACGACGCTCACTGGCGGCGCCTTCGGTGGCGATACCCGCCTCGTCAAGCAGGGCGAGGGCGTGCTCGTGCTGCCCAACGTCGTTGAGAAGCACAGCGGCGCCACCGACGTATGGCAGGGCACCCTGCAGTTCGACGGCACCATGGAGCAGAGTCCCGTATGGCTCAACCGCCACACCACGCTCATCACCGACGGCGGTCGCTTCATGGGCGGTCTGAAGGCCGACTACAACGCCACCATCTACCCCGGCGGCAAGGAGCAGGTGGGCTCGCTGACGGCCTCCGACCTGCAGTTGGGCTTCGGCTCGCGCGTGGTCATCGACGTCAAGGACGGCCAGACCGACCAGGTGAACGCCACCAAGCTGACCATCGAGACCAAGAGCTGGCAGTTCGGCCCGAAGTATAAGGCTCCCGTCGTGGAGTTCAACTGCATGGGTACGATAGCCGACGGCACCTACCTCCTCGGCACCGTCGACGAGCTGGCGGGGTCCGTCAGCGACCTCGTCATCGAGGGCATCGGCGACGGTCTGCGTGCCGTCCTCACCTACGAGAACCAGCAGCTGCAGCTGCTCATCAGCAGCCAGCGCGAGGCCACCACCGTCATCTGGAACGGCTCCACCGGCAACAACACGTGGGAGCAGGCCATCGGCAACAACTTCCTCAACGACGGTCAGCCCGACTATGCAGCCCTTGGCGACGACATCATCTTCGATGACAATGCCGCCATCACCACTGTCAACATCAAGGGCGGCGTCACGCCGAACTCCATCACGTTCAACAACGAGACCAAGAACTACACCATCAACGGCGACAGCATCCTCGGCGGAGGCACCATCACCAAGAACGGCAAGGGCAAGGTGACCCTCAACACCGAGAACCACACGGGCGAGACCTTCCTCAACGGCGGAACCACCTCAGTGGCTCAGCTGGCCAACCTCAGCGGACAGACCTACGGCTCCTTGGGCGACGCCTCGCAGGTGATTAACATGGCTGACGGCGCCACCCTGCAGGCCAACGGTACCATCAAGACCGACCAGCGCTTCCGCGTCAGCGGCGAAGTGACTATCGACGTGCCCACGGGCAAGGATCTCATCATGAACAACAGCATCATCGGTGCCGGGGCCACGGTCGTCAAGACCGGCGCCGGCTCGATGCAGACGGGCTTGGGCAACACCTACAAGAAGCTCATCGTCAAGCAGGGTAGCGTCACCTCGCAGGAGAGCGACAAAGCCGTCCAGCAGGTGCCCGACACCATCGAGTTCCAGGGCGGCACGTTCTACGACTTCAACAACGAGAACACCTATTCCAGCAACACGGCCAACTTCGTCGTGCCCGCCGGCAAGACCGGCACTTTCTACGGCGACCCGCGCTGCGACTATAAGGGCAAGCTCTTGGGCAGCGGCACGTTCAACGTCTACGGCACCTGGATCCGCTGTCGCTATCAGGGCAACTGGAGCCAGTTCGAGGGCACCGTCGTGCCCGGCGTGCAGGACCGCTCCGTGAAGCACGGCTACTCGCCCGAGTTCTCCTTCTGCAACAGCTATGGCCTGCCGAAGGCCACGCTGAAGCTCAACGCCGGTGTCACTGTCTATAACCGCGACCCGGACAGCGGCACGGCCTACAACGTCACCATCGGCAACATCACCGGCACCGGCACGCTCGCCGGCAGCGGCACCTACACCATCGGCACCTTGGGCAACAACATCCTGGCCTCGTTCCATTCCACGGCGCCCATCGTCAAGCGCGGCGAGGGCTATCTGCAAGTCTCGGGAGTCGGCAACCTCAGCGGCTCCGTTGCCGTCGAGGAGGGCCAGTTGCGCTTCAACGACACGAAGCTTGAGGAGCCTTACTTCGGCGCCCTCACCCTGCGCTCGAAGGGCACGATGCAGGGCGGCGGCCTGCTGCCCTCGCTGACCATGGACAGCGGCACCGAGGCCACGGCTGCCAGCATGTATTCGGCCACAACGCCGCGCATCATCAAGGTGACGGCCTCGGCCAACATCAAGAGCGGTGCCACGTTCAACTTCGTGGTCAAGAGTGCCGCCGCCGGCCAGCAGGCATCGCCTGGCTATTCGCAGCTGCAGGCCCGCTTCCTGACGTTCAACGGCACGGTGAAGGTCACGCTGACCGACAACTACGCGCCGAAGGTGGGCGACGAGCTGACCCTCTGGACCGCCTCTTCCAGCTTCACCGGCACGCCTGCGTTCGACCTGCCCGAGCTGCCCGACGGCCTCTATTGGGACACTGCCGCCGTGGCACAGAAGACCGGTGTGCTCCGCATCACCGACGTGGCGCCCGACGACATCGCCACCCTCGCCATCGACCCC
>FLNY01002488.1_pt1 | contig 11518 bp, 9 predicted proteins | sample 1140381 | NCBI WGS metagenome assembly FLNY01 (sample SAMEA3878172, study PRJEB12797) | bioreactor metagenome | biome: Moose rumen | place: Sweden | collected 2011-10
TTAAGCCTGCCGCTAGCGTTCATCCTGAGCCAGGATCAAACTCTTCATTGTATATTCTTATTACTCTTAGCTTGTTCCTGACGCTGTTTCCTAAGAAACTGACGCTCGTTTATTGTAGAAATTGTATTACAACTTCCGGTACTTGCTTGTACTTTCCTTTCAGTCTTTTCAATGAACTCTTTTGCGCACCCCGCCTTTCGGCATGGGGGCTGAAAAACCCGCTCGTTTCCGAACGGGACTGCAAAGGTAGAAACTTTTTTCGTTCCACCAAAATTTTTTGAGGGAATTTTTACCATTTTTTTGTCTATCTTTGCAAACTCATTGATTCAAGTAATGGAGCCCGAAGGGCGATAGCAAGTCCCTTCCCCGAGGGAAGGGATTTAGGGAAGGGGTAACGTAAAAAAAATTTGACTTGCGAAACTTGAGTCATTGAAAATGATTCAGATGAAAGAAATCTATTTTGCAGGGGGCTGCTTCTGGGGCGTGCAGCATTTCTTTTCCCAGGTGGACGGCGTGCAGGAAGCCGTCTGCGGCTATGCCAACGGCAACACGGAAAACCCCACGTACGGGGAGGTCTACACGGACACCACCGGCTTTGCCGAAACGGTGAAGCTGGGCTATGACCCGGAGCGCATCTCCCTGGAAGAGCTCACGGAGCTGTTTTTCTGCATCATAGACCCGCTGAGCGTGAACCGGCAGGGGCACGACGAAGGGACGCGCTACCGCAGCGGCATCTTCTATACGGACCCCGCCGAGCGCGAAATCCTCCTCCCCCCCTACCACCGGGAGCAGCGGAAGGCCGGCGCCCCGCTGGCGGTGGAACTGGAGGCGCTGCGGAACTTCTATCCGGCCGAGGAGCGGCATCAGGCCTACCTGGAGAAGAATCCGGAAGGCTATTGCCACCTGTCGCTGAAGACCTTCCGTTACCTTCGGCTCTACCAGGACATCGGCCTGTTCCTGGGAGACGAGCCCGACCGGACGGCCCGGATGGCCGATGCCGCCGCCCTGATCCAGGAAAGGATGCACTTCCTGTGGACCGGCTTCTACCGGGTGGACGGGGACGGCGCTTCGCTGGTGCTGGGCCCTTTCCAGGGACCGGCGGCCTGCCTGCGCATCGGCTACGGGAAGGGGGTCTGCGGAACCGCCTGGAAGCAGGACAGGACCCTGGTGGTCCCGGACGTCCACCAGTTCCCGGGGCACATTGCCTGCAGCAGCGCCTCCCGTTCGGAAATTGTGGTTCCCCTGTACGGCCGGGACGGGAAAGTGTGCGGCGTCCTGGACATCGACAGCGACCAGCCCGGCACGTTTGACGGGGACGACGCCGCCTGGCTGGAAAAAATCGCCCGCCGCGTCAGTTATTAATAAAATTTTTTCAATTCCCGAAATAGTTGTATATTTGAAGCCGGATAGCAGCCTGCGGCCATGCACAGCAAACTAGTCATCATACCCACCTACAACGAAAAGGAGAACATCGCCGACATCATCGCCGCGGTGTTTGCCCTGGAGGGCCATTTCCATGTCCTGGTCATTGACGACGGGTCCCCGGACGGCACGGCCGACATAGTGAAAGGCATCCAGTCCACGGAGACGGAGCGCCTGCACCTGCTGCAGCGGGCCGGGAAGCTGGGGCTGGGCACCGCCTACCTCATGGGCTTCAAATGGGCGCTGGAGAAGGGTTACGACTATATCTTCGAGATGGACGCCGACTTCTCCCACAACCCGGCCGACCTGCTGCGCCTGTATAAGGCCTGCGCCGGGGAAGGGGCCGACCTGGCCGTGGGTTCCCGCTACTGCAACGGCGTGAGCGTGGTGGACTGGCCCATAGGGCGCATCGTCATGTCCTACTTCGCCTCGGCCTACGTGCGCTACATGCTGGGCATCAAAGTCTATGACACCACCGCCGGCTTCGTGTGCTATTCCCGGAAGGTCCTGGAAACCATGGACCTGGACGCCATCCGGATGAAAGGATACGGCTTCCAGATAGAAATGAAATATACCGCCTGCAAGCTGGGCTTCCGGCTGAAGGAAGTGCCCATCATCTTTGTGAACCGGCAGAAAGGCACATCCAAAATGAGCGGCGGCATCTTCGGGGAAGCCTTCTGGGGGGTAATCGGCCTCCGGTTCCGCAAAATCCGCCCCAGGAGCTAGAGCAGCCGCAGCCCTATCCGCTTGCGGTCCAAATCTACCGACAGCACCTGCACCTTCACCTTCTGGTGCAGTTTGAGCACCTTGGAGGGAACCGCCATCCCCTTCACCCCCATCTGCGAGGCGTGGATGAGGCCGTTCTCGTGCAGGCCGATGTCCACGAAAGCGCCGAACGCCGTCAGGTTGGTCACGATGCCTGGCAGTTCCATCCCCACCTTCAGGTCATCGATTTCCCGGATATCGTCGGCGAAGGAGAATTCCTGGGCCTGCTCCCGGGGATCCCGCCCGGGCTTTTGCAGTTCCTGGAGGATATCGTTCACGGTGGGCAGGCCGAAATCCCCTTCCACAAATGCTTCCGGACGGATTTTCCGGCAAAGCTCCGCATTCCCCACCAGGTCCTTCACCGGGACCTGCAGGCTGGCTGCCATCCGGTCTACGATGTGATAGGCCTCCGGGTGCACGGCCGAATTGTCCAGCGGATTCGCGGCCCCCTGGATACGCAGGAAACCGGCGCACTGCTGGAAGGCCTTGGCGCCCAGGCGGGGCACTTTCTTCAGCTCTTCCCGGCTGCGGAAGCCCCCTTCCCGGCTGCGGTACTCCACGATGGAACGGGACAGCGCCGGGCCGATGCCGGAGACATACTGCAGCAGGTAAGGGCTGGCCGTATTCAGGTTCACCCCCACGCTGTTCACGCAGCTTTCCACCGTATTGTCCAGCTTCTCCTTCAGGAGGGCCTGGTCCACGTCGTGCTGGTACTGGCCCACCCCCAGCGACTTGGGGTCTATCTTCACCAGTTCGGCCAGCGGATCCATGAGGCGGCGGCCGATGGAAACCGCCCCGCGCACGGTGACGTCATAGTCCGGAAACTCCTCCCGGCCCACTTCCGAGGCCGAATAGACCGAGGCGCCGTCCTCGCTCACGGAGAAGATGCGCACCTGCTCCGGCAGGCCCACCTTGCGCACGAAGTCTTCCGTTTCCCGGCCGGCCGTCCCGTTGCCGATGGCAATGACTTCGATCGCGTATTTTTCCACCAGATCGGCCACGGTGGTGATGGCCTGGATCTTCTTTGCAGCGGGAGGGTGCGGGAAAATGACCTCATGGCAGAGCAGGTTCCCCTGCTGGTCCAGACACACCACCTTGCAGCCCGTCCGGAACCCCGGATCGATGGCCATCACCCGCTTCTGGCCCACGGGCGGGGCCAGCAGCAACTGCCGCAGGTTCTCCCCGAACACCTGGACGGACTCGGCATCGGCGCGCTCCTTGGCCTCCCGGAGCACTTCCCCGGTGATGGAGGGGTCCAGCAGGCGTTTCCAGCCGTCGTCCACCGCCTGGCGGATTTGCTCTCCCGTCTCCCGGGGCGGATAGCCGTGCTCCTGGCAATAGTCGTAATACAGCTTGTTTCCGCACTTCTGTCCGTCGGCATCTATCTCTATGCGCAGAAAGCCCTCGTCCCGGGCGCGGAGCATGGCCAGCAGGTTGTGGGACGGGATGGTGGCGATGGGCTGGGAGAAGGAAAAATAGCTGCGGTATTTGGCGGCTTCCGGGGAACTCTCCCCCGCCTTGGTCACCCGGGACTGCACCCGGCGCGTGCGGTAGATGCCGCGGAGGGTCTCCCGCACGGAGGCCGTCTCGCTCAGGCGTTCGGCCAGGATGTCCCGGGCCCCGGCCAGGGCTTCCTCCACCGTGGTCACCTCCCCCTGCACGAAGGGCCGGGCCGCCTGGGCCGGATGGACGGCCTTCCCGTTCCAAAGCAGGTCGGCCAGGGGTTCCAGCCCCCGGGCCACCGCCACCGTAGCCCGCGTCTTCCGCTTGGGACGATAGGGCAGGTACAGGTCTTCCAACTCGCTGGCGCTCACGCAGTTCTCTATTTTCTCCCGCAGCGCCGCCGAAAGCTTCCCCAGCTCCCCGATGGTGCCCAGGATGGAGGCCTTGCGCTTCTCCATGTCGGCGAAGACCTCTGTCCAGTGCTTGATTTCGGCCACTTCCACGTCGTTCAAGCCGCCGGTGCGCTCCTTGCGGTAGCGGCTGATGAAGGGGATGGTGCAGCCGTCGGCAAAAAGCTCGGCGCAGTTTTCCACCTGCCAGGGGCTCACGCCCAGCAGGGTGGCGATGTGCTTGGTGTAAATCTCTTTCATGGGCTTGTCAATCCTGTGAGAAATCTTTGAGCTCTTCCCGGTAGGCCGAGAAGATTTTGGACTTGGAGAGGAAACCCAGGTAGCTGCGGTTCTCCCCTATGACGGGCAGGTTCCAGGCGCCGGTTTTCTCGAATTTGCGCATGACCGAATCCATGGGTTCGTCCGGATGGATGTACTCCGGCGAGCTTCTCATGTAATTATAGACGTGCCGGGAATCGTACAATTCCGTGCGGAACATGTCGCGGCGGATGTCCGACAGGGAGACATAGCCCTGCAGCCGGTTGCGGGAATCCAGCACCGGGAAAATGTTGCGGCTGCTCCCGGAGACGGCCTCCACCAGCTCTCCCAGCGTGGCGTCTATGCGCACCGGCACGAAGTCCTTCTCCAGCAGGGCGTCGGTTTTCAGGAGGGTGAGCACGGCCTGGTCGGCCTCGTGGGTAAGAAGCTCGCCGGCGGCGGCAATCCGCTTGGTGTAGATGGAGTATTTCTCGAAGATGCGGGTGACGCCGAAGGAAATGGCCGAGGTGAGGATGAGGGGCAGGAGCAGCTGGTATCCCCCGCTGATTTCGGCAATGAGGAAGATGGCGGTGAGCGGCGCCTGCATGACGCCCGCCATGAGCCCGGCCATGCCCACCAGCACGAAATTGGGCACCGGCACCAAACCGGGCCACAGCAGATTTAAGGTATCGGCCACCACGAAGCCCGCCAGGGCGCCCACAAACAGCGTGGGGCCGAAGGTTCCGCCCACGCCGCCGCCGGCATTGGTGAAGGTCATGGAGAACACCTTGAGCAGCAGCACCAGCAGGAAAAACAGGGGAACGGCCCACTCCCAGCGGAGGGCGAAGGAGAGCGGGGTTCCGCCGCCGAAGTCCACCGCCCCGCCGCCCAGCAGCGGCGACAGGAAACTGTAGCCTTCCCCCCACAGGGGCGGGAACAGGAAGATGAGCAGGCCCAGGGCTGCGGCCGACAGCGCCCAGCGGACCCAGGGGCTCCGGATGCGGCCCAGGCGGTCTTCCAGGGACAGGGTAGTGCGGAGGAAATACAGGGCGCAGAAACCGCAGAAGACACCCAGCACCAGGTAGAAAGGCACTTCCCGCAGGGAAAAGTCCACCAGCGAGGCCGAGAACTGCGTCTCCCGGCCCAGGCACAGGAAACTGACCAGCGTAGCCGATATGCTGCTGAGCAGCAGCGGCAGCATGCCCGTCATGGAAATGTTGAACAGGAGGATTTCCAGGGTGAACAGCACCCCGGCCAGCGGCGCGTTGAAGATGCCCGCCACGGCCCCGGCGGCCCCGCAGCCCAGCAGCAGGGTCATGCCCCGGTAGCTCATGCCGCAGTAGCGCCCCAGGTTGGATCCGATGGCCGCCCCCGTATAGACGATGGGCGCCTCGGCCCCCACGGAACCGCCGAAGCCGATGGTGAGGGCGCTGGTCACCAGCGAAGACCACACGTTGTGGCGCTTGATTTTGGATTCGTTCTTGGAAACGGCCTGCAGCACCTTGGTCACCCCGTGGCCGATATTGTCCCGCACCAGATAGCGGACGATGAGTCCGCTCAGGAGCATGCCCACCCCGGGCAGGAGCAGGTAGGGCCAGCGGCTGCCGGAAAAGAGGGTTTCCAGGCCGCCCTGGATGAGGTGGATGGCCTGCTTCAGCAAAACGGCCGCCAGCCCGCACAGCAAGCCCGTGACCACGCTTAGCACCAGCAGGCTGCTATTCTCCGGCAACCTACGCAAAAGGGCCCTCAACGGGCCCCAAATGTATTTGATGCCACCTTTGTGCGCCATCTTTATTCGTCGTCCCCCGGGGTGGAGTACTGGGAGATGTTGTCGTCCGGAAGGGTTTCCCCGGCGGCGTCCGAAGCATCGGCGCTGCCTCCGGCCACGGCCTCGTTCTCGGCGTCTTCCTCTCCCTCCAGCCAGCGGGCCACGTCTTCCATATCGTCTGTCTTCACGTTGATTTTTACCAGATAGACGGCCTCCGGCGTCTCTACCGTGACGGCATAGAAGAAGGTGCCGTCCGGTTTGGGATACTTTACCAGATCCGTAAGATAGTCGCTGAACCCCTTGGGATACTTCTCTGCAAAGGCCGCCGCCAGGTCCGGATGCGTCCCCATCTTCTCATAGCTTACCACGTGTCTTTTCTTGAGGTCTGCCATAGCTAGGTTTTCTTATTAGTACGTTTTTTTCCGGCTGCAATATTATGGAATTGTTTTGAACCTTGCAAGCGGTCTGCGTTTTTTTTCGAAGAATTCTTGAAGAAAAAAGACTTTTGTTGCTGTTTGCGCTCCGGATTCCGCTCGCAGAACACCGGCTTCAGGTCCCGCGGGTCCAGTCCGGAATAGAACATCACCGACGACGAGGTCATGGGCGTGGGGGTAAAATCCTGCACCTGGTCCATCCAGATTCCCTTCAAGGCCGGATGGGCCGAGAGCCGTTCCATGTCCTGGAGGGTGCAGCCGGGGTGCGAGGAGATGAAGTAAGGCACCAGCCCCACGTGGGTGCCGGCTTCCCGGTTGATGGCGTCGAATTCCTGCCGCAGCCGCTGGAACAGCTGGAAGGAGGGCTTTCCCATCTTCTGCAGCACCCCCTCTTCCGTATGCTCCGGCGCCACCTTCAGGCGGCCGGACGTGTGGTCCAGCACCAGGGTTTGCAGGTAGGCCCGGGAGCTTCCGTCCACGAAACCGTCCTGGGTGAGGAACAGGTCGTAGCGGATGCCGCTGCCGATATAGCTGTGGCGGATGCCCGGGGTGGCGTCTATCTGCCGGTACAGCGCCATCAGGCGCGTATGGTCGCAGTCCAGGTTGGGGCAGCGGGCCGGGAACAGGCAGCTGCGGCGCCGGCACCGGCCGCACAGCTCCAGGTTCTTCCCGTGCATCCCGTACATGTTGGCCGTGGGGGCGCCCACGTCGGAGATGTTGCCGGCAAAGCCCGGCAGCGCGTTCAGCGCGCGCACCTCCCGCAGGATGGAAGATTCGCTGCGGGACTGGATGAACTTGCCCTGATGGGCCGCGATGGTGCAGAAATTACAGCCGCCGAAGCAGCCCCGGTGCGTGATGATGCTGAATTTGATCATGTCGTAGGCCGGGATGCGCTTTCCCTTGTAGCGCGGGTGCGGCAGCTTGGTGTACGGCAGGTCCCAGTAGCTGTCCATCTCCTGGGTGGTGGCCGGCGGAAAGGGCGGGTTCACCTGCACATACCCCTCCCCCACCGGCTCCAGCAGCGTATCCGGGTGCAGCAGGTTGGCCTGCGCCTCTATCAGGTGGAAGTTTTCGGCAAAGGCCCGCTTCGACCGCTGGCACTCCTCGAAGCTGTGCAGCACCAGGGTTCCCGAGGGGGCGGAAGTCTCCAAACCGTCGCAGTTGCGACCCTCCCCAGAGGGGACCCCTCCTCTTACGCGGCCGAGGGTGGCCACGGGTTTGGAGACTTCCGCCCCCTCGGGAACCTTTCCCTTGACATAGAAGGCAATTTGGGGAATCTGCTGCATCCGGCGGCGGGACCAGCCCTTTTCTATCCCCCGGGTGAGCTCCAGCATGGGCTTTTCCCCCATCCCGTAGCACAGGTAATCGGCCCCGGAAGAGACCAGCACGGAGGGCAGCAGGCAGTCTTTCCAATAGTCGTAGTGGGTGAAGCGGCGAAGGCTGGCTTCTATGCCGCCGATGACTACCGGCACCTCCGGAAACAGCTTCTTGAGGATTTGGGCATAGACCGTGACGGCATAGTCCGGGCGGGCGCCGGCCTTTCCCTCCGGGGTGTAGGCGTCGTCGTGCCGCAGGCGCTTGGAGGCGGTGTAGTGGTTCACCATGGAATCCATGGCCCCGCCGTTCAGGCCGAAGTACAGCCGGGGCGCGCCCAGCTTGCGGAAGTCCCTGAGGTCGTCGCGCCAGTTGGGCTGCGGGACCACGGCCACCCGGTAGCCCCATTTCTGCAGCCACCGGCCGATGGCGGCCGTGCCGAAGGAAGGATGGTCCACCAGGGCGTCCCCGCTGAACAGGATGATATCGATGGAATCCCAGCCCAGCGCCTGCACCTCCTTAACGGAGGTGGGGAACATGTAGTTGTCACTCGACATACAGCAACAGGCCTTTGAGGTACTCGCCCTCCGGATGGTAGATGTTCACGGGATGGTCGGCCGGCTGGTTCAGGCGGTCCAGGATGCGCACGCTGCGTCCCGTCTGGGCCGCCGCGGAAAAGACCGCCAGGGCGAAGGCCTCCTTGTCCACCACCTGCGAGCAGCTGAAGGTGAACACCAGACCGCCGGAGGCCACCTTGGAGAGGGCCGCCGCATTCAGGCGCTGATAGGCCCTGAGCGCGTTTTTGAGGGCGCCGCGGTGCTTGGCGAAAGCCGGCGGGTCCACCACCATGAGGTTGTACTTCCCCTCCGGGACGTCCCGGAGGAACTCCATGGCGTCGGCGCAGTAAGAGCTGTGCCGGGCCGGGTCCAGGCCGTTCAGGGCCACGTTGCGGTCTACCAGGTCCATGGCCTTCCGGGAGCTGTCCACGGAATCTGCGTGCAGGGCGCCGCCGGCGAGGGCATAGACGGAAAAACCGCCGGTATAGCAGAAGAGGTTCAGGACCGTGCGGCCCCGGGAGAGGGCCCCCACCCGGAAGCGGTTCTCCCGCTGGTCCAGGAAGAAGCCGGTCTTCTGGCCCTCGGTCCAGTTCACCAGGAAGCGGTGGCCGTTCTCCAGGACCAGCTGCTCCCGGTCGGAGAAGCCGTCGGCCTTCCACAGGTAGCCGTCCACCAGCTCCAGTCCCGCCTTGAACGGGGCGGTGCCGGAGCTCTTGTCATAGACGGCCTGCAGGGAAGGGCCGTACACCTGCTGCAGGGCGGCGCAGATGGCCCCCTTGGCGCGGAACATGCCCACGGAATGGGCCTGCAGCACGCATACGCCGGCGTAATAGTCTATCACCAGGCCGGGCAGGCCGTCGCCCTCCCCGTGCACCAGCCGGTAGCAGTCCGTTTCCGGGGCCCCGTGCAGGCCGCAGGCCACGCGCAGCTGCAGGGCCCGGCTAAGCATCCGCGTCCAGAAATCGGCCCGGGTGGGGTCTTCGTCAAAGCTGAGCACCCGCACGGCGATGGATCCCACCTGGTAGTGCCCCCAGGCCAGGAACTGCCCGTCGGAGGCGTAAACCCCCACCAGGTCGCCCTCGGCGGGATGGCCCACCACCTGGGCGATGGCCCCGGAAAACACCCAGGGATGATACCGCAGCAGGGATTCTTCCCGGCGGGGACGGAGGATCACTTTATCCATGTTGTTCGGGGTTCAGTTGTTCCGGAGTAAGGGGGTGCTTTTCCGACGAGAGCAGTTTCAGGTACATTTCCCGGCACACCCAGGCGTCGGTGGCGGCATAGCGCTGCTGGGATTCCGACAGGTGATCGGCCTCCCAGTTGGAAAGCTGCTGGGCCTTGGAAATTTTGACGCCCAGGATGATGGCCGTCATCTTTTTCACGCTTTTGTCGCGGATCCCGTATTCGGCCACCAGGGACTGCAGGTCCACGAAGCCCCGGGCCGAGAACCTGGCGATTTTCTGGAGGCCCAGCACGTCGTCCCGCGTGGCAGCGCCCACCTTGGTGATGGCGGGATTGGCCAGAATGGCCGCCAGGGGCTTTGGCAGGCCGATTTTCTTGAGCCGGAACAGGTAGGCCCTCCCGCCGCCGGACAGCTGGAGGAGCGCCGTGCCGCTGCTGTGCTGCTCCGGGGTGAAGGTGGGGCGGGTCTCCGTGTCGAAACCCAGCACCCGCTGGCGCCTGAGGTAACGGATGGCGCGGTCCAGCACCTCCCCTTCCTGGTCCACCAGCACAATTTCCCCCGGGAAAGCGGCCAGCTCCAGGGCGCTGATCTCTTCCGGGCTAATGGATATCTGGAACATAGGCGTTCTGGACATAGGAGGCGGCCACCTCTACCAGGACGGGACTGCCGTCCGGCGACTCGGCCGTCTCGTAATAGCGGACAAACGGCCGGGCGATCCGGTGGGTGAACAGGTTTTGCGAGCGCAGCAGCCGGTAGGTGCCGCGCACCACCAAGGTGCCGACATCCAGGATCCGGAAACCGGCCGGGAGCATCCTGCCCAGGGCCGTGTCTTCCTCCGTGCCGCCGCGGCGGATCATCTCCAGTTCCCCCTGCAGGGGCAGGAGATCCATCCCGTAACTGTCTATGAGCAGGGCGTCCAGCGGGCGGCCGGTGGCCCGGTACTGCCGCAGCACTTCCCGGAATTCCGTCCGCACATCCAGGGCCAGTTCCGGGGTGATGACCGTCAGGCTGGCCTCCGGAACGTCCAGCTGCCCGAAGGCCGTCTGCCACACCTGGGAGGAGCGCACTTCCCGCGCCGTCCACACGGCCAGGTTCCGGGCGCCGCCGGAGAGGGCCTCCTGCAGCGCCGTCTGCACGGCCGATACCAGCAGGCTCTTCCCGCCGGTGAGCTGCTGGAGGGTATCCACGTCGAACAAGCCGTAGACGGCCTGGTAGGACGAGGTGAACACCAGCACCTTGGAACGGCTCTTCAACAGACGGGATTCCAGATCCGAGGCGCTTCTGAAGCAGGTGCTGTCCCAGGCGAAAACGGCGTTCTGCACCGCCGCCGTGCGCAGGCTGTCCAGCCGGAGCGCCGCGTCCGGCCCTTCTGTGAAGAAATGGCTGTAGGGGGCGTTGTAGGCGTCCAGGATAACGTCGAAACTTTCCCCGGCGAAGTCCGGCAGGGAGTCCCGGCGGGCCGCCCCGCTGATGTTGTCCACCTGGTCGGACGAGAGGAAGCGGCGGGCCAGAAGAATGCCCTCCCGGGGTTCCCCTATGAGGGCCACGGAGCCCGGCACATTGTCATGGCCGGCGAGGGCGGAGAGCCGTCCCAGGCCGGAGGTGTCCGATGCGATGGCCTCTACCAGCGCCACGGCGGGCCGCGGCGGAGTGGCCTGGGGCTTGCAGGCGCAGACCAGGGCCGACACGGACAGGCCGATTAGAACATGCGTTTTCATAACAGTCGGAATAAAGCACAAAAGTACAAAATTCCAACTACTTTTGCAACGCCAGCATTTCGCGGATTTTGGGAACCAGCAGGGATATCACGTATTCCTCTTCCATGAAGTGGGTTCCCGGGTACTCCTGGAAGCTGTCTCCGAACAGCTGCTGCCACAGCGGGACCTGCACCACGCCGGAACGCTTGAAATGGTCCCAGCGGCCGAAGAAGGCGAAGAAGGGCAGGCCGGCGGCCTGGTCGGCGCGGGCCTGCCGCCGGGCGGCGG
>FLNY01001997.1_pt1 | contig 11483 bp, 11 predicted proteins | sample 1140381 | NCBI WGS metagenome assembly FLNY01 (sample SAMEA3878172, study PRJEB12797) | bioreactor metagenome | biome: Moose rumen | place: Sweden | collected 2011-10
CTATATCATATTCTATGTCCATCTCGTCAACGAATTCGTTTGCCTTCTGCTGATATTCGTCAGAGGCATAGTAAATTCCCGACAGCTCCTGTGCGTTTGCCATGGCTGAAACCATCATCGCCATGACCATTAAAAGCATTTTCTTCATAACTATATTTTTTAGAATTGTTATTCATCTGATTTGCAAATATAATAAACATTTTTCATCAATCGGCAAGTATTGCTAAAAACAATGAAATATTTATATAAAGACTTCAAGTTTGGGAAGTTATCGCTTCCTTTGAAAAGACTATTAATAAATAAATGAAGATGTTGTTTTTCTAAACTCACAGATTAAGATAAAAAAAGATGTATTTTTTTTGTTATTCAAAGCAAAATGTCTAAATTTGCAAAAGGGATAATACTGATAATTGCATTAAAATGCCGAAATCAGCGTCCCTTACATAAATAAATAGGCGTTAACTACGCTTTGTTCTGACTTCGAAATTCTCGCAAAATTTCAGATTCCAGTGAACAAAAGCAATGTTTTACGCCACATTTGTTGTATGCTTCATACTTAAGCCATATTTTCATATTCAGGCATGGATATAAAATGGTAAGAATATAGTAGATACATACTTCAAAGTGTGGGTTTTAAGCATTGCTCGTACATCTGGAATCGGGTAATGCGAGAAACCTCGAAGTGTGGACGAGCAATAGTTTAGCAGCCCACGCTTTTTTTAAAACTAATTTTTATCTTATTTGGGGCTGTTGATAAGAAGAAATATCAACTATGAGCGAAAAAAAGGCATACATTGAGCCGTCAACTGAATCATGCAAATTCAATATGGATCAATGCGTGATGATTCCAGAGTCTCTTCCAGTGAAAGACGACGAAGTGGATATCGTCGGTTCAAAGGGAAGAAACGACGAATTAAGCGACGAAGAGATTGAATTCATCATCAATGAGTTAGAAAGCCCTTCCGATCCAAAGAAATCTCTTTGGTAGATAAATTAATCAAAGGAACAACTAAGTAACAAACCAATTAAGATGAACTGACATGAAACAAACTATACTTTCGTTTCTTATGGCTCAAGCCATGATAATCACTTGTGGATGGTCGCAAGTGAACAGCGGCTACTACCGCGTGAAAAATCTGGGTTCCACCGACGGGACAAATCAATATGCCATTATGGAGAGCAATTATTATTGCGGAATCGGTGTTGATGCCGACGAGCGCTTCACCCTTCCAGGCACAGTGTTCTACCTCGACGTAGCTCCAAGTAGCACTGCCGATGGCTACACATATCAAAAAATCAACTCACTTCGTTCGCAGTGCGACGACGTGAAAGACAACATAGCATGGTCTAAAATGGCAATGATCGCAATGGACGAAGAAGTGTTCAACGTGCTAAAAACCACTTTGCTCACTGCCGAAGGTCTTACTACCGACGAAACAGCAGCAATGAACGCTTTCACATATAGCGATTTCCAGGCATGGGCCACAGCTATGGACCCACACATGCGAATGCGAGAAATCACCCCAGGAAGCGAGACTTATTATGTATATGTGAAATGCGAGTCGTTTCCTGTAGCAGGTGTCGATGTGTCAAAAATCAATGCCCTATGGGCAAGTCCAGCTATGCAGACGTTGGTGGAAACCTATATAGATGAGTTTCTTCCTAAGGTGAGCGAGAAGGTTCTGCGCACAACCGTCACCAGCATGCTTCAGGAGTTCCGTTTCGACGGCAACCTCTATCTGAGCCGCGATGCAAATGGTGAGTTCATATTCTACCGCGAGGACAATTTCGCTTCTCAAGCCGATGCCACATGGACTATAGAGGAATTTGACGACGAAAACTACTTCGGAGTTGCCCCTAAGGCAGAAGACACCGACGGATTTGGCCACTATTATACGGTGCTGTTCACCGACTTCGCTTACAGACTGACTGACGGTGTGAAAGCTTATACCATTACCAGCGCATACTTGAACAGCGACAATGGTGAATATGAGACCGAGCCTGTGGAAATCACCGGTGACATTGTTCCTCGATTCACTCCAGTTTTGCTAAGGACCACAAGCACCGACCCAGCTGACAACAAGCTGTTTCCTGTGGAATCCACTGCAGAGCAAAACACGCTATACAACGCACTAAGAGTTGACAATCTTCTCAACTACAACAATTTCAACAACCTTGGAGCCACACAGACTCGCAATTTCTTCCCATACGAAGCCAAAGGAATGCTTCAGAGCGGCAATATGCGTGCGTTCGGCATCAACGGCAACAGAAGAGTGGGATTCTACACCGAAGCAGACGGATATTATCATCCTGTCAACATGCCATATCTGATGTACAGTGCCTCAGATGTCAACATAAAGGTGGTTGGTCCCGACTGCTCAGCCACATCTGGTTATTACCGAGTGAAAAATCTTGGATCGGCTGATGGCACTAATCAGTATGCCTGTATGGAGAGCAATATCTATTGTGGCACACGTGTGAATGATGCCGACAAATTCACTAAGCCGGGAACAGTGTTCTATCTTGAGGTGGAAGATCAAACTACCGAACAGGCATATCCTTATAAATACAAGCCTGTGGCTCAGCTGCGTGCTCAGTGCGACAACGTGAACGACAACATAGCATGGTCGAAGGCAGTGATTGCAGGTCTCGATCAGCCTTATTTCGAGATTCTCAAGAATGTGTTCCTCAATGCTCCTGACATCACAGCAGAAGAACAGGCGCTCATAAGCGCATACACATTTGCTGAGTTCCGCACATGGGCAGCCGCCATGAACCCAAAGATGCGAGTGAGAGAGGTGAGCGAAGGCAGCCACACCTACTACAACTACGTGCGCTGCGAAGACTTCCCAGTAGCAGGAGTGGATGTAAGCAAGATGAATGCGGCATGGCAAGACGAGACTCTTCAGTCACAACTGGCAAGCATTGTGGATGCCTTGCTGCCTGTCGTACCTTCAGAATACAACACACTTCGTGTCACAGTCAAGGAGATGCTTCGCCAGTTCCGTTTTGGTGGCAATCTCTATCTGGCACGCAATAGCGAAGGTGATTTCATCTTCTATCGCGAAGACAACTACCAGGGTGTGGCAGATGCCACGTGGGAACTGGAGCCAATCGACGACGAGAACTATTTCGCTGTGGCTCCTAACGCAGCACTGACCGACAACATTGGACACTTCTACACCACCATCTTCCTCGATTTCGCCGTGGCACTGCCGTCCGACGGAAGCATCAAGGCATGGTATATCAAGAGCATCAAGAACAACGGAGAGGAAGACATTGCCAAACCAGTTGAAATCACCGGCTTCGTACCACGATTCACACCGGCAATCATCGAATGTGAAAGCACCGACCCTGCCGACAACAAGCTCATGCCGATGGAGATGACAACAGCCGACTGGACTACATGGAACGACATCAACTCCGACAACCTGCTCGACTACAACAACATCCGCAACAAGACATATCTAACCGACCGCGCTGTCATCAACTTCTTCCCTCAAAACAACTATGAGGGTCCGAAGAATGACAAAGAGAAATTCCGCGTATTGAGCATCAAAGGCGGCCGACTCGGATTCTATGTCTATAGCGGCAATGCGTTCCCTTACAACACCATCCCTGTAAACAAGGCATATCTGAATCTAGACGGAGTGACAATCGAAGCCAAAAATATACGCCTCGATTTCTCTGGAGGGGATGAGACCACAGGAATTGAGAATATCACGACAAGCGCTCCTACCGACAATGTGATTTACAACCTCAGCGGTCAGCGTGTTAACACCCCAAGCAAAGGGCTATATATCGTGAATGGAAAGAAAGTATATGTTAAATGAAATTATAAGAAAAAGAAATAATGAAATTAAATTATAAAATTTATCTAATTTTGTTTCTGATTGGATGGGTAGTGAATAGTTATGGAGGAAATAATAAGACGTATTATGTTGCTCCAGGTGAAGTAGTACCTTATCCCACAGGTGCAGGTAGTGTATATATAGATGATCCACAAAAACCAAATTCAGGCTATCCAGCACAATCTGAAGCCGGACGAGTTTTAACAAAAAACCAAGGGGCTAGCAAGAAATGGAGCGAACAGTCAACTAGTACTTCCAACGCATCAATAACTATAAGGTGCAATACAGCAAATAATTGGTTTTTTGCTGGTTGGACAGAAGATAAAGAATGGACTAATGGTTCTAATTTAATATCAGAAGAAACTTCAACAACTATTAATAGTGCCTTGCAATATTACAACACAGGTATTTCGGAAGGAAACTATGCTAGTGGTGGAGCAGTAAGTATTATTAATTGGGTAAATAATAACCTGGAAAGCTGTAAGTTTTACTATGCAAACTTTACACGCGTAAAAGCAACAACCAATAGTAGTCAAGGAACTGTGAGTTATTCACCTCTTGTTAATAAAGATGATGATGTCGTTACATTGACAGCAACACCCTTAAACGCAGATGAAGTTCCTTTTTCTCATTGGGAGCTTAATGGCGAACAAGTAAGCACTGATAACACACTGACATTTACTATTACCAGTGAGAATTATGGTGAGTACAAAGCAATATTCCAAGCACTGAGTTATCCATCAGATGGCACATATATATTTAAAAATGTAGGTACAGACAATTATGCCAGTTATGGAGGGAACATTCATCTTCCAAATGCAAAACGCACTAAAGACTTTTGCCGGATATTTTTTATTCAGATAAATGATGATGGCGAAATAACAACATTAACCTCTGATGACGACGACATATATGGCTATAGGCCTGACTTAATTTCTTTTGCCAATAACGTGTTAACGTCTCTTGGTGTTCAGTCGCCCGATGCATCTACTTTTATCAATTCAGCAACAGCATTACATGTAGAACCATCTGTAGGTGGATATAGAGTATATCATCAAATACCCGACTTAAGTTCTTCCACTTCATCCATTACAAATTGGGCTGAAATCAAGGAGGCTGTAATTACTGCATTGAATGAATCATCATTCTCACTGCCAGAACAAAGATATTTAACTAAAGCGGTAAACAGCATTGAACCAGGAGGGAAATATTACCTTGTGGCTTCAACCGACGGTGAAGAAATTCTCTATTCCACCGACGGAACAACAAACTATTCATTATGGAATACAGAAGACCCAACAACAAAGTATCCATATTTCACAACTAACTATACTTGGGCACATTTGAAAAATATTGGCACCGGTAGTGCGGCTTCTTTTGTAGGAAATGACTTTACTCCATCAACCAATGTGGACTTCTCAGGCATTGTATCTTTAAAAGAGTATTCAACAGCAACATCTGATCCAGGAGCTGTTTTGTTTATACGCAATAATGCCACTCAATCTGATGTCTATTCTCAAGGATACAGTATTCGCCATAATAATCAAGACTGGCTAAGGATTAATGCAAATGAAGACTTATCGGTTAAAATCACCCCTACATGGTATGAAGCAGCAACACTTTCAACAACCGACGGTGTAAATATTATTGGCAACGGCACATATAGTGATTGGGCTATGGAACCTATTTTATCATCATCTATGGACAGATATTATTTCGGTGCTAAATGCAATGCCAAATACACAGACGGAAAAGGACACTACTATACCACCATGTATTCCTATTTCCCATATCAATGTATGGATGGTGTAAAAGCCTATTATATAAATGCCTCTGGAGTGGATTTGGATAACAAACGAATAACTTGTACTGAAATCGAATCAGGGAAAGTGCCTGCAAATACAGCAGTAATTCTTGAATGTGAGGGTTTAAAACCAATCGAAAATCGCTTATTGCCACTCGGTTGTTCCTACGACTGGAATAATGACGCATTTTCATGCTCAGACCATTCGGTAGGTTCTATAACCGACAACATACTTATTGGTGTTTACTTCAACCTATATAACGACAAACACGAGAATCGCACAGAATATAATCCTGACCGTTATCTCACATTTAGCATCTCAAACGGACTTCTGGGATTCTATAAGCACAATAGTCTTCAATATCTCACTCCTGCAAAGGCCTATCTCGACATGAACAAGCTGGAATCAGCTGGCATCAAGTCACTCAACGGATATACACTTTCATTCGGTGGTGACAAGGAAGAAGCCACTGGAATCATCGAGACCAACCATAATAAAGCTGTAGCACCCAAAGGTGTTTACAACATGATGGGAGTGAAAGTAGGCGAAAGCATCGACGATGAAACGCTGCCTAAGGGAATATATATAGTCAACGGACAGAAATATTTAAAACGATAAGCAGGAGGACAGAACAATGAGCCACAAAAAGACATATATAAAACCAGAGATATCAGATTCAGAATTTTTTACAGATGCAATAATGTTACCTCCAAGCATGGTGATAGACCCAGGCACCGGCGTTGACGACGAGGCGGCAAAAGAACGCGAAAACATCTGGGGAGAAAGTGAAGAATTTAAATCCTTATGGTAGAGTTGTCCAAACGGACCATCTTCATAAATTTCATTTGATTGTGTGGATTGCGCTGCAGTGATTGTAGCGCAATCTTATAATTAAACCGCTTATGATGCTTAAACTTTATTTAAGAACAACAATAGTAGTATTGGCCATGATGATTGGCTGCAATCACGCCAACGCACAAGAGGCCAATTATGAATTGCTGCCCGACAGCAGCAATTTTGTCATATCAAGCCTTGTGATTGCCACCCCTGGCGAACAAGCATATTCGTCACTTGGACACTGCGGCATCAGGATGGAATGTCCGTCGGCAGGACTGGATTTCTGTTTCTCATTTGAGATGCGAAGCAGTCATCCATGGTTTAATTATCTCCAATATTTTGCCGGCAACACACCTGCTGGATTTCTGGCTATTCCAACATCAAAATATATCGATACATATAAGTCTGAAGGACGAGGAATAAAGCAATACAAGCTTAATCTCAGCCTTCATCAAGAACAAGAGTTATGGCGCTATCTCGACAACTATTACATAGAAGGTGCCAATCACAACTTCGATTTCATACGCAACAACTGTGCATCCATGTGCCTTCTGGCAATAGAAGCCAATGTGGGAGATGAGTCTATAGAGATAAGGAAATGGCCTGAGCAACATAAGATGAACAACGGCGACATCTTATGCTATCTCACACGTCATTCACCATGGCTTCAGTTTGCATTGATGACTTTGATAGGTAATGAAGCTGATTCTTATTGGATTGACGAAGAACGCACCTCACCTGAACTAATCATCGAAGCGTTGAAATCAGCTGTTATCATTTCTGTTGATGGCACAGAAAGGCCTCTGCTGACAGGAAACGAACAAGTGCTTCTGAAGAAGACAAAAGAACTTTCCACCACTATCATCACCCCCTTCATTGCTTTTATCTGCCTTCTGATAATAGTCATAACCATGACTCTTCTTGAATGGAAAAAAAGATGCACGAAGATCATAAGAATTGTTGACATTATCCTTCTCGTTTTTCAGACCCTGACTGGAGTGACCTTAGTTTACCTCACTTTTGGCAAAGGGCTGTTTGGCTCGCACTGGAACTATTGCCTGCTTCTTTTCAATCCAGTTCCTTTCCTCGTTTGGCTGTTCTTCCGTAAGCAAAAATGGTACTTCAAGTCGTACGCTGTTTATACAATAGTATTATTGCTTTTCATCTGCTTTACACCATTCATCACAAACCAGGTAGTGGCATCACATCATATCATAGCCACGTCATTTATCATTCGCTGCGTCAGTAAATTTATCAAGTCCAGAAAAGCACAATTTCCCGCTTAGGTAAACAAATCATCGAGAGTAAGGACAGAGATGAAATCGGATGAGTGAGATCCTTGCCTCAGACCGTATGTGGTGACTAGAGTGGGCCACAGAGCCTCTTTTGCCTGAGTCTCATTCCGGAATGCTTCGATGCGTCGACGCAGTTTGTCGCTTTCATCCTTATCATGTGAATATTCCGACTCGCTGAATTTCATCTCCACGACATTCGTAACTCCATCAGCCCTCTGTAGCACCATATCTATTTGCGCTTTTGGCTTTGTACGCTTGCTTCGCCACGAATAGAACTTAGTGGCGATTCTGTCGATGTGCAGAGCCTGCTTAATCTGGTTGACGTGTGCCATACAAACCTTTTCGAAGCACAGTACATACCATGTGTTTACCTCTGGCGTGCCAATGTGGTTCACCCAATAGTTGGTTTCCGCCTCCGCCTTCGGAATTACAGCCATGAGCGTGTGGGCTTCCGTTTATCTATAGTGCTTTCATGTCCCTCAGTGTGTAGCCTTTAAATATTGCAAATCGCCATACCAATACGATGCGGTACAACCACCGTCGATGAGCAGGTCTGAACCGCTGATGAATCTCCCACGGGAAGACATAAGGAACTCTGCCAGGTCTCCAACCTCGTCGGGTGTGCCAGCGCGACGGGCAGGCATTCCCTCAATCATCTTCAGATAACCGTCCTTACGTGGTCCGTGCAATTCGTCGTTGGCCAGCGGGGTAATGATGATACCTGGCGAAATAGAGTTAATAGTGGCACCACGACGCCCCCAACGGGTAGCTTCGTACATCACGCGGAGCACATTGCAACGCTTGGAGTATTGATAGGCTTTCAGTGTGTCGTTTATCATGCGGATAAAAGGTAATTGCAACAGTTTTTCCACGGGAGTCGTGGCCAAAGCCTCATTCTGCTCCTCAGACAATGCCGGCAGACGATGTCCGCTCTGTGAGGAGATAATCACACCAGAACCACCCTCAGCCATATTCATGCAAGCATTAAATTCAATTACTTCGCAATATTATCCCAGTACTTGATTGGTTGACCATTCAAAATACTGCTCACGCTCACTAATCCACCAGCGTCCGTCTATCTTGACATATTTGTCGTAATAGCGTACAGCGTGAGTAGTCAGCACATCCTTTCCATCTTGTTCTGTTACCAATGTAGCCAACGTTGCTACGAGCCATCCCGCTCTACGAATTCATATTCCACTACAACAAGGATTAAAAATAAGAGAATCAAAGGAAAAAATAAAAAAACGATTTGCCTTCGGGCTGAAGCCCTTTGTGCCGTGGATGTCGTTCAGCTTGTATGCAAATGAATTTGCTACAACCTTCACGACATCCACGACTGCACTGCGTGCCGGCAAATCTCAACAAAAATCCTCCTTTCAGTCGGACAAAAAACATTTCGCTCCGCTACAATCAACAAAAACTGCTGATTCCATTAACCGCCGTTCAATCCCAGACGCTTGGGCATCCAAGATACAACGACGATACAAGAACCTCGTTTTTCCAAAATTTTCAATCCATATTATTGACGAAAGTCAGGATATCCTTAAAGCAATGAAGACAAATGTGGATTATTTGTTCTTCTGCTTTTTGTCTCTTGCTTCCTTCCATGCCGGATAATCAGGATGAAGCGCGTTAGGCACAATCACCACTTTTATTCCCTCTTCATTATAATACTCATTATTTTCCGGCACATCTTTAGGGTCAACTACCTTATAAATTATCTTTCCTTTGGAATAACCATCCGAAGATTCAGTGTTTTGAGATTAATTATTCTGAGTTGCATCATTTTGATAATGTTGCTGTATGTTATTGTTTACAGGCAATTGGTTTCCATTGGTTATTAGCTGAAAAACTGAAGTACCGGTAGTTTGTTCTATCTGGTGATTTGTCGATTGATAAGAATTGTCGTTTGTTGGCAGTTGCTCATTGTTGGTTATGGTCACCACGGGCCTTGATTGCCCATCACCTTTCACAGCAGCAATCCATTCTCCATCTATATAAAACTCACAAGTGTTAGGAGTCAGATTGCGGTACCTATAACTGTCATTGAAAGAAGGATTGCTGTTTGTTGCTTGAATAGTTCCGGCAACAAAGTTTCGCGTGTTAGTATATATGCTCCAATAATCATATTGTTTCGTAGCGAAGCCACTTACCGCACCCGAACGTTTGTTCGGTTGCCACGAATTCAAGAATGTAAGTGTAGAGTTGTTAGCTTGCAGATACCAGTTCCCATTGAGATTGTCAATGGCATCTTTCAGAGTCATGTTCTGGGCGATTGCTGTCTGTGACAACAATGTTAAAACCAAAGTGATAAGAAATGAAGCAGTCTTTTTCATTGCTTTTAAGTATTTTAGTTATGATAAATTAGTTATGATAGATAATAGTTTTACAAAAATATAAATAAAGAAATAAATCGGCAAATAAAAAGTTGTATTTTTTGCTACCACATTGGTTCCGGAATCAGTTGTCAGTCTATATGGATTTATTCCTTTCGTCATTGATTTTAGGTGTTTCGTCATTGAGAGGGGTTGGTTCGTCATTAAGGATGGTTATTATTTATATAATAATGTCAGTTTTCTTATTTTTGTGAAAAACAAGCCATATAAAAATATAGCAATAATGAAACAGGTATTATGATTTTGAACGAATGGGTGTCAATTAGTTGTGATTAAAGATAAAAAAGCTTATTTTTGCGTAATAATGCGAAAACGAATATATATATTGTCATTGATGGTCTGTTGTCTGTTCGGTTCTATGCTGGCAGGCGAGCCGGTCATACTCAGCGACTACACCTTCAAGCGTTTCACCACCCATGACGGACTGTCGCAAATGCAGACGGAAGTCGTATGGCAAGACTCGAAAGGATATATCTACATAGGCATCCTGTCGGGATTCGTCCGCTACGACGGTAAAACCCTTCAACCGTTTCTCAAGGGCAAACGCATCAACATTGTTGGATTTGCCGAGACACCCGACGGTGTCACAGCCTTTGGTTTCCGCAGGAAATGGCAGATTTCCGGAGAGACTTTAACAATGGGACCGTTAACTGACTGGGGTGGATTGTACAACAACTTCAACTCCCCCAGCCTGCCCAACGGCATGGTTCTGATTGAAGACGACAAAGAAACCAACCGCCAGGTATGCCGATTCACCGACAAAGGTCTGGAGTTGGTGTTCAGTCATCCTTTGCTTGACAAGATGATGCCCGACCGCAAAATGTATATCGACGGCGACGATATATATTCCCACAGAAGAAGGTCTGTTTCTTCATCGCAAAGACAAGATGAAGACATTAAGCAACAAACCCGACGTGTTCACACTCATCCGCAGCCATTCTAAACTTTATGCACTTGCCGCCGACGGAATATATTCCGTAGTTGGCGACAGGCTGATTCCCATAGTTGGCTTTCATTTCAGCAACCCCGCCTATGGCTTGCTAGCCTATCAAGACATGAACGGACGTATATTCATAGCCGACTCACACAGTCTATATCTGTTCGATGGCAAATCCGTGCGTTTGCTTTCCAGTGGGTTGTTGTTATTTGTTATTTGTTAGTATACTTTCAAGATAGAAGTGCAATTTCTTGATTGAAAGATTTAACCCTCACGCCGAATAACGACGCCCTGGAGCGTAGCGGCAGTGGCGTCGTTATTCGGCGTGAGGCAAAAAAAGTTCCAGCAATGCAAAAAAA
>FLNY01002126.1_pt1 | contig 11477 bp, 7 predicted proteins | sample 1140381 | NCBI WGS metagenome assembly FLNY01 (sample SAMEA3878172, study PRJEB12797) | bioreactor metagenome | biome: Moose rumen | place: Sweden | collected 2011-10
CTTTTCGTATTCGGCGAGAATGTCGTTAGCCTGCTTTTCGGCAGCCTTCCACTGCTCGTCGGTAATCGTGGTCTGCGCCTCAGCATCCTCGTCCTCCTCTTCCTCGGAGTCTTCCTCGGTCTGAGGCGTAATAAGGATATGCCTTACGCTGTATACCGTATCATCAAGAAGCGAGGGCTCATTAGTCTTAAGGATAATTACCATTGCCTGATAGTTCTCAAGGTTAAACGCCTTACAGGTTCCCACCTTCGTATCCTCGGAGAACAGCCAGTCAAGGATTTCCTGGGTCAGCATACTCGTATCGTCAACGGTAACGCTCGTTTCAACGTTACCCGCGATTTCCTCGGCGCACTGGTCGGCGCTTGCATAATAGCCTGCTTCAATGTATTGGTCAATAACGTACTTACATACAACGGGAATTGCTTTTTTCATATCCTCGGTGGTTTTAAACTCACCGGCATACTTTTCACAGCTTTTCACCGTTTCTTCCATATTGTCCTCGCTGTAAGGAACAGGAAGCCATGAAAACTTTATCTGCTGAAATTCGTCCTTATGCTCCTCAAAGTACTTATTAACCTCTTTTTCACTCGGGTTAATTTCGATAGCGAGCTTCCTTGCATACTGCTGAGCTATTGCATACCACTCGTTAGCGTTCCTGAGCGTTGCAAGCGTTACGTACGGACCGTAATTAGCCTCAATGTATTCGTCAAGGGACTGATTTGCGCTTTCTGCGGCGGTCTTAACGGCTTCAATCTGCTCGTCGATATTCTTCTGGTCCTCCTCGCTGATGGTTATTTTCTCATCAACGCCCTTGCTGTAATAAGCAACAAGCTGCTGGAGCCAGGTTTCAACGTCGTCATGAATCTTCTCGTCCCACGTAATTTCGTTTCCGTCGTCGTCCGTAGTTTTCTGCTCGTCAAGTGGCTTGGTATAATCAAGCTCAACATAGCCCTGCTGCGCCTGCGAATAATAGGAGGTTAAAATCTGGTTGTAGTAGTAGCTATACATACCCGCGCTCACCTTAACATCGCCTACGGAAAGCGCAACGTTACCGGGATTGGTAACCTCGTGGGTTTCGCTCGCGCCGATTTTGCTCGGTACGGTATAGTAACGGATACCAAGGAACACAAGGGCGCCGATTAAAAGCACGCCGATAATCGCGGCAATAAGGAATTTAGTAATATTCTTATTATCCTTTTTGCTTATTTTCGGAGCTTCCTCCCTCTTTTCGGCTACTGCCTTAGGTCTTTCCCTCGTTTCGTAGGAAATCTTTCTTTCGGGGATTTCGATTTCAATTTCATCGCCCTGAATAAGAGTATCCTTAAGGGTATGCGCCTCGCCGTCAAACTCCCAGTTGTCGTTTTCCTCAAGCTTGGGATTTTCGGCGTCAATCGTTACTTCGTCAGCCGCTTCGTTCACTATTTCCTCAGCGGGCTCTTCGTTTAATTTCTCATCGAGTTCGGAGATATTATTAATTTCATCGCTCATATTTTGAGTGCTCCTTATCATAAGATTATATTATAACAGTTAATAATTATACTATATATTTTAAATAAATGCAACATTTATTTTACATTCAAAAGATAGGCTTGAAAAAACGCGTAAAAGGTAGTATTATGGTATAAAGTTATTATGGACGGTACGTTTAATGAAACAAGGGTTTAAAGAGTTTACCGAAAAATACAAAGCCAATCCTGCGTGGTACTGGCTTTTATTTACGGTATTCTCCTTTTTTCTGCTGCCAGAATACGTAAGCCCGTTTATCCTCTTTGCCGCATACATAATTTTCAAGCGGCAGTGGACTAAGGAGGGCAGGCTCGCAAGGCTCGGAAACATAGGCAAAATAGAGCTATGCTTTCTAACCTATATGCTGATTTCGGCGCTATGGTCAAAGACTAAGCTTGACACGCTCGGAAGCGCGGGGCTATGGTGGGCTGTAATACTTATTCAGGTAATGATATATAACCTTGCAAGGACGAGGGAAAGAATAGAAAAGATAATATCGGCTCTTGTCGCTTCTGCAGCGATTAACGGAGCGGTCGGAGCGGTTCAGTTCGTAACCTTCGTGCTTTACGCAAACGGTTATTATCCGCTCAGGCTCGTGCTCACAACTCCCTTCTACCGCAATCTTGATACCGCAGTTTATACGGCTATGCCGTTTAAAATATCAACGTTTATGTGGACTAACAGGGCGAGCGGCTTCTTCTCTAACCCGAACCTGCTTGCAACCTTTATGATAGTTGCGTTTCCGCTTGGAGTTTACCTTCTGTTTAATGCGAAAAGCAAAAAAGAAAAGGTTCTTCGTTTCGCAGCGCTCGTTTGCATAAGCTTCGGTATGGCGTCAACTCAGACGAGAGCGGGCTGTTACCTTATGATTGCGCTTTGGGTTGGGCTGTTCATATTATTCCTTAAGCGTCACGCTCTTACAATGCTTGCGCTCGCGGTTCCCACCGTAGGAAGCTCGGTATTCTCCATACTTTCAAGGTACGGAAGGATAAATATTTATCCGAACGTGACCTTCCTGCCGGTTTCTCCCGAGGAGGCGCTGCTTTCGTCGGCAAGGCATTTTGAGATATGGAGAAGTATGCTCGATTTCCTGACTCACCACGCTTTTCCGCTTATATTCGGTATGGGCTTCGGCTGTGAGTCGTCGGGAAGAGTGCTTCTCACCTACGGTCTTAACAAGCCTCATTCGCACAACTTTGTGATTGAGATATGGGCGGAGCTCGGTATAGTCGGACTGATATTCCTTTTCGTGATTATATGCTACGCGGCGGGCAAGCTGCTCGAGATTGACATTACCAAGAACAACACGCTTGAAATAACCGCAATACTGATGTTTTCATTTATTTCGTACTTCGCGTTCGGACTTTCGGACTACATCTTCAATTCGCCGAAACAGATAATCTTTATGATGATACTGATAGGACTTATTCAGGCGGCCTCCTACACCTTTGAAAAGCACGAGATACACACGAGAAAGGATTTAATTAGAATCGCACGGAACGATATGAACGCGCTGATAAGACAATAATATAACGCTTCGGAAAATCCGAAGCGTTTTTTAGTTAAGAGTTGAGAATTATTGATGGGCAAGCCCATACACAATACTACAAGCTGGACAGAGAAGCGTCCTCTATTGTTTCTAATTCCTGCCCAACTATTTCATATTCTAAAGCATACTAAATTGATTGAAATATTGCTTAGCCGTATCAACCGCATTACTTTGATAATCCAACTCTGTTGTTGTAAGCGATAACACTAAAACCTTTAAATCTCGTTGTACCATAATTGTTGTTATAAAATTTCCTGTTTCATCAGATATTTGTGATTTGCCTATTATGGTTCCATCACTTTCAGATAAATCGAAATCATAAACGGATTCAGGAATCTGTTTTAAGAATTGAGAATACATATATTTATTGTTTGTTGTAAAATAGTCAATTTTACAGTACATTGAACAATCTATTTGACTGTAAGTTGAATCCACAGAATCACAGTTAATAGCAATATATTTATTCTTGAATAATTTATATTCATCATAATTACATCTTATTGAATCAACATCACCAGCTTCATAAAGGCTTAATAAATCTGCGGAATATGGAACTTTATTCTCATATATAACTAATTGTTCATCAAAAGCCTCACCATAATTCTTAGAAAAGTTTAGCTCAATAGTAACAACCGATATAACAACAATTGCTATCATGATAAAAGAAGAATAAACCACAATTCTTGTATTCTTTTTTCTTAGTATAAAAAAATATACAAATAGAACAGTAAGTAAGAATGAAAATACAAAAAATAATAAGCTAATTATCTTTGTTATAATCACTAAATCAATATGAGAAACATTAAAATTTAGATAATTAACTGATTCGGGGATGTTAATAACAAATGAAAGGAACAATAGTATTACGCTAAAAAACCAAGATGTTATCAATATAACAATTGCTTTTATTTTCGTTGATGTATTCATATCTTCTCATATCCTTTCCCACATAAATTAATGATGTAACCGCCTTTTAGATTTGAATATCCGTCAACAATAAATAATATTTTACTGCTATTTAGGCTAACTAAATACTTAGAGCCCCAAGTTCGTTTATAATAAGTAGAATAAAATGCACCCTTTCCATCACAAAATTGCTTATACAATGCCGTTGAAATCACTAATGCGAATTTCATAAATTCATTTGCTAAGGCTACATAATAGTCCCTTAAGTCATATGCGTTTGAGGACATGGCAATTAGTTGTGAGTATTTTGAATTATTAGTTGCACGTTCAAGCCTTTTCTTTTCATTAGTCAGCATTGAAGTCCAACTCGATTTATTTCCCCACAATATGTCAATATGTTGTTTTTTATTATTGACATAAAATGTAATATTTATTCTATATAATCCAAATTTATTCTTTTTTATAGACGAATCATTTATACTTTTAACCTTTTTATAACCTTTTAACAATTTTTCTTTAACGATATAATAAATAATATTTTTTTCATTATATGTTGCTTTATATCCGCTTGGATCGACATTATTCACCGGATCATTATTGCAGTATGCAAAGAGGTTGAGTCCGTTTATTTCGTCCTTACTCTGCTGTGCTATGTCAGGTATGTCTGCGTTTATAAATCGGCAAAGCACCGGCATATAGTATCTGCTTTGCAAATAATACATCCCTGTTGATATGTCGCAGTAGTAGCTTCTATAAGTAATTGGATTCTTTTCCTCAAACTCAATATCTACATTCTGCAACTCAACATTATTCTCATTTGTTGTCAGCGTTTCCTTCTTTACTATATCTCCCCATGCATTGTACGCGTATTCTACAACATTTTCGCCTTCCTCATTCAGTACGCTAATTACATCGCCCATTGCATTCTTGACATAGTAATACGTTCTGCCCCGGTAACTCGCAGCAAACAGTTCTTCACCATTATACAGGAAGATGATTTCCTCTGTCTTTTCCCCGTTATTGTTATTCAGCGCGTACTGAGACGTTATCTTCCCGTCCTCAGTCGTATAGTATCTTGTGGTTCCGGTAAGATCGCTTGATCTCGTTCTTATTCCTTCGTCGTCATATGTCCCTGAAAACAGGGTATAATCCCCGCCTAACACTCCCATTCGTTTTAGCTGTCGACCGTTTGTCCACTCAGGTTCCGATAATTCAATCTGAGTTGGATTTCCTGCATCGTCATACGAAAAAAACGAGAATCCTTCATATGTTAACTGTAATTCATCAAGCCATACTTCATCCTCATATTCAAAATTGTACACTTCCTGACCTGTAAGCTCGCCGAGTTCTCCTCGTGTATAGTCGTATTCCTTCACGCGCGTTACGTTTCCGCGACTGTTATACTGATAAGTCTTTGTCTTTTGGTAATCAGTATAGTTCAAATCCTCACGGATAAGCTGTCCTTTTGAATCGTACGTATAGTACGCAGCTTCATTACCTTGATGGTACTCGGTAATTCTGCCTTTTGTATCGTAGACGTAACTTGTACTTACGCCACCGCTTGTCATACCCGTTACGTTTCCGTCGGTGTCGTAGGTATAGCTGTTTGAGAACAGCGTATTATCGCTGCTGTCCTTTAATACTGTTGCTGAGGTATGGTTAGCTTCGTCGTTCGTTTCGGCGAGACTGAATAAGCTGCTGTTATTAATTGTATATGCAGTACTATTCTCGTTATACGTTATCCCCACCGTATTGCCGTTATAGCTCTTCGTTGAGGTTGCGGGAGTTGTCACCCCGTTTTCCGTTGCTTCCTCGGTATCCGTATACGAATATATCAGCGTGCCTGCGCTGTATTCAGTTTCGTTATTATTAACCGTCGTTACAAGCTCGCTTACGGTTACCGAATTTCCCGAATACGCCGTATAACGCTCAGAATTAATATCAATCTTTGCCGAAAGCTCGCCGTCAGTTCCATATTCATATACAAACTGCGTTACGGGGTTAACATTCGCGCTTGCCTTGTATTTTTGTTTTTTAACCTTACCGTCGTTATTGTATTCGTATAATACGCTCTGACCGTTGCCGTAATCAATCGAATTCAGTACTAAGCCTGTTGTATCATAATTGTACGTAGCATAGGGTGTGGTTGTCCCCGTAATTTGTATTTGGGTTACGTTGCCCTGAGGGTTGTAGCTGTAATTATATATATCAAAATCTTCCGTTGCCTTAACGCCGTTATTATGATACGTATAATCCGTTCTTACGTTCAGGCGGTTGATTTCATAATCAATCTGGTTTTGGCTGTTGTAATGATAACGCTGACCAACGTTAGAATCAGAATACGTATTTGCGCTCGGCAAGCCCTCTTTAGTGCTGTCGTAATCCTCGGGATCGATTTCCTGCACCACTCTGCCGAAGTCATCATATAGCGTTCTCGTGCACTTTCCGTTATCGTTTACGAGCAGAGTTCTTCCTGCGTCGTCGTAGGTGTAGGTTGTGGTTTCGTTATCCTGAGTTGACGTAAGGACATTGCCTAAAACATCATAGGTATATGTCGTTGTATCGGTAACAGTTTCATTATCCTCGGTATACTCTGTCTCAACGCTCGTCGTATTACCGTACTGGTCGTACGTATAGCTTTCTGTGCTGTTATCCGACGACGTTTCAATTAAACGTCCGTTACTATCGTAATTATACTCCGTAACGTCAAAGTATGTCAAGTTGTTTTCGTTAATGCTTTGCGGCGGACTGTTTTTATACTGATCCTTGAGTGCGCCGGACAGAACCACATCACCATTTGTGTTATATGAATAATAGGTATAGTCGTCACCTGTTTTTTCAATAGTCACCCTGCCGTCGTTGTCGTACGTATAATCGGTATTAACGCCGTTTTCCGTATCGTCCGATTCGCTTGAAATAAGATTACCGTTAGAGTCATAGGTATAGGTAATCGTTACGCCGTCCGTCGTTTCAGAAGCAAGCCTGTATTTACTGTCATATGTATAGGTTGTAGTTGTGATTCCGTCTGATACCGAAACAGGCAGGAAAGCATCGTTATACACCGTAGTTTTACTTCCGCCCTGATTTGAGCTTTCGGTATATGTCATATTCTCGTCATCATAAGTATATGTAATCGCTTCCCCGCTGTCGTATACTATACTAGATACTCGTCCGTTATTAACATTATTCACCTCATTAATGTAATATATTGATTTGTCATTACTTTTAGAAAGTTTGTTATCAGCATATTGATATTTTGATATTATTTTACCTGCTTGGTCTTTTACAACGTCAAGATATTTATTATCCCAAAGACCGCCGTTAGGACCCATATAAAAGTATTCAAGGTTACTTCCGGTGGGGTCGGTAGTCCTAAACACAGCATAAATATCATCATCTTCAATATCGCTGAGGATTTCAGTTGTGGCTCCGCTGCCTATCAAATAATGTCTGCCCTCAGGATCGTATACATCCGTTCTTGCTAAGGTCATACCAATATTAAAATAATTACCGTTTAAATCCTCAATTCTTATTAAGTGTTTATTGCTGCCGTTGAGTGTATAGATATATCTAACATCATCGGCATTAAGCGTTGCCTGACTTCCGTTTACAGTAATTGCATATGAATTGAGTTCGTTATAATATACATTTCCCTTTCTTACAAAGTGCAGCTTTTCACCGTTTAATAGCTGTGCTTTTATTAACGCGTCGTTAATAACCTCTATGCTCCAATTATTTCCGTAAAACCATTCGTTAGTTCTGCTGTCGTAGCATCTGTAAAAGTCAAAGGTAAGATTATTATACGTTATTGAAAAGTCCGTATTGCTCTCGGTATATGCGCCTATTGCAAGCCTTGAAGAATTAAAATCATCGCCGTTTACCGTTCCGCTCGAACCTATCTTAGCATATACCGTAGTAGTACTGAACGCAGGAATTGCAACCGGCACCTCATACTCCGTCCAGTCTCCGTTCTCGCCTATTTTATAATATATCGTATCCGTACTTGTATAATCGGGATTGTATATTCCTACAAGCTCACCCTCGCGGTAAAACTGCGGCAATACCTCATCGTCTGCATACGCTGTAAGCACATTCCTTATATGCAGTATATCAAGCAGCTTTGCATTACTTACAGTCAAACTTACAAACGTTCCTAAGCCGATTATTACTGATAGCAGTAAACTGATTGCCCTTTGATAAAGATGATATGTTTTCCTTTTCTTTTCCATAAATTCACTCCTTAATTTACTATATTATTATAATTTAGGAATGATAATAATATGTCAAGTCACTTTGCAAAAATGTACAAAAATACATACAAAAATAGGCATATTACATTAATTTTACTTCTCTTTATCAAGCGAAACTGATCACATTATACTGCATTTTGCGGTATATGTCAATACAACAAAATGCGGTCAAGTATAATATAAGCGGTGATTATTATGTATAGCAGAATCCGCGATTTAAGAGAAGATGCAGACTTAAAACAAAAAGAAGTCGCTAAGGTATTAAACTGCTCACAGCAGGTATATTCAAATTACGAATTAGGACAGCGTGATATACCGACCGATATACTAATAAAACTTGCAAAGTTTTATGATGTAAGTTCGGACTATATTTTAGGACTAACAAATAATCCAAAACAAAAGCCGAGTGATTAATTCACTCGGCTTTATACTTGTTTATACATAGCGGCGGCATCCTGCTTTAAGGCGTGCTCGTTGATTTCGAGCACCTCAAAGGACTTGCTGCTCTGCCCTAAATTTACGGTAATTATATCCCCTATTTTTACGTTATATGAGGCGCGCTGAATGCGTCCGTTGACCTCAATCCTGCCTGCGTCGCACGCTTCGTTAGCAACCGTGCGGCGTTTTATAATTCGGGAAACCTTTAAATACTTATCAAGTCTCATAATAACCTCTAAAAAATTAAGGGGTTGCTAAGCAACCCCCTTTCGAAAAGATAATTACTTCTTATTTACAGCGTCCTTAAGAGCCTTACCTGCCTTGAAAGCGGGAGCCTTAGCTGCCTTAATCTTAATCTTTTCGCCTGTGCGCGGGTTCTTGCCTTCACGAGCTGCGCGCTTTCTAACGTCGAATGTGCCGAAGCCAACGAGAGAAACCTTATCGCCGTCCTTAAGAGCGTCGGTGATAGCAGCTACAACAGCTGATACAGCTGCTTCTGCGTCTTTCTTTGAAAGTTCTGCCTTCGCAGCAACTGCTGCAACGAGATCTGCTTTGTTCATAATATTTCCTCCATTATGAATTTTTTATTTTCTTGGCCTCGTCCCACAGCTTGTCCAGCTCTTCAAGAGAGGACGACTTCATCTCTATTCCCCTTTCCTTTGCAAGCCTTTCGACCTCAGTAAAGCGCTCCAGGAATTTATCGCTCGCCTTGGTAAGAGCTTCCTCGCTGTCGAGCTTTAAGAAGCGCGAAATGTTTACGCAGGAAAAAAGAATATCGCCGAACTCCTCCTCAATATCCGAGGAACCTCCGTCGGACATAGCCTTTTTTAACTCATTAATCTCCTCATACAGCTTATCAATAGCACCGTCGACCGACTCCCAGTCGAAACCGACCTTTGCAGCCTTATGCTGTATTTTCTGCGCCCTCATCAATGCGGGAAGCTCCCGAGGGATACTAAGCATTGATTCGCTCTGGGTAGTTTGCTTTTTAGAAGCGGCTTTAGCGGCATTCCATGAATCAAGGGCTTCCTCGCCGTTTTCAGCCCTCACGTTACCGAAAACGTGAGGATGGCGGTAAACGAGCTTTTGAACAATGTCGTTCGCGATGTCGTCAAAATCAAATACGCCCTTTTCCCTTTCCATCTCTGCGTGGAGGGCAACCTGCAACAAAACGTCGCCAAGCTCCTCCCTGAGCATATCAGGATTATTTTTATTTATTGCCTCAATGATCTCGTAGGTTTCCTCAATAAAATTCTTCTTTATTGATTCATGGGTTTGTTCCCTGTCCCACGGGCAGCCGCCCGGCGCGCGGAGAACCTTGACTATTGAAATTAAATCGTCAGTTGTATATCTATCTTTAAATTCAAAATCAACAGCCATTGCTTCTTCGCTTTCGATTAATGTAATTAACGATTGGATAACTATTCCAATCACATAGAAATAATACTATATTTTACCCGAAATTTCAAGCATTTAAGCCATTTTTTTTGAAATTAAAAGCACAAAATATTTCCTTTAAATTCAAAGCTTTCAATAAAATACACAATATGTAGTATATTGTTGAAAAAACGACAAGCTCAATCAATAGGTTGATTAAGTTATTTTTGAAAAAATTTATATAATTACTCAGATAAAAGACGGCGAAATATTCCGAAACTGCGATAAATAGGGGCTTTAAGAGGATAGTAAAAATACTTAAACGAACGCCAGACAGCCTTTTTGAAATACTGAAATTAATAACAAAAAGCAAAAAATATCCGACAGCACCCGAGATAACCGCGCCGTACATAACGAGCCTTTCGTTATTGATAAGAGCTACATTAAGAACTATCCTAACTGTTCCGGCAACTATGTAAGAGGGTATTGACTTTTCGGGCTTGCCGAGCGCCTGCACGCTGAAAACTGCCGTTGAAGCAAGGCAGTAAACGGGTACCGTAAAAGCAAAGTATTTAACCAAACCCTCGCAGCCGCTTATGATATCGGGGGATGAAGAATAAAAGAGAGTTAATATATTTTTAGAGAACAGAGCAAGGAATATACTACCGTAGCAGGCAAGCAGCGAGGTATACTTAAAAACGGAATTCATAAGCGTTTCAAGCCTCTCCTTATTTCCCGCCTCATACTCCCTGCAAAGCGCGGGAACGGCGCAGACGCCGAGCGCCATTGTAATACCCGGAATAATATTTTTAAAATCAAGGGCGGTTGAGAAGATACCGTAGGCATATGAGGATAAGTCAGAATCGGGAATTACAACAGTAGGGAGAGAAGCTCTGAGAACATTATCGCTCAGCCTGTTTAGCGAATACTGCACCGACGCGGTATCGAGAAACTGAAAAACGCTCTGCACGGAGCAGCTTATAATAATAGGAAGAGAGAAACTAAGAAGCTCCCTCCTGCCCTGAAGCGAGCTTACCTTGATACTCCCCTTTGAATTTATCCTGTCATAAACGACGAGATAAGCAAGACTTATGAGCGTTCCGAGCGTAACGCCGAGCATTGCGGCGGCTGAGGTAAGCGGATAAATAAGGCTGAGCGCCTCATCGCTGTTTTTCGGATACGTGCCTAGCACGCTGCCGTTTACGGTATAATAATCATAGAAATACCGCATTGAAGCCCTTGCGAGTAGTATGCCGAAAACAAGTTTGAACACGGCCTCAAGAATTTGCGACACGGCGGTTGGCTTCATATCCATAAAGCCTTCATAATAGCCCCTGTACGCCGACGAGGCGCAGGCAAAAAGCAGGCTCGGCGCAAGTACAAATATCGTATAAACGCTTTTCGGAGCTCCCGCTATAAATACGGAATAAGGCTTTGCAAAGATTAGTATT
>FLNY01004116.1_pt1 | contig 11445 bp, 9 predicted proteins | sample 1140381 | NCBI WGS metagenome assembly FLNY01 (sample SAMEA3878172, study PRJEB12797) | bioreactor metagenome | biome: Moose rumen | place: Sweden | collected 2011-10
CCATCGGCAGGGCCTTCGTGGCCCCGCAACTCGCGTCCGACCACGGATCCTCCACCGTCCGAGGGGACTTCTCGAAGGCCCCCGAGGGTTCGGTGGCGGTGATCGCGCTGAAGGGCGACATGCTGAAGGAGGGCACGATGTGCTCCTACGGCACCGAGGAGATAGCCGCCGTCATCCGCGAGGCAGCCGCCTCGAAGAAGATCATCGGCATCCGCCTCGACATCGACTCCGGCGGCGCACAACGAAAAAGGAAAGGAGGTGAAGCGGAAGAGATATCTATATAAACCCTAAAAAGACCCTGCCCGAAATGCAGCGAGCAGGGTGCTGGGGAAATGCGATTAATGCCCAAATCGCAGTCTTTAAACCATATTGTTTGTTTAATTCGCGGCAAATTTACAAATAATTTTGTACCTTTGCAAGCGAATCCCCAGAAATGCGACTGCAAATTATAAAATATTAATTATTACAGAAATGAATATTACTAATTTTGCAAGTCACGACTCTCACAAAGAGCCTTGCAAACTGGAATTCATCAGAGGGCTGATGAGTCCTCATGTTTATCAGCAAAACCCTGTAGAAGGACTATTAGACATGCCTATGGTGGCACCATACAATGACGAGATCCCAACAGCCTTCGTCCAGTTCAGCGATACATCGAGAATAAAGGACTATACGGCAGGAGTTCACTGCTATCAGGCAGATGAGCGCATCAACTCTCTATGGACTAATCCGACCAATTATGTAGCACGATTAAAACAATATACTTGCGTCATCGCACCAGACTTCTCGCTGTTCCTCGACGTTGACAAGATGGCAAACTTGTGGAACGTCTACCGTAATCGGAAACTATCAAACTTCTGGGCCTCACAGGGCATCAAGGTCATTCCCTCTGCGAGTTGGGGCAATGCTAACTCCTTAGCCTATTGCTTCGACGGGCTGCCCGAAAAAAGCATCATCAGCATAGGCCACATCGTCATAGGAAAGGACAGGCAGGAAAAACGGCTATACAGGTTTGCCCTGGAAACGCTGGTGGAGAAAAAGAGACCTACAGGATTGCTTGTCTACGGCAGCCCATTAGACTTTGACCCAGGCGTGAAAGTGTATTATAGGAAAGACAGGATTATGAAACTTAGAGAATTAAGAAAATGAAGAAGATAAAATTAGCGACAGGCTCAATGATGCCAGCAGAAGACAAGACGCTGTTCGAAAGAATGGCAAAGGAATTTACCTCAGACAACGAGCGTAAGTTCTTTGAAGTGCTACGCGAAAGGGAATCATTAGAAATATCCATCTGCGATGACATGCTCTTGTTGGAGAAAGAAAATACCGACGGGCTTTGGCTCATAAGGTATTACAACCACGAGTATAGTTTCGGTGCAAAGAACGCATTCACGAAAGGAGAAGCCCGACGCTGCGGCTATGTAACCTCACTGATCGAAGCGCTTTCAGCCTACTTAGACGAGAGCGGCCTCTTGCCTCGCCACATCACACTACAGGAATGGCTACGTGAACAGGATTACGAACCAATCCATTACGACCGTCTGACAGAAGCATAACGTTATGGGAAATCAGAGAGCATTTCTGAGTACGGGCGGATTCTCGCAGTACTTATATGTACAGAATGGCGAAACAATCGTTGCAAACGGAATGTCCGCCAAAGTGGTTACGAGGTTTGACGATTCGGAGTTCCACTCCAGTCTGCAACCATACTCCAATACATCGTCGCTTTACTTCAAGCGGTCTGACCAAGGGACACATGACATCGAGCAGATGCGTTATTACATCGGTCGCAAGGCAGCGATAGACTTCGACTGGGGTCATACGCACGGACACTTCAAGGAGGGCGTAGTGCATATACACGTATGGGTGAACGGTGTCAGACAGCCGCCCGAGAGACTTATGAATAATCAGGAGATGAAACGCTTCGGTGACTTGATAAAAAAAGCCAATCCGAAGGCTAAGTTCAGATAAAAACGTAGAAAAAGTGCCGCGTGCAGGTTTTGCCATTGCATACGGCACTTTTCTATTTCGTCAGTTCCTGATACATCTTGAACAGTTCGGCCACTATCTGGTTCTCGCTCAGTTCGGGCTTCAGGGGGAAGCCGTAGGCCTCCATCACGGCGCGGTCGTTCTCGCGGTGGGCACGGCGAAGTTCTTGGGGCATCGTCAACTCGTCGTAGAGGTCGGCCAGCGACGAGTCTGGGTAGAGGGCACGGGCATCAAGAATAGCCTGGGCAGTTTGCTCGATCTTTGCCTTTTGCCCCTCCGCCGGATTCGGCCAAGGGAAATTGTTGTAGACAACGTCTTTAGAATAGCGGTAGTCGCTCTTCAAGCGACCGCATACAACCCGCATCCACGCCATGTGGATGCCTGACTCCAGTATGCCGAAGTGGTAGAGCGTGGCATCAGGAATGAGAAGTACGAGATTGCTGGCCATCACGTCGGGCGACATGAAACCCATTGGCACATAGCGGCGACGCTCACTTGATACACTCGGCACTATGATGAAGTTACTCTTGGGCATGTTCTCTACCTGGAAGTGCGTGGGACGATCAGCAAGTTTGAGCGTAGATGTCCTGTTGCTGGCTAATCGCAGATTCCTTACGTTCTCTATCCTCTTCATACAGTGAGGCATCTTTCGCAGTTCAGCAGGACTGCACGCGCCGAGCCATAAACAGTAACGTGGCTTTTGATGCAGGAACTCCACGGAGCCATACCACGGATGGAAATACTGCGCCGACAGCGGTTCTGCCTTGATGAAAGCCTCCATCTCCTCGCGCTCGAAAAGGTAGTTGCCACCGTCAATAGGCTGATTGCCAATGCCTATTTCCGGCACATTGCAAAGTGGATGCTGTCGGTTGCCCACGAAAACGCTGGGGGCATCCGTCAGATAGGCATTAATATTCTCAGCCTCGATGCTCCGCTCGCCGTCGAAGATAGTTTGCCGACTGGTCTGCTGATAACTGAAGCCCACGATGACGCAATGCACGTGCGCCTTCTGGCTGGCCTCGCTGTCCCAGCGGAAAGTTCGGTGGGCAAAGTTGATGTGCAGGCCGTCGTCGAATAGTTTCTGCCACAGGTTGGCCACCTGCTCGCCTTGGCAGATGCTGTTAGTTGACACAAGTGCGGCTCTGGTGTTAGGCGAAGACTTCATCAGTTCGGCTGCATTCTTGTACCAGCAACTCACGTAGTCAAGGTTGCCTACGTTCTTCCACTTTGCGCCGAATACATCTAACACATCCTGCTTTTGGTGTTCGTTCATCATACGTGCCCCTACAAACGGCGGGTTGCCGATGATATAACTCAGCCGCTCCTTAGGCACAACTGTCTCCCAATCCAGGCGTAGCGCATTGCCCTCACGGATATTCGTGTACGACTTCAGGGGCAGGAAGTCAATGTCCTGATGGATGATACGCTCTGTTTCGCTGAGCATCTGTGCCTCGCTGATCCATAGGGCGGTGGTGGCCACGGTGACGGCGAAGTCGTTGATCTCGATGCCGTAGAACTGCTGGATACTAACCTTGATGGGGTTGACGAAGGCTCCCATCATGGTCTGCCCGTGATAACGCTGGCGGATGGCCTCGTTCTCTAAACGTCGGAGCGAGAGGTAGGTCTCGGTCAGGAAGTTTCCGCTGCCGCAAGCTGGGTCGAGGAAAGTCAGCGAGGCCAGCCGCTCCTGATAAGCATCCAGTTTCCGCTGCCGCTGCCGCTCGACCTTCTCATTCAGTATCTCGTCAAGTTCACCGCGCAGGTCGTTCAAGAAAAGCGGGTCTATCACCTTGTGGATATTTTCTATCGAAGTGTAGTGCATACCGCCGCTTCGGCGGGTCTCGGGGTTGAGCGTCGATTCGAACACGGCTCCGAAGATGGTAGGCGAAATCTCACTCCAGTCAAAGTCGAGCGAGGCATTCTGAAGCAGGGTCTGACGCAACTCTTCCGTGAACTGAGGAATATCAATTTCCTCCGAGAAAAGCCCACCGTTGGTATAGGGGAAGGCCTTCAGGTCATCACGCAGGAAGCGGCTACGGCTTTCCACAGGCTTATTAAGCGCGTCGAAGAGTTGTAGCAAGGCCATACGCATACTCTCGGCATCAAACTTCGCCAGATAGTCGTGGAACTGGTCGTGCTGGAAGATACCCGCGTCCTCAGCATACAGGCAGAACACGATGCGCACACAGAGGATATTGAGCCAGCGCAGGGCCTCGGGCGAAGAGTCATCGTATTGAGTGAGTAGAGCCTCGTAGATGCGCCCTACTATCTCGCCCGCCTGCATCGACACTTGCATTTCCTTGCGCAGATGCTCACTACGGCTATCCACGAGGAACTGAAGGCGGTAATACTCACGGCCGAGGTTTTCGAGCAGGATGCTTTCAGGCTCAGTGCCGGGATGCTCCATGTCGTAGACCAGGAACTCGCGGAAGTTGCAGGTCACTATCCAGCGCGGATGCTCTGAGAGGGGCATGTTGGCCACGTAGCGCTTTGCCTGCTGATATGGCGTGAGTCGCTGACCGTCGCTCTGGGTGATGGGTTCTCGAAGATCCTTGCCCAAGGACTTCTGCTCAATGAGCACACGTGTGCTGGGAATGTGGCCGTCGATGAAATTTGTGGCATCCACCTTCACCTGTTCCTCATATCTGATGAACTCTGCTATGTTCTCGACACCATAGACATTCTGTAGCAGGTCGGCCCAGAATATCTGTGAGTCGCCACGTTCGTACCCCCTACCCTGCCATCGTGCTGCAAATTCAGCGGCAGCAGCCGCCTGTCGTTTCTCTGAATACATATTGTTTCGATTAGCCGTGTGCAAAAATACGGAAAAATTTCCAAAGAAGACCAATATGGGCAGGAAAATCTTTCAATAAACTAAGAAAACCCCACCGCGTGTCCTCTCGCCTTGGGGAAAGAATCCTTAGTTTTGCAGTATGTATTTACATTCAATCCAGACAATCATGAACAGAAATGACGAATTCAGCATCCGAACCTATGGCAAACAGGAACTGGCCTTAAAGTACTTCCCAAACGTGACACCCGATGCTGCACTCAGGCGACTCAGGCGATGGATTATGCTCAACCCCACGCTGCGCCTCCAACTGGCCCCGAAGGGCAGGTTATCGCCGCTGCGGGCATTCACCCCGCGCGAGGTGAGGCTCATCGTTGAACAATTGGGCGAGCCATAGGACCGCGTACATAGCGTGCTGTTTCGGGACGGATGCTGTCGCTTACTTTCCGAGGCGGATAATGCCGGACACTGCCACTGCTGAAACCCATAACTTTGCACTCGGCAAGGACGGCAGGAGGCCCGCAAGAGGATTAGACCGACTAAAGCCATGGATTAGACTATCTAAGCCCACCTTTTAGACCGACTAAACTCCGAGCCGAAGGAAAATCAACAATTAACAATTAAAAAAAAGTAAAGTTATGGCACAAGTAAACAATCCGCAGTTCCCGTTGGTACTCCGACAGAACCGCAACACCTACAGCAACGCCTACGGCAAGTTCTATGCCGAGCGTGCGGAGGTGAAGACCATCTCCACCCGAGGTCTCTGCGAACACATGGCCTCGCACCAGTCAATCTACTCACGCGACATCATCGAGGGCGTAATCACCAAGATGCGCTCCTGCCTCGTGGAACTGCTCTCAGAGGGCAACCCCGTGAAACTCGACGGACTCGGAACGTTCGACCCTCAGGTGGAAAACACGAAGGGAGGCATCACCGAGGCCGCCATCCTGGCGGGCAACTACAACCCGCTGACGCTCGTCAAGGGCGTACACATCCGATTCCTGCCTGAGGGTGAGACAAACGACGACATCCGCTCGACCACCTTCAAGGATCAGTGCTCGTTCACCACGCAGGGCGTGCTGGAACCCATCGACCTGACTCCCGAGGAGACCGACGCCTCGAAGAAGAAGTGGGGCTACAAGACAGTGCCCCTCGACGTGTGGATCGCCCAGGCCCAGAACGCCTCATCTGCTGGCGGCAGTGGTAGCAGTGACGGCCCAAACGCTGGCGACTAATTACTGCGACGGCGGAGGTTTCCTGACCTCCGCCGCTTTTCACTTCTGCTTCTCACAATATCATTCAAGATGGCAGACCCAAGACAAGGACTATGATAGCAATCAACGACTACAGACAGTTCATCTGCGAACTGACGGCAGCAGCCTCCAGACAGTCGGGCGTGGAGGTCGGGAAGATACGCCTGGCCGTGACCTACGACCCCAACGTGGCCAACCCGCGCCAGATCTTCATCATCAGGAACAAGACCTTCGTGTGCCGTGACATCGAGGAGGTGATTACCGCCGAAGGGCGGCAGAAGAAGTGGAAGATGACAGTCTACCCCTTCAATATGACAGAAGAGGAGATCGACGGCTGGGTGCTCTCGCACGGCGTATGGGAGGACGATGCGCCCTGGCTCGACGACGGGCGGTGGAACGACAGTAATCCGGAGTAAAGATGGAAGAGTACGACTATAAGGAGATAGAACTGTTCATCCGCGAGGAACTGTCGCAGCACGGCGAATGGCTCATCGACCGCTTCATCGAGGCACTGGAGCGCAACGAGAACGTCGACACGGGCCAGTTGGTCGAGTCGTTCAACTCCACATCGTCGAAGTTAAATCCTGATGGCAGCCTCGAGATGGGCATCTCCTTCATGACCTATGGCCGTGCGATGGAGATAGGCGGCCGCAAGCGGAAGAAACGCCTGAAGGAAGAGAGGAACGCGCAGGTGTGGGCCAAGAAGAACCGACGCCCGAAGAAGGTGGAATGGTATAACCGCAACCGCTTTGCCGGCTATGGCCGACTGATCCGTCGCCTCTCCGCCGGAATGAGTGACGACGAACTGCGCCGCATCCGTGGCTTTTTGCAACGTGCGAAGCAGGACTTCACGGCCAAGTTATAGGCCCATCTCTTTTTTCTCCTTCTTTTCAAGAATGTAGAACATAAGTACTACCGATACAGCGACTGCTGCCATAAACAAAACCGCTCCTAACATAACAACCCCCTTTTAAATAATTCCACGTTTATAATATCTGTAGCTTTTGTCACGCTTACTTGTCATTTCCGGCGCAAAGATAACACTTTTATTTGAAACAAAGTAGTTTTGAGCATAAAATATTTAGTTTATTCTCAAAACAGTTGTGTTTATACAGAATATTTCGTATCTTTGCAAAAAGAAAAGGAAGAAAGTTATGATCTGGATTGGAATTATAATAGGATGTGTCGGAGGAATCATTGCCGCAGCAGTGCTTCCCAAAAAGGCAAGGAATACCACCAGACCGAATCGACTGTCTGGTCATTACAACTGGATGGCGGGATATACAGAGGATTAGTTTTTGTCTTTTGTCTTCACTGAAGAATAAGATACCTTTGCGTAAAATAATCACGCAAAGGTATTTTTTATGAGCATCACAGTAGATACCATTAATCTTCGGTTTAATGTCACGCCGGACTACAAACAGCAGCAACTGCAGAAGTTGGAAGACGACTTGGAGCAGAGTCAGAAAGACGCGATTGCAGCACGGAAGGAACTCGAAAAATACACCCTGAAGGTTGTAAATCTCCAGGGAGAACTGAGTACGCTGAAAGCAAAACGGGCCGAGTTGGCGAAGCAAAAAACATTGAATACAGAGGAGATAAAGGAGTACGACAGACTGAGTAAAGCCATTGAAAAAGCCGAAGACAGTCTGTTAGAAGCGAAAGAACAACAGCATAAATGGAATGGCGAGTTTACAGGCAGTGTCCGTGAAATGCGCGAATTAGAGCAACGGATGAAGCAGACGACCCATTCCATCGACCTTTATGCCATGAGCATGAACCAACTGCGCAAACGCCAGCGGGATCTGAACGGCGAACTAAACAACCTCAGCCCGAAGAATGAGGCATACCAAGAGTTAAAGGATGAACTCGACGGCATCAACCAGCGGATGAAGGAACTGCGCCAGGCAAGCCTGGATATGCACGAGGGGGAGGATATTGCAGAGATGTCTGCTAACCAACTGACAGAGCGTCTGCAGGCGTTAAATGCCGCCTTCCGCGACTGTAATCCTGAGGATGACGATTTTAAACGCTATGCACAGGCCATCAAGGACACTCAGAAGCAACTCGACCTGCTGAACGAGGCCACCAAGGAAAGCAAGGAGCCTGTACTGAAGTTCCATAATGAAGTAAAATTGGCCGATCTTACGCTCGACGAACTCCAGGAAAGGCTTCAGGCCCTCACAGCCGTCTTCAGGAATTGCAAGCCCAACACCGGCGAATACGAGTTGTACTCCAAGAGAATACAAAAGACAAAGGAGCGTATAGCAAAAATGAACCAGTCTATCAGTGAAACTAAGGAATCCCTGGAGAAAGCAAATAAAGGATGGAAAGATTACTTTGAATGGTTTAACCGCATATCTTGGGCAGTTCAGTTTTTCGCCCAAGGTCTCAACGCCATCAAAGGCTGGGCACAACCCTTCATCGACGAAGCCCGCAAATATTCCGACACAGTGGCAGACGTAGCCAAATACACAGGGCAGAGTATCGCCGAGGTGGAGAGGATGAACAAGGAACTGGCCAAGATCGATACCCGTACATCGACGGAGCAACTGAATGAACTGGCCGGAGTAGCAGGCCGACTCGGCATCACTGCCGAAAGAGATATCCTTGGATTCGTGGACGCTGCCGACAAAATCAATACTGCCTTAGGCGACGACCTCGGAGAGGGTGCCATCGACGCCATCGGCAAGATGACGATGGTGTTCGGCGAGGATAAGACCAAGGGACTCAACGGCGCAATGCTTGCCACAGGTTCAGCCCTGAATGTACTGGGTGCAGCCAGCAGTGCGAACACGGGATACATAGCCGACTTTACGTCGAAGTTGGCGGCCGTAGCCGTACAGGCCCGTATTTCGCAGACCGACATTATGGGATACGCCTCTGCCCTTAGTCAAGCCGGAGAAACTGGAGAGACGGCGGCTTCTGTTTTAACTCAGTTCCTCGTAAAGATGTTCAGCGATCCTGCCAAGTTTGCCAAGGCAGCCAAACTGGATGTAAAGGAGTTTACCGACCTGATTCGGACAGATACCAATCAGGCGGTACTAACTTTCCTGGACTCCATGAAAAAGGCTGGTGGATTCGAGCAACTGGCTCCTATGCTGAAGGAACTGAAGATGCAGGGTACACAAGCGGTACCAGTATTGACAGAACTTGCCAACGGTCTTGATAACATCACAGAAGCGCAGCGCACTGCCAGGAATGCCTACAATGAAGGCACGTCCATCATCGAGGAGTTTAATGAGGTGAATCAGACTGCGCAGGCTCAATACGAGAAAACAGAAAAGGCTATGGCAAACGCTCGCCGTGAATTGGGAGAACGGCTGCTGCCAATCATCAACTCCATCGAACAAGCCGGTGTGACCGGCATTCAGTTGCTGGGTCGGATTATATCGAAGGCTATCCAATGGCGGGGAGCCATCGGCGCACTCGCCGCCGTCCTCACTGCTTACGCCTCGGTACAGGCTCTCGTATGGGCCAACCAGAAGCGCATCATTGCTATGGAAGCCATCCAGAAGGGATACCACGCAGTTATGACCACACTTCTGGCCACCCGCACAACCATAGTGTCGGCCTACAACCTCGCACTAAGCCTGATGCAAGGGCGCACGATTGCTGCCGCACGTGCACAGGTCACGCTTAATGCTGCCATGAGTGCAAGCGTATTCGGTGTGATTGCGGCAGGGCTGACGGCTGCTGCGATAGCAGGGAAAATGCTATACGACAGGCTGACAAGCCTGTCTAAGGCACAACGAACGCTCAATGACATCCACAGCGAGACCACCCGCAGGATGTCTGACGAGCGGGCAGAGATGGACGAACTGGTCAGCACGGTCAAGTCGCTTACCGCATCGGAGAATGAGCGGAAACGCGCACTCGAGACCATTAACGGCAAACTTGCCCAGCAACATCTGGGCAACCTGACGGAGGAAGAGATTAGGACTGGCAAGGCTAAGAAGACACTTGACCTATACAACCAGAGCCTGATGGATCAGATTGAGAACGAGATCATCCTGGCCAAATTGAAAGAAGCACGTGCAAGACAGATGAATGCAGAAAACGGCGAGTTCGACACCTCCTTCCTGCAGGATGCCAAGGCCGTCATTGCCGGCATCGGATCATTTGCTATGGGTAACGGGTTCCAGAATGGATATAAACTCGTCATGGAGAACATCCGCCAAGATATCATCGACGAAGAACGTGAGAACATCAAGGCTATGGAGCAAGAACAAGAGAAAAACAGGGCACGCAGAAGGAACAGGCTGACGGCAGGTGGCCACACTCCGGATGAAGCCGACGCCGACCAGTCAGGCGACAATGGCCCTACCCACTACCCCACCAAGTCCGACTCCGAACTGAAGAAGGAGAAGCAGGAGCGAGCCAAACTGCGCAAGGAACTGGAAGCAGAGGCCAAACAGGCGTACGACGAGGAACTACTGCGACTGAAACAACAATACCAAGGTCGGCAGAATCTACAGGACGAATGGCACAGGCTTCAACTGAGTGCAGAGGAACGCTATATCAACAAGATAGGAAAGATCCGCGAAGACTATGGCGCATCTGAAGCCGACAAGATGGAGGTGAGCAACCAGGCCCTCGATCTCGTCATCAAGAAAGCCAACCACCAGCGTGAAGTCCAGGAGAAAGAAGTGAACCGCAGTCTTCAGGCGGAAGACCGCCGGTACTGGGCTGATCAGATCAGCGAGTCGCAGAAGCGTCTCGACGGGGAATACAACACCGAACAGGAGTATAACCTGAGGATGCAGGAACTGGAGATAGAGCACCAGAAACGGATCCTCGAAATCAAGAGGGCTGCCGGACAGGACGTGAGCAGGGAACAAAAGCAACTGCTTGATATGGAGTACGACCTGCAGAAGCAGCGCAACGCCAGGACGGAGAGTGAAACCCAGACGGCCCAGAACGGTAACAACGACCTGCTGCATCTGAAGTTCGACGAGACCGCCTCATTCGACAAGATGCGCGAACTGAACGAGCAGTACTTCCGCGACGGGCTGATCAGTTGGCAGCAGTACTATGACAACGTGAATGAGATTGCCCGGCAGGAGACCGACAAGCGCAAGGCCATCGAGCAGGCGGCCATCGACGGGGTGAACAACCTGCTCTCCAGTGCATCGTCGCTCTTCTCGGCCATGCAGCAGCGGGAGACGGCACAGGTGGATGCGAAATACAAGAAACTGATCGCCGCCGCCAAGAAGCAGGGCAAGGACACCACCAAACTGGAGGAACAGCAGGAGCAGGAGAAGGCCGCCATCCAGAAGAAGTATGCCGACAGGAACTTCCAGATCCAGGTGCTGCAGATCATCGGCAACACGGCGCAGGGCATCTCGAAGACCATCGCCGACCTCGGTATGCCGTGGGCCATCCCCTTCGTGGCGATGGCAGCCGCTGCCG
>FLNY01000788.1_pt1 | contig 11437 bp, 6 predicted proteins | sample 1140381 | NCBI WGS metagenome assembly FLNY01 (sample SAMEA3878172, study PRJEB12797) | bioreactor metagenome | biome: Moose rumen | place: Sweden | collected 2011-10
TATATCTCTACTCAATGATGGGGCAGCCAAACAAAACGGCCGACCGCGTACGCCAGGTATATAAAGAAATGTACTTCAACGACGTGGAAGGCCTTGCCGGCAACGAGGACGTCGGGCAGATGAGCGGCTGGTACGTTCTCTCCGCCATGGGCTTTTACCAGACGGAACCCGCCGTGCCCCGCTTCTGGTTCGGCGCTCCCCTGTTTGACAAGATGACCGTGAAAGTTGCCGGCGGAGACTTTGTAATAACTGCCAAGGGCGCCGGGGCCGACAACCCCCACATCAAGTCCGTGAAGCTTAACGGGCAGCCCTACACCCTCCCCTACATCGAGTATAAGGACATTGTTGCGGGTGGCACGCTGGAGTTTGAAATGGGAAAATAGCATATGGAACCTCTAAAATTTGAACCTATCTTCAAAACCCTCGTTTGGGGTGGAGAAAAAATCGCCCCCTACAAGGGCATTGAGACAGACCAGAAGCACATTGGCGAAAGCTGGGAACTCTCCGGCGTCGCCGGCAATGAGAGCATCGTGGCCGAAGGTCCTTTCAAAGGCCGCAGTATCGCACAGCTCGTGAAGGAATTCAAGGGAGAACTGGTTGGAAAACACGTGTACGAGAACACTGGTGACGAGTTCCCGCTCCTTATCAAGTTCATTGACGCCCTTTCGGATTTGAGTATTCAGGTGCACCCCAACGACGAGCTTGCCGCCGCGCGCCACAATGGCTCCAAAGGCAAGACCGAGATGTGGTATGTCGTGGCTGCAGAACCCGGCGCCCATCTTCTCACAGGCCTCACCAAGTCCATAACGCCGGAAGAATATGCCGCCAAAGTTGCCGATGGCACCATTACGGACGTCCTGGCCCGCTATGACGTGCATCCCGGAGACGTGTTCTTCCTGCCTGCAGGCCGCATCCATGCCATTTGCGGCGGATGCTTCATAGCAGAGATCCAGCAAACCTCCAACATCACATACCGTATCTATGATTATGGCCGCCTGGGCCTCGACGGAAAACCTCGCGAGGTGCATACGGAGTTGGCCAAGGACGCCATTGACTATACGGTATACAAGGACTACCGCACCCACTATGAGCCCGCAAAGGACGAAGAGATTGAAGTTGTGAGCTGCAAGTACTTCACAACTAGCATTTACGACCTCACCCTCCCTTACGCCAAAGACCTGAGCGGCATAGACTCCTTCATGGTTGTCATGTGCCTCTCCGGTGAAGGCGTAATTGAGGTGGACGGATGCGAGACTCCCGTCCGTCAGGGTGAGACCGTGCTCATCCCCGCATCGGCCGATGACGTATGCTTTGTGCCCGACTCAGGCATGAAACTCCTCACCTCATACATCCGGTGATCGGCAATCCTCTATAAACCAGCCACTTATATTCTACACCCGTGCACTTCCAGGTGCACGGGTGCAGTATTTAAAATGACAGTCCGCGAGAGCGCATGAGGGCCGATGGATCGGGCTGGGAGCCGCGGAACTGCACGTACAGCGTCATGGGATCTTCGCTGCCGCCCTTTTCGAGGAAGGTTTCGCGGAAGGACTTCGCCGTGGCGGGGTTGAAGATGCCGTCGGAGACGAACTTCTCCCAGGCGTCGGCGGCAAGCACTTCGCTCCAGAGGTAGCCGTAATAGCCTGCCGAATAGCCGCTTGCAATGATATGGTTGAAATAGGTGGTGCGGTAACGGGGGATGATTTCGTCAATCAGGCCCATGTCCCGGCACACCTTTTCCTCAAAGTCTCGCACGTCCTGCGCGTCACGCAGGACCGCCAGCTGGGCCGATGACAGTTCGTGCCACTTCATGTCCAGGATGGATGCCGCACAGAGCTCGCCCGTCATGAAGCCCTGGTTGAACCTCAAGGCGCTGCGTACCTTCTCCACAAGCTCCGCCGGGATGGGCTCACCAGTGCTGTAATCGTTGGCATAGGCCGACAGTATCTCCGGCACAAAGGCGAAGTTCTCGTTGAACTGGGAGAACATCTCGACGAAGTCCCGGGCGACTGATGTGCCGGAAACGGTCTTGTAGTCACACTTCGTAAGGAATCCGTGAAGGGCATGGCCGAACTCGTGGAAGGCCGTCTGCACGTTGTCTATGGTAAGGAGCGAAGGCTGCTCATCGGAAGGTGCGGGGAAGTTGCACACATTCACTATGACGGGGCGCACTCCGGCGCTTTCGTCCCGGAAGTTGTTCATCCAGGCGCCGCCGCGCTTTGTGGGACGAACATAGTAGTCACGGTAGAAGATACCCAGAAGGCTGCCGTCGGCGTCCGTGAGCTTATATGCCTTTACGACGGGGTTGTAAACCTCAACTTCGGGAGCCTCCTCTATCTTGATGCCGTATATCTTCTGTGCGGCGGTGAAAACGCCCTTGAGGACACTGTCGGCCTGGAAATAAGGCTTGGTCCGGGACTCGTCCAGGGCATACTTCTGCGCGCGGAGTTTCTCGGCATAATAGCTCCAGTCCCACGCCTCTATCTTGTGACCTGCAATCTTCTCCATCTCCTTTATCTGTGCCCTGGCGCTTTCCATCGCAGCGTCCATAATGGGCTGGAGAAAATTGTCCACGGTCTGGGGCTTTCCGGCCATCTTGTTTGCAAGCTGGTACTGGGCGAAATTTCTGTAGCCAAGGAGCTGTGCCATCTCGGCCCTCAGGCGCAGGGTCTCCAGCACTATGGCGTTGTTGTCGTGCTCGTCGCCATGGTTGCCTCGCGAGGAATAGGCCAGGAACACTTCCCTGCGCTTTTCGCGGTCGGGGCAGCTTCCCATGAAGTCGTAATACTCGCTCACGGTGATGCCGGTTGCATCCTTGAAGGCATTGTTCTCGGCAAGCAGATTCTGGCCGAACTTCTGGCTGAGGGTGGCAAGGCGGGTCTGGATATCGGCAAAACGCTGCTTTGCGTCTCCCTGAAGGCCCACGCCGCTGCGTTCGAAGCTTTCGTAGATTTTCTTCACCACCATCTGTTGTTCACGGGTCAGGCCTTCAGAAGCCTCGTAAACAGCCTTCACGCGAGCGAAGAGGTCCTCGTTCATCATTATCTCGTTGGACGCGGCGGTGAGTTCCGGGAGAATTTCCTCCTCTATGGCCTGCATGGAGGGAGTGGAATCGCTCTCGGAAAGGTTGAAGAACACGCCTTCCACCTTATCGAGGATGGGGCTTGCGTTCTCGTATGCAAGTATGGTATTCTCGAAGGTGGGAGCGGCCTTATTGGCAACAATCTTTGCGATGTTGGCCTTTTCCTCCTCAATTCCGGCGCGGAATGCCGGCAGGTACATGTCTTCCGTTATCTTGGAGAACGGGGCGGTGCCGTAAGGGGTATTCCAATCCTGAAGGAAGACGTTTGAAGGTTCACGGTTACAAGCTGTCATGCTCATAAAAAGGGCCAGGCCCGCGAGAGGCCCGGCTACTAAAGATAATTTTTTCATTATTCAGTAACGAAAACGGATTCCGAGGGAGAGTCTACAAGGGAAATCTGGGCAGCTCCGTTGTACAGAGTGATTATACCGGTGATGGTCACCGCCTTCTTCTCTATGGTTATTTCGCTGTCTATGGTTTCACCGGCAAATTTGGCATAGCCGCTGGTTCGCACCTGAATGTCTGTAGAACCCACCTTAAAGTAATGGGATACATAGTTTGCCGATGCATACTTCACCATGATTTCCTTGTACGTGAGGCCCATATCCACGCCGAAGCTGTCAAGGACGGTGCCGGTAAGGTAGTCCATGGGACGGCCGGTGATGGGGCCGTAGCGGGTTGCGCCGCTGCCCACCTGGGCGGCATCCCATACTCCGCTGAGAACATAGCCCGTATATCCGCTCTTTGTACATGCCCAGGTGTCGATGCCCCAGGTGCCGTCGTCCGAGAGGAATACGCGGTTCTCCGGATTGGTTGACTTGTGCGGCATATTGGGATTGGGATAGAAGAGAGCAAACACTTCATCGCCGTACACTGCACCGGGGATAGTGACCATCTTGCCCCATACATGGTCGTTGGAGCCGGCCGATATCGCCGCCTTTATCGCAGCCTCGTCCATCACTACGGGAGAGAAAGGCTCATCGGCAAATCCTTTGAACACATGGGCGTCAATGATACCCTGGATGTTGATGTAGGACGTCTCGTACTCGTTGGATACCGTACTGTCGCCCTCGAGGCCCAGCTGGAGCATTCCGTTGTAGGAGCCAAGTGTGAGACCGTCGCACTTCACGTACAGCCATGTACCCACGGGATACTCGTTATGAAGGGAGCTCTTGCCAAGCTTGAGGGAGATGGCCGATCCGTCCTTCTCCGTAGTTCCGTCCTGAATGTAGATTTCGTTGTAGATGTTTCCGCTCTCGTCGGAAGAAATCACCTTACCTTTGATCCAGATGTTGCCGTCAAGCACTACGGGGCCGTTGTAGAGTTTCTTCAACTCGGCAATGGAGGTAATGGTCTCAAGCCCTTCGGTGTCCTTGAGGTACTGTTCGCTCGCGGGAACAACCCATTTAGCGTCATTCTGCGAGAAGGTGAAAACGGGCTGCCACTCTTCCTTCAGACTCTCACAGGAAACTACGGCTGCAAGGGCAGCAAAAATGAATACACTTTTTTTCATGGCTTTAGAATCTGAAGTAAATGTTAAGCATGTAATTGAAGCCAGCCATATAGAAGTACTTGGAATCGAAGCGATAATAGTGCTCCTTGGAGGCTGTATTGTCCACAAGACGTGTCTGCTCGTAACCGCCGGTCTTCACCTGCTTGTTGTTGAGGAGGTTCTTGGCGTTGAGGGAGAAGCCCAGCTGGTATTTGCGCTGGATGTACCAGGACTTGCCCACGGAGAAGTTCAGGAGCCACGCGGGTTTGAACGATTCCTGGGTGGTCATGTAGATGATGTCGTCGTCCGTGATGTTGTAGTCCGGTCCCGCTACCGCGTAGTCTGTGCGGTAGAGAGGGTTCATGTCCAGGTATGCCCTGCCGAAGTACTGCACTCCGGCATCTATGAACCAGTAGTTCTGGTTGTAAGACAGGCCCATGGAAATGGCCGTCTGGGGCGTTGAGGGCACATAGTGCTTCTGCGTCACGGTGCCGTCCATAAGCTGGGTCTTGGACCAGTAAGGAACAATCACGTTCTCCATCACGATGTCTGCGCTGTTGTCCACCGTCTGAGTCATGCGGGGAGTGGAAGTGTAAACGTATTCGCCGATTGCGAGGGCGCCCTTGAAGGACACGTTGGGAATGAAGTAGGTGGGAATCTGGAGGCCCGCTTCAATACCGGCGTGACGCTCATTGATGCCGCTTATGGCAAAGTTGGAGAAGGCGTTCTGGACGTCGTCGTAGGCGCTCATCACCTTGCTCTGGTCCCAAATCTTGGTCCAGTACAGGCTTACGCGGGCGTTGACGCCGCCGGCGCTGTACTGCCAGTTGATGTCCGACGCGAAGGTCTTTGCCGTAGTGAGATCCTGCAGCATGGTGTTGCGGGTGCGGGGACTCAGGAACACCTGGTTGAACCTGGGAATGTCATTGAAATATCCCACGTTGGCGTAAATGCGCATTGCGCCGCCGATGGTCCAGCTCAGGTTGGTCTTTCCTGCATAGGTGATGAACTTTGCCTTCTTGGATTTGCCCAGCGATGTCGTCACCTCTCCGTCGGGATCGTTTCCGGGTATGATAACCTCTCCCGTAAGAGGGTCGATGAGGTACTGGCCCTGGTCTCCAAGACCGGGGAAGAGACCCTTTCTCACAAGGCCCTCACGCCAGAAGCTGTCATAACCCACGCGGCCTGCAAGGGTTGCGCTGAAGTTATCCACCACAAATTTTCCGCTGAGCCATGCATCATTGTTTCTCACCTGTGCATAATAGTCGTATCCATACTTGTCTCCGACTCCCAGCTTGCGGGCCGTCTGGTTTATGAAGTAGTAGTCGAGGTCGTTCTGGGTCTTGTAGGGAGATGATGCATAGTCACGCTCCGCGAAGTTGTCAACATCCATAAAATAGTCTCCGCCAAGAAGATCGGCAACTACCTTGTAGTATTCCGTGCGGTTCCGGCGGGCACTCACGCCGCCAATCAAGGTGAGCCAGTCGGTGGGACGGGCCTTGAAGGTGAAGGCGAAGTTGAAGTCCCTCTGGTCTGTCCTGCGTTCCTCCTGCACGTAGCTGGAGCGGCCGCCGGCAGCACGGTTCACGTTGTACAGGCGGTCCCAGTCAATGTGAGTGAGATTGGGATAGAGCGAGGAGTTTGTCCAGATATTGTATGCGGCCATGTACTTGTCCGGATTGTTGCGGTTGAGGTCTTCCACATACTCTCCGTCGATGGTGCCGTAATAGTAGCTGGGCAGGTTGCGGTAGTAGTCCGGACGGGGGTCCTGGGCATCAAACCAGTCCAGTGCCGTGTAACCGTTGCGGCCAAAGCGGTAAAGGACGGTTGTGGAACTCTCGAACTTGTCCGAGGGCTTCCAGTCCCACTTCACAATGGCTACGGGCTCATGGGTCTTGCGAACGCGTGCGTTGCGCACCCGGCCGTTCTGGTATCCCCAGTTGGAGTTGTACATGTTGTCTCCCATGAGGTCGTAAACTTCCTGGGTGGAGGAGTTCTGCGCGCCCCTTTCGCCCGGAGTACCGAAGAAGACGAACGAGAGGAGGTTCTCGTCATTGAGCTTCTTGTCGGCAGCCAGGTAATATGCGAAGGAACGGTAGTAAACGCCGTCTATCCAGTCGTTTCCGCCAAGACGGGCGCTCACGTTGGCAGCAAATGCCCATCCGTTGTCCTGCATGCCGGTGGCGTAGGATGCCATGACGCGCAGCCGGTAGAGCGTACTGTTGGTGAGAACGCTTCCGCGGAGGCCTTTGCGCACCTCGCTCGCCGTGCCGAAGATGTTGGTAAGGCCGTTGTATCCGCCAAATCCGTAATCGCTCACTTCAGCGCCCGTTACAGACTCCTTGGAACGCATCGCCTCGTTGAGGCCGCTCCACAGGGAGTAGGGGCTGTAGCCGGTGATTGCATCGTTGAGCTTGACGCCAGCCAGGTATACGTCCTGGCTCTCGGAGCTGTATCCGCGGGCGCGGAAACGCACCGAAGAGAAGTCATAGCCGGCGATGCTGTTGAACACGTCGTTGGAGCCGAACAGGATGGTGGGATTGTCTGCGTAGCCGCTGTCGTCCATGTCGAAGGCCGAGAAACTGTCGTCATCAAGCTCCGAGGCCACCTGTGCAGCCTCTGTGAGCGAAAGATTGAACATGTTCTTCACGTAGCCGTCGTTCACCGTCACCTGCACCTGCGTGGGGAGGAAATCCGGCGCCTCTATGACGAGGGTGTAAAGACCGTCGGCAAGATTTTCGATGAGGAAAGACCCGTCACGGGCCGATGAGATGGTAGCAAGCTCGGAAGCGCCGCTCATCAGCACCAGACGGGCGTTCTCCACCGGAACGCGCCCGTTACGGTTCACCACCGTACCCTTCACTCCGCCGGTGGGCGTCTGTGCGAACAGGGCCACGGAGAGTGCGAGGGCGGCTAATACCGAAATAATACGTTTTGTCATATATCTGAACTCTATTTTTTAATCACAATGTATGTGGGATAGTGGTCTGAGAAGCCGCCCACGAAGGCTCCGTTGGAAGACGTACGGTACGGGGTGCCCTTGTACTGGCCGCTCTGATTGGTCATGAACGGCTTTACAAAGATGCGTCCGTAGAATTTCTTCTTCACAATGGGAATAATCTGGAATGTGCCTTCCTGCGCATTCGCAAGGGCGTTATTCACCATGATAATGTCGAAAATGTTGTTCCCGCCACGGTAGTACAGGGAAGCATATCCGGCCTTGAGCATGGCGAGGAAGGGATCGAAGAAGTCTTCGTCCGTCACTTCCTCAATGTTTTCCTTTCCGCGGAGGAATTCTGTCATGGAACGGTCGTCTGGGTTGTCGTTCATGTCACCCATCACCACAATCTTGATTCCGGGGAACTCTTCCTGCAGCTGCATTGCCCTCTGGTAGATGATTTCGGCACCGCGGGGACGCAGGTCGGCACCCTTCCCGCCAAGACGGGAAGGAAGATGGGCTACGAAGAAAGCGAACATCTCGTCGTCTATGGTACCGCGCACCATTAGGATGTCACGGGTGCGGAAGGCGTCCATCTCCTCCTGCGTCCATGCGCTCCAGTCAAGCCTGGAGGGGAAGAAGGTGAAGGGGATGCTTTCGCTCTCTATAAGCGTAAACACCTCGGGCCTGTACAGCAGTCCAACATCCACGCCTCGGGCGTCAGGGCCGTCGTAGTGCACTATCTGGAAGTTTGCGTCGGCAATGGCGGGCTCGGAGACGAGGTCCTCGACAACGTGGCGGTTCTCAATTTCGGAGATGCCAAGTACCGCGTGATACACGCCGTTGTCCTTTTTCATCTCTGCAATCACCTTTGCCATATTGGAGAGTTTCTTCGCATACTTGGCGTCCGTCCACTCGTTTGCGCCGTCGGGCAGGTACTCGTAGTCGTTCTTGCCTTCGTCGTGGTAGGTGTCAAAAAGGTTTTCCAGATTGTAGAAACCTATAACATATGACTTCTGGGCCGATGCCGAAAGCACGGGCAGCAGCGCAAGAAGCATTATTGCAAAATATCTTTTCATATCGGCCTATTATTTCGTACTCAACCAGAATGTTCTGTTAGGTTCAACCTTTTCAAGTTGCACGGAAAGGCTTTTATTGCGTTTTTCCAAGTTTGGAAAAAAGTCTATACCCGTCCTTTCCTCCAACACGTCAATAGAAACCATATAATCACTGTATTCCTTGCCGGAAATTGCAGTGTCGTGCGGCAAGAAGAAGCCACACATCATGTATCCGTCAGAACCGGTAGCCTCGCTGCTGGAACCCTTGTAAAGAAGGGCCTTGAAGTAATGCGTAGGTACCTTTACAGCATAGCGCGTATCGGAATAAGGAGAGGTGTATTTGGAAGAGCCGTCAAAAAGGCATCCGGTCACAACATATAGTGTGTCAGCCTTGGATGCACGATTCCGTACCTGGGTCTCCAACTTTCCCCAGATTCCCGAATTGAACTTCCCATCCTGCGGGGTCATGTTGGTGGGATAGCAAGTGGAAGATACAGCGGACGGTGAAGTCTGTCTGTCGGCTCTCGGCAGCTGATGCCCCCTGTTCCAGTTTCCTCCACCATAGGCGGTTCCGCCATATGAATGCTGAGTAATATCCGGCTGAAGAGCTTCGGGAATAATTGGATCAAAGCCCCATGAGTAATCAAAACTGCCGCTTCCCTTGAGACTGTTGTTTAGGGGATATGCAACCCACAGGGAAAGGTGATCGTCATAATCCCAGTAGCAGCTGTAGTTTCGGGTGCCGCTAACGGCCTTATTCACGTATTTGTTGCCCTTCATGTCGTGTGCAAGCACTTCGCGGCCGTCACCCTGCACACAGGCGGGAAGTTCCAGCCAGCCCATGGGAGCCACGTCGTAGCCATAGCTTCCGATGACGGGATCGGGGTCCTTGCCCAGCTGGGTGACCGTCGCCGATGCACTCTGCCCGTTTGCTGGAGTGACAGTGATGGTAAGAGAACGGGGATCTTCTTCCGTATTTTCCTGGAATTTAAGACGAATGTCACTCCTGGATCCGCTGCCGGATACAGGATTGACGCTCGCCCACTGGCCTCCGGAAGGGAATTGCAGTGAAATTGTCCAGGAGCCCGTCGCCGTCACGCCTACGAACACCTCCTGCGCCGCTGCTGTAACGGTATTGTCACGGAGCGTTACGGATACCTTGTCCTCGCTTTCCTTCTGACAGCCCCACAGGAACGAGAGGAGGAAAGCGAAAGCAAGAATATGGAGATTGCCGCGCATAAAGCCTAATTATAGGTTACTTCAACCTTCTGCAGGCGCCAATGGCCGGAGCCTGTACCGCGTTGAAGCTTTACAGACGTTGCACTGCCTGTCCAGGTGTATGTATCCACGTCATACGCTCCAGTATCAACTGAATAACTATCTGCTGCCGGTGCATAGCTGCTGGGAGTGGGTAAATTGGTATCGGCAAAAGTATAGACAATCTTTGTAATGGCCGATTCAGACCCAACCTGGCAATAGCCGCCGCCATATATGCGAATTCCCGTACCGGTGTTGTAATACTTGCCGTCACTCGACCCGTCGCCGAACTTTATCCATACCTGTTGATTGTCACTATAAAACTCCTCATACTTTACACCGTTCTCCAGGCCCATGGATGCGAAATCAATGGTAACCGTTTTTTCTTCGCCGGTGTCGTCACCGGTATCGTCGCCTGAGTCTCCACCGCCTGTTTCCGTGAACAGATCATTGCTCCAGTAACTGAGCTGATAGGTCTTGGTGCCGTTCTTTTCGTAAACGGTAGGGAAAGCAATAAGGTCGCCGGTCGCACCCTCGGCAAGGACAAGGCCCTTGTTGTTGAGTGATGCATAAACAGCTATCTCTGAATTACCCTGCAGGATCTTACCGTTGCGGTCTCCGTCTGCGATGGCGTCGGTTACTGTTACGCCCGTAATCTTGATGCGACGGCTGAAGTTGGCCTCGTAATCCGCAAGAAGCGCGGCAATGGTCATTCCGGTCTCGGGGATGTTGCCGCCGCTTGTCTTCGTGTATTCCGTGCCGATGGAAACAATCTCCGGAAGACCGTTATAGTAATAACCCTGACCCGAAACCTTGCCGCTGATTACGTCACCTGCTTCGAGACCGCTTTCGGCAAGGTAGAGGAGGATTGCTCCTGATTCGTCCTCAAGGTATATGTTGCTGCCGTTCACATAGGATACAACTGCACCCGTAAGAGTCGCTTCATAATCGGCCCTGGAGTTGGATGTGGCCGTGGCAGGAATCTGTGCGGTAATGCTTGCAACGGTCGAATTTACTTTTTTCTCCGTGAAATGATCATTGCTCCAGAAGCTGAGCTGATAGGTCTTGGTGCCGTTCTTTTCGTAAACGGTAGGGAAAGCAATAAGGTCGCCGGTCGCACCCTCGGCAAGGACAAGGCCCTTGTTGTTGAGTGATGCATAAACAGCTATCTCTGAATTACCCTGCAGGATCTTACCGTTGCGGTCTCCGTCTGCGATGGCGTCGGTTACTGTTACGCCCGTAATCTTGATGCGACGGCTGAAGTTGGCCTCGTAATCCGCAAGAAGCGCGGCAATGGTCATTCCGGTCTCGGGGATGTTGCCGCCGCTTGTCTTCGTGTATTCCGTGCCGATGGAAACAATCTCCGGAAGACCGTTATAGTAATAACCCTGACCCGAAACCTTGCCGCTGATTACGTCACCTGCTTCGAGACCGCTTTCGGCAAGGTAGAGGAGGATTGCTCCTGATTCGTCCTCAAGGTATATGTTGCTGCCGTTCACATAGGATACAACTGCACCCGTAAGAGTCGCTTCATAATCGGCCCTGGAGTTGGATGTGGCCGTGGCAGGAATCTGTGCGGTAATGCTTGCACGGTCGAATTTACTTTTTTC
>FLNY01001046.1_pt1 | contig 11422 bp, 4 predicted proteins | sample 1140381 | NCBI WGS metagenome assembly FLNY01 (sample SAMEA3878172, study PRJEB12797) | bioreactor metagenome | biome: Moose rumen | place: Sweden | collected 2011-10
GTTGCTGACTCGGTATAGATGTCGGAATAGTAGAATGCCTGAAGAATATGGTATGCGCGTCGTTCCCTGGTTGAGTCGAAAAGCTCGTCAATGGTCTTGAACTCCTGAGGAGATGCGCTTGTCTTGTAGTCAACGATGCGGTGTCGTTCCTGTTTTGTTCCAACCCGTATGGTGTCAATTCGGTCGATGATTCCTCCGAGAATGAGCCGGTGTTCTCCGACGTTGATTTCCATCTTGTGTTCGTCGTTCTCCACGGCTTCGATTCTCAGCGGGCAGAGTTGAGCATCGTAGTCCAGCTGCTTCTTCACGTATTCGATGATGACGGTTCGGTTGAGCATCTGCTCTCCGTTGTAGGTGACAGGGTCAAAGGGTTCCACCTTGAAGAAATATTTTCTGAATCCGTCGTCGACGTACTGCTCAATCTGTTTTTCGTTTTGTTTCAGGTTGTGGAACGTGTCGCTCAGCAGAATCTTTTTTGTCAATGGCTTGTATAGATGTTCCATGGCATGGTGGAAAATGTCGCCGAACACGTCGTTTCCCACCTCTTCAGATATATCGTCCTCAGGCTTGAGGGCCGCCACCTTCTCGAGGTAGAACTTGAAGGGGCAGGAGATATAAGTGTTGATGGCAGATGGTGAGAGAATCCTTCCTTTAAACCGCTTGATGAGGCGTTTCATCACCTCGTCGGTCTTCCTCACCGACAGTTCCTTTCTGGATGAAGTCTGTACCTTCGCCTCTAGCGCTGTCTGTTCGATGATGACGTTGTTTCCAAACATCTCGTCCTGCTCTACGAGGAGCTGAGTCATGAATCTAGACATGTCGCCCTTTGATAGTTCGTCTACCGAGTTGTTGTAGACGAGCGTGATGTCAGACGCCCGTTGAATGAGGTGGTAGAAGGAGTAGGCATAGAGGCTGGACCGTGCCTCGAACGTGGTCATTCCGTGTGCTTCCCGTAAGGTGTAGGGAATAAAAGATGTACGCTTCACTGCTTTCGGAATGTTCTCGTCGTTCATTCCTGTGATGACGACGTTCTCGAAATCGAGACATCGTGTCTCGAGCAGTCCGATGATTTGTAGTCCTTCCGCCGGCTCGCCATGGAAGGGTACGGACGTGGACTGCATCATCTGCCTGATGAGCCTGAGGTAGCGGTCCGTGCTCATGTCGTTGTCGCGCACAGTCAGGAACTCCTCGTCCGTTCTCACCATGGCTCTGATGGCCGCCAGCCGGTTGAGCAGAGTGTAGGATGAATAGAGCGACTCCTGGTAGAGCTGTATGTCGAAAGAACGCGTGTCGGCATTGACATAGCTGAGTGCGATTTCCTGGATCGCCTGCGAGAGCATGGCGAGCAATCCGTCGATATCTTTCTGTTGGCAGAAAATCCGTCTTAGGAACGAGTCATTTTGGAATCTTTCCGGGTCGACAAAGAACTGGTGCTTGTCCTTGATTTCGTCGAGCAGAATCGCCGATTTTCCCCCCGTCATTCTGACGGTGTATGGATGCTTGAGCACGTTGGCCACGTATGTGTAGTACCATTTTCCGTTCCTGTCTCCAAAGACATGCAGCTCGAGCAGCGTCATGACCAGAGCCGCCGCCGGTGTCTGAATCAGTGGAAATCCCATTGTGACGTTCATCTTGAATGGCGTCCCGTCATCGTCTTTCTCCGGCATGCTGTGCAGCATGGACTGCAGCATTTTCTCGTCGCATAGAACGACCGCGGTAAGGTGCTGCCGTTCGTCGGCCTTGATTTGTCGTTCAATCAGCTCACCAGCAAATCGTGTCTCTCCGCTGTTGGATGGAGATGCCACGTAGCTGATCTGTTTTTTGTGACGCATGTTGTCGTAGCATGGGTCGTCGTCGGTGAACTCGCATCCGAAGTGCTTGAGGTTCTCCCTGATGTATCGTCCCGCCTCGAAGAAGCAATCTCCTTGGCTGTCAGGCCGGATGAAGGCCTTGTCGTAGTCCCAGTAGAAGAGAGCCCTTCCTTCCTGCCTGAGCATGTCGAGGAGCTTGTGCTCGGTCTTGTTGAGCACGTTGAACCCCACGAACACATATTTCTTGGACTTCAGTTTGTCGGGGTTCAGTGCTTCTTCCACCACCTTCCTTCTTAGCATACCCTGATATGCCAGTTTATGGCTTATTAGTCGCTGGCGCAGGTTCTGGTAGGTAGGGTAGAGGATGTTCCAGATGCTGAGGAACTTCTGCTTGAGCTGAGAGTCGCTCTTCACCTCGAAGATTCCGAAGTAATGCTCAATGGCTTTCTTCTGCTCTTCGGAGAGATAGTCCAGAGATGTGAGGTCCTCTAGTTCTTTCATGTTTGCGAAAATCTTGTCGGCATGCGCGAGGTTGTTGTCGATGTCGTCGAAGTCGCTGAGCATGACCTCCCCCCATGCATAGAACTGGTATAGGGTCTCGACTGTGGTGCCGGTTTCCGGACAGGCTTGTCGGATGGCTTCCGCATAGGCCGCATAGAGATGGAAGATGAGGAGCGGCAGGTCGGCCACCTCGAGTTCCGTCATGCTTTGGAACAGTTCGTCCATGGTGGTGTATGCCGGAGCCCAGACAGGTTTGTCGTTGAGCTCCGCCAGGTATCGGTTGAAGAAAAGTCCCCCTCGTTTGCTTGGCAGTACGATGGTGAGGTCTTTGAGGTTGCCGTTGAACTTGCTGAGCAGGTCTTCGGCCACATGTTTGAGGAAAGGGGAAAACACTGTTACTTTGAGATTTGAAATTTGAGATTTGAAATTTGGTGATGGTCGGAGTAATCGGAATACTCGGAGTAATCGGAGTAATTGGAGTAATCGGAGTAATTGGAGTAATTGGAGTAATCGGAGTAATTGGAGTAATCGGAGTACTTGGCCTAATTGCCGGGGGGACTTGTGGAATTTACTTCCACGATGCTTTGCTGTCGGATGTACCAGAGATAGCCTTTGACGTTGTTATAGCCCATTTGGCGTAAGAGGTTCATATAGCCAGCCACCTGCTGCTCGTGCTCGCTGTGGTAGACACCGGTCTTGTAGTCGATGACGATGGTCAGGCGGCCGTCGGTGATGACACGGTCAGGACGGCAGGTTGCAGTTTTTCCATCCTTGTCGCGATAGACGATGGCGTTCTCGTTGATGACGGTCCATCCGGGATTGAACCAAAGCGCTGAGCGCGGGTCTTGGAATGCTTTCTGCACGAGCCTCTTGACGTCCTCTCGGTGGCTGACACTGTCGAACAGTCCTTGTCGGTCGAGCCGTTCGACTGCGGTTCCCACGTCTTCGATTGTATGTATATCAGCCAGTATGGCATGGAAGAGGATTCCCTCGTCGAGGTATTTCGTTCTGTGTTCGTCGATGTCCTCTCCTTGAATAAATCGTCTAGACTTGTTGGACTGCCGGAACTCTCCCCTCGACTTTCCGCTGCTGAATCCGAGCTGCCGCATCTCCGGTATGGCGGTCATGACATTGTCCGTTTTCTTCTCCTTCTGTCGGAATCCCACGATCGTGGCGTCCTTCTCTTCAAAAACCGCCAGTGATGAGTCGTCGTTGTCGGCAGTTTCAATCCAATCAGAAGGCATAGCCTGTGATAGAACGTCATGGATAGAGTTGTTTTTGTCGGTATGGGCAGATATGACGATGAGGTTTTTTGAAGCTCTGGTGAGTGCGACATATAGCACGTTGAGGTTGTCGACGTATTGTTTGAGCAGCTCATTCAAGTAGTCGTTTGCAAATACAGATTCCTTCATGTTCTTGACAATCCTGACAGGGCAAAGTGGCAGCTGGCTGAAAGGTTTTTCCTCCGGTTTGCACCAAATGAGGTTGTCTTTGTTCCTTGAGTCTGTGATTTCCCAGTCGGCAAAAGGCAGGATGACGGAATGGAACTCCAGTCCTTTAGATTTATGTATGGTCATGATTTTAATACCTTCCGTACTTCCGTTGTTGATGGTTTTCTTGCAAAGGGCTTCGTCCCATTGAGTGATGAAATTTTCGGTGTCGGTGTTGTTTCCTTCAAGGAAATGTGCCACGTGGTCGTAGAAGGCGAAGAGATAGGCGTCTTGTCCTTCAATCTTGTGGAGTGAGAGTATGGAGTAGAGTCGCTCGCACAGTTCGTAGAGAGGTGTAAGAGCCAGCGCGTCAGCCTTCATCGTGAGTTCTTTCGGCAGGCAGTTGTTGAGGCTGTCGATGTCGTTGACGAAAAGCTGGTCGAAGTCGCTCATGAGTGAGCCGTTTCGTTCCACGTCGACCTGGTAATAGTATGCCAGTATTGCCCTGAATTTCTTGTCGTTGGGGTTCTGCAACATTTTCAGCGCCAAGATGATGAGCCTGACAGCCGGGGAGCTGTCGAGCCTGTACGCTTCAGCGCTTGTCACTTTTATTTTTTGTCCGCAGACGTTCTCTTCCTTTTGTCCGAAGTAATCGCAGATGCGAGTAGCCTGTTGGTTCTGCCTGACCAGAATTGTGATTTGGCTCTGCGGAATGCCTGCCATGAGCAGCCTCTCGACGTTGGCCGTTATTCGTTTGCAATACCATGTGTCGGTGTCGTTGTCGTCCTGTTTGCCTTTTTTTTCTGTTTTATTCTTTAATTCCACCCTTACGTAACCTTCTTTCTCGTCTTTGCCAGCCGGTATTTCCTGCTTGCATTCGTTGTATGCGTTGAGAATGTCTTGCGCGTCTCCTCCTTCGTTTTCGGCGTATGTCCGGCTGAGCTGCTTGCTAGCCTTCTCAAAAAACTCGTTGTTGAAAGTGATGACCCTTGCCGCACTGCGGTAGTTGGTGTCGAGCGGTTCGTCGTTGACGAAAGGTTTGAGCTGTGGGTCGGTGCTCATGTTGTTGAGAATGCTCCATTCCCCGTTTCTCCATCTGTAGATGCTCTGCTTAACGTCTCCGACGATGAGGCACTCGTTTCCTGCGTCGAGGCAGTTCTTGATGAGCGGTTTGAAGTTCTCCCATTGAAGAACAGATGTGTCCTGGAACTCATCAATCATGATATGTTCGAAGTGAGTTCCAGTCCGTTCGTAAATGAATGGCACGTCGCTTTCGTCGATCATCTCGTTGAGGAAGTGGTTGGTGTTTGCGAGAAGGAACTCACCTCTGTCTCCGATCGCGTCGTTGACTTTCTGGCTGATGGTGTTGATGAGCGACAGCTGATTGAGGTGCAAGCTGATTTCCTGCACGCTGAGTATAATCCGTCTCATCTCCTTCATTTTTTTGACGGCGTTGTTCAGCATCGTCATCAGCTGCTCTTGTTCCACAATGGCCTGAACGTCCTTGTCCTTGCTCCATTCGTTGATATCCTCGGTATGTTTGATGAGGGTGGGGGTGATATTTGGAAAGTCCGGTGCTTTTGTGTCCATGATTCTCAGTTTTCTGAAGAAATTGACAGCTGCATTTTTGCTCTTGTTCTTCAGGTAGTCCGTCGGTATCCCCCTCCTTCTGTATATGTCGTCGAATAGTTGTCCGATGTCGTTCAGCTGCGAGACTCCTTTAGCCTTCAGCATCTGTATGCTTTTGAGGTAGTTCTTCAGGAATCCGGGTTCCTTCAGTTTTTCTCTCAGTTCTTTTCCAAATTTGAGGAAGTTCTCGTCGAATATGTTCTTCCCGAATTTCTCGAGGTCTGCGCTGATGGTCCAGTTCTTGTTGTCCTCCATCTTGTTGCTGACGTAGTCGAGCACCCTTTGCCTGGTTTCCTTGTCGTCGCATATAGCATCGATGACCCTGCTGACCCCTTCCTTTAGAGCTGCGTCGTGGTCGAGTTCGACCCTGAGGTTAGCCGTGAGGTTGAGGTCGTGTGCGAGCTCGCGAATGATGGTCTGGAAGAATGAGTCTATTGTCTCGATGCGAAAACGGTGGTAGTCGTGTATGATCATGGTGAGCGCCTTGCGGCAGTTGTTTCTCACGAGTTGCTCGAGGGGCGGTGTTGGGCTGGCGCTTGGTTTGTTGCAGAGTTGTTGGTACCAGTTTTGTATTGTTTCGTCGGACGTGATTTTAGCGACATAGTCTTGAGAGTCAGCCAATCCGCGGCTGATGCCATAGAGTTGGCTTGTGATTCGCTGTTTCATCTCGGCAGTAGCCTTGTTCGTGAAGGTGACGGCCAGAATTTTCCTGTAAGCCGCTGGGTTTTTCACGAGGTGCTTGATGTATTCGACTGCCAGGGTGAAAGTCTTTCCGCTTCCAGCCGATGCCTTGCATATTTTGAGGGTGTTTTCTGTTGTGTTGTGCTTCATTCGGTTTTTGAAGTTTTCCATGTGTATGGCAATTTTTTTGCAAATATACGATTTTTTTTGTAATCTCGCTATTTTTTTATTCCAGTTTTTCGGGACGTTTTTTTTCGGTGGTATCAGGCTGATTCTTCCTGTGCTTCTCCCTTAGTCTGGAATTATCGGCAAAGTTAGCGGCGGGATGTCTCAAATTGTGGGACAAGGGAAGAAAATATTAAGTGAAAAGTGAATAGTGTAGTTACTCTTGTGATGGGTTTTTAAAAGAAAATAACCTGGAATTAAAAGAAAATTTCGGTTTGTAAAAGTTGATGGTTTTTCATCATAACTCAGGAATTTATGGAAATCCTTTGCCGGGCATGTGAAAAATATTCCTCAGAAAAAGTTTATGAATCAGTTTTTTTTCTTACCTTTGCAGGTCAAAAAAATGCAAAATAAAGGATTCTGACAAATGGAATATATGTCTCAAGAAGGCTACGACAAGCTAGTGGCCGAGCTCCGTCAGCTGGAGACCGTTGACTTACCTCGAGTTAAGGAGGCGATTGCCGACGCCCGTGCGATGGGCGACTTGAGTGAGAACTTTGAGTACCATGCCGCCAAGCGTGAGCAGGCCCGTATCCTAGGCCGCATCCGTTTCAAGCAGAAGGTTCTGGCTTACACCCGAGTATTGGACAAGTCACGTTTGGAAAGCGACAGCGTTCACTTGCTGAGTAAGGTTGAGATGACGAACCTGGACACCGACAGCCGCATGACATATACCATCACGAGTCCTCATGAGGCCAATGTCCGTGAGTCCAAGATTCCCGTGAACTCTCCCATCGCCCAGGCACTTTTGAACAAGCATGTAGGCGATGTTGTTGAGGTGAGGGTTCCGGCTGGTGTTCTTAAGCTTCGCATCGACAGCATCCAAATTTGACAAAGCCAAGAGCCGTGCGCTTATCTCCGTCCCGTTATATCTTGAATTCAGCGAATTTTAGAATATGGTAAGCTGGTTATTGTTTGTGTCTGGGCATTATTGATTTTGGCTTTTTCCCAACAAACTGGATGAGTAGAAACAGCTTGTCACATCCAATATATAGACTTTTCCGTTAGGGAGGTAGACTTTTGCCTCCGTCCCTTCCGGTATTCTGACGCTTACATACCACTCTCCTGTTGCGTAATGCCCCCATTTGCATTCCACCATTCCGTTTGGTGTGACGACGGATGTGTTGGTCCACCTCACGTTGCCCACCATCTGCGGACGGATGAGCAGATGCTTCCATGCGTTTCCGGACAGTACAGAGCCATTGGCATATTCCGGGTCGAAGGAGATGCCGCCCAGTCCGGCGTACAGCCACTCCATCAGATGTCCGAGCATGAGGTGGTTGTTCGACACGTTGTCGTAAGCCTGCCAGCTCTCCGTGAGAGCTGTAGCGCCTTTCTTCAGCTGGTAGGCATAACCTGGAATGGAGTCGTTGTTGTTCATCCGGAAGAGCACCTCCCCGTGTCCGCTTTGCATCAGCGCCTGAACGACATAATGGAATCCCACATCTCCCGCAGTGATACGGTAACCGTTCTCGCTGGTTTTGCGTGCCAGGAGGTCCGCCACCTGCTGCCTGATGCTGTCCGGTGCCAGATGCGTCACGTAGACCATGGCCAGTCCCGTCTGGCTGCCCTGTTCATAGAGGTTTTCTCCTCCGGTGAAGAAGCGTTGGTTGAACGCCTCCCTCACTTTCTTGGCCTGCCTGTCAAAAAGGTCCGCGTCGTAGTGCTTTCCCAGGTACCGGGCCACCTCCACCATGGTCCGCAGCTCCTGGTAATAGGTGGCGGTAGCCGTCAGCGCCACGCTGGTCAGCTGCGCCTTTCCCGGTCGCTTGGGTCCCACGTCGAACCAGTCGCCGAGCCCGTAGTCGAGGATGTTTCCGGATGTCCTTGACCGAAGGTATGCCATGTATCGCTTCATCGCGTCGTAATGTTTCCGGATGGCCGAGTCGTCGCCGTACCACTGGCAGACGTACCACGGGCACAGGATGAAGGACGCGCCCCATTCCGGCGAGTCCTCGAATCCGCTTCCCGGCTCGAAGTGAGTGTATTCCGGCGCTATGGTAGGAATGGAGCCGTCGGGATGCTGAGAGTCGGCCAGATCGTCCGCAATCTTATTCATCAGCGGCCTCATGTCGTAGCGGTACATCATTGAGTGAGCCATGAGGTGGTTCTGCTCTTGCCATCCCAGTTTTTCCCGAGTAGGGCAGTCGGTTGTGATGCTGGCCATGTTGCTGCGGATGGCCCAGTCAATCAGGTTGTGAATCCGGTTGAAGAGCGTGTCGGAACATTCGAAATGTCCGTTCACCTGCGTCTCGGTGGTTGTGTGGAGAGCGTCTATCGAGAGCAATTCCACTCCTTCCTCCGCCTCCACCTTCAGGTATCGGAAACCGGTATATGAAAAGCTTGGTTGCCACCATTCTCCGTCTTTGTCGCCCCTCAGGGTGTATTTCCACTCATATCCCGGCATGCTCTTCTGGGAGATCTTACCGTCTTTCAGGATTTCAGCAGGCTTTATGCTGATGGTCTTCCCGCTTTTTCCCCTTACTTGGATTCTGACAATGCCAGCAGCGTTCTGCCCGGCGTCGTAAAGCCCTTCGTCAATCTTCCGGCATTCCATCGTGTCGTGAATGCATATCATCGTGCCCTCCTGCTGCCTGACGAGCGGCACGTCCCAGTGGGGCTGCGTCAGGACGGCCTGTTGCTGTGTGGAGGAGTACGTGGCATCGCACCACTCGCCGTTATAGATGCTGGCATGCCTGATGCCGCTCTCTCGAGCCGTCCAGGTTTGGTCGCTGAAGATGGTCTGGAACGTTCCGTCCTTGTATTCGATATGTAGGCAGAACCTCAGTTTGGGTGCTCCGCATGACCCCGCCATCTTATGGTATCCGCTGAGCGGTATGTCGTACATTCCTCCTCCCAGCATCACCTGAATGTCCAGCTCCCGGCTTTTCAGCTTTCGTAGGAGATGTGTCACGTCATATTCGTTGTAGAGCATCTCCTTGTCGAACATTGTCCATCCAGGCGAGAGGAAGTGGTTTCCGATTTTGTGCCCGTTGATGGTCAGTTGATATTGTCCCATTCCGCAGATGTCGACCCATGCTTTCTTGACGTGCTTCCTGATGGTTGCTTTCTTGGAGAGCATTGGCATTCGGTAGTGTTTGAGTGATTTACCCTCTGTGCTGTTTGCGGCGAGCAGGTGGACGTGCGGGAAGAGGATGGTGGAGTCCGGTTCGAGTGCGATCCACTTGGCTTTTCCGAAATCCTGTACCTTCTCTTCCTCCACGGTCCATTCCCATACCCCCGGCACACCTTTCAAGATGGTAGTCCTGAGGTAGCGGACCGGCCGTCTGATCGTGTCGCAATGAGGTGACTGAATTCGTATGTCGTCATGTCCTCCGCAAGTGAACCATTTCTTTCCGTCGGTCGACCCTTCCAACCGGTATGCATGTCCTGCAGTAGGCCTTACGAAAGCGATTCTGCTGATACCGGCCTCTTTCACCTCGCCGAAGTCAGCGGTGATCCATGGGGTGAGGGTGTCGTTTTTCTGTGCCATCCATCTGGAGCCGTTAGATCCGTCGGTTGCAAATTGTGGCACGAAATATTCCGTCCGTTGGCATCGCTTGTCCAGTTTGTAGGGAATCTTCTGTGGTGCTTCGACCGATGATGCAGTGATGGCTTGCGGTAAGAGTTTTCGTCGAATCCTTCCGGGGTGTCTTAGCGCACCGACTCCTTCGAGCGACATCTTCATCTCCTTTATGGTTCCGTCGTCGTTGAAATCCAGTTTTCCCGCATATATTTGCCGGTTCGTGCTGTTTCGGCTGAATTCAAGAAACACGAGGTAATAGTCGTCAGTTCCCTCCTGATTGAACACGCATCCATGTCCCGGCCCGAACACTCCAGCGTCGGCGTCGGTCCTGCAAACCACGTCGTTCTTCGGAGTGGTGTAGGGCCCGAGTGGGCCGGTCCTGCTCATCTGGTAGAAATATTCGTATTTCTCCAGCGCCATGTTGGTGTAGAGATAATAGTATACCCCCTTGCGTTTGAAGAAAATCGGTCCTTCCGTGTAGTTTCGGCTTCGGGTCTTCAGTGTGTCGAGATGTTCAATGGTCACCATGTCCTCTTTCAGCCTGGCCACGTTGCGTTCTCCCCATAATGCATAGCGTTTGCTGTCGTCGTCGATGAAAATCTCGGTGTCGATTGCGCAGACACTGTCCCGCTCGAGCAGTCGGTTCTCCAGAGTGAATGAGTCACCTTTCGCCAGCCGGAATGGTCCGTCGGGCGAGTCCGCCACCGCCGGGTACATATATCCGTTGACCGTAGGATAGATGTACCATTTTCCACGATAGAAGACGGGTTTGCTTGGCGCCCAGTATTTCTCATGGAGTGCTTGCGGGAAATAAGTTCCGGAGAAACTCCAGTTGACGAAATCCCTGGACTTCCACACCACCGGGGGTCCCGAAGTCTCCAGTCCCTTTCCGTATCCGTCGGTTGTCACATAGCAGTAGAATGTTCCGTTGATTTCCGTGATGCTCGGATCTGCCACCATATCCGGGATCAGCGGGTTTCCGAATGGGTTGTCCGGTATGATGCTTCCGGATGATGCTTCATGCTGTTGTGCCGACAATGTGAGGAAGCAGATAGAAAGAAACAGGACGAGTCCGTTTCTCATTGAGATATGACGCGAGTTTCTCATTCTGATATATGGATTAATGCTTAGGCGAATTATTCGTTAGTCAGTACAGTAGTCAGGCAAAAATACGAATAAATCCGTTATTGACCAAAAAAAGAGGATGAAAATTTCCGATAGGGCTCATTACGAACCTGAGAGGTTTCTGCTTCCGACGCCTGGAGACGTCGGCTCCTATGGGCTTGAGATTCGGGAGCGTTTTGGTGACGGGAACATTTCGGGCTTCGTTTCTACGCTTTCTCTATAATCCAGTCCTGGATGGTCTTGGTTTCTGTGGAGAAGCTGACACCCACTTTCACAACATTTTTGTCAGACGTGGCGTACTGGAGGGCATAGTTGCGGGAGTTGATCTGGTCGAGCGCGTCCTGGGCGGTGCCGTTAATTTTGAGTTCGACGACGTAGATGGTGTCCGGCATGTGGACCACCATGTCGACGCGTCCTCCGGCACATTTCTGCTGCGTGACGACATAGACGTTGAGCATGGAGAAAATCAGATAGAGCGACCACTCGTAGAATCC
>FLNY01001788.1_pt1 | contig 11412 bp, 13 predicted proteins | sample 1140381 | NCBI WGS metagenome assembly FLNY01 (sample SAMEA3878172, study PRJEB12797) | bioreactor metagenome | biome: Moose rumen | place: Sweden | collected 2011-10
TACTACCTTCAATGTCTCAAGACCAAGGTACTCGTCGATATCTCTCTTATTTATAGTGATCTTACCTGTGCCAGGTACAAGATATACTCTAGCAACTGAAGACTTTCTTCTACCAGTTCCATAATACTTTGTTGTATTCTTAGCCATGATCTACCTCCTATTAAAATGTAAGCACTTCTGGCTTCTGTGCCTGCTGCTTGTGATCTGGTCCAGCGTAAACGAAAAGCTTTGTGTACATCTGACGTCCAAGTGGTCCCTTTGGAAGCATGCCCTTAACAGCGTGCTCGATAACTCTCTCAGGATGTGTGTTGAGCATTTCCTTAAGAGTAGTCTCCTTCATACCACCAACATAATCAGAGTGATGATAATAAATCTTCTGATCAAGCTTCTTACCTGTAACCTTAATCTTCTCTGCATTAACTACGATAACATAGTCACCACAATCAGCATGTGGAGTGAAGACAGGCTTATTCTTACCTCTTAAAACCTTTGCAACTTCTGCTGAAAGACGGCCAAGTGTCTGACCCTCAGCATCAACTACATACCATTTTCTCTCAAGCTGAGTAGGGTTTGGCATATAAGTATTCATGAGAATTCCTCCTTAAATAAATCTGTAAAAAATCCCTGCCGGTGATGTCCGGGCACCTGCAAGAAATGTTATAGTAAAACCTGTCTCCGGGCTAATGGACACAAGTCTCCTTACTACATCAACCGTTACATTTTACAATAGGAATATACTTTCGTCAACCACAAAATTGGACAATTTTATGTGGACTAAAAAAGTTATGTGACATGCTAATCCAATCTATCAACCTGTCCTTTTAAAAACGCATTTTCCTTCCAGCCCAGTTTCAGCGGTGCCAATGACTCATTCTTATAGGTGGTTATTTGACGTACGTCAAATAGCATTTATCTATTTAGTATTTATCCCTTCCTGCCAGTTCCGCATCTGCTCGTGAACATGCAAAAGATTTGTGATTGTCTGTGATTAAATTAAAATCTTATATTAGTATGAATTAACTGTGACATAAAAATGCCCTCAGCTTATATAAGCCAAGGGCGAAATAATATTACTTATTTAAAAACCTATTAACATCCTCCAAGATATCTGTTGCAGCTGCAACTTGACTTTCAGCCTCTTCTCTTGAAGCTATAAAAAAATCATCATAATCACTCTTTTCTCTCTTTTGCTGTAATCTGGCCAACTTTCGGCCTGTATCTTTTGACAGCTTTTCTGTAGCTATATATTCCTTGTTAAAATAAGCAACAACATCTTTATGTCTTTTAAAATCCACCTCTTCTATAGCTAAAACTGCTTTTGCCGCATAAAATGCTGCATAATAAGATCTATTAATGGCATCTCTGTAGTGTCCGTTTTTAAGACAATCATTTGCAACTTCCAATGTTTCAGTAGCATTCTGTAATCTATAGATACTTAAATCTCTATTTTTATCCTGCAAGTATGATTCCCTCCTTCTTTACATTCTTGTAATATGGTAAGTTATCGGACCAATATAAGAAGTGGGCCTTATTTTTAACATTCACGCTTATTGTCACCGCATCAGACAACATATAATCATAAGCAATATCAAATATTTCATTTTCTATTTTTTCTATAGCTTCCTCAGATAATGTCGTCAGAATCATTATATCAATATCAGAATCATCTCTATTATCTCCTCTGGCAAAAGATCCATATAAGATTGCTTCAACAAAATCATCCCCTAGCACAGATCTAACCCTTGATACAAATTCTTCTAATAAGAGCTTATACTTCTGCATAATAACCTCCACTAGCCTCAAACAATTACAATAATAATATAACATATATTTTCTATTGTTTGATATTATTTATTCGTATTCTATCCCAATCATAGTCAGGCCATGAGCCGGGGCTGTGGGGCCGGCAAGCTCGCGGTTGCGTCCACGGAATATTTCAAGCATGTACATGGGCTCCATCTCCCCAGCTCCCACCTTGATAAGTGTACCTGCGATGATGCGGACCATGTTGTACAAAAAGCCGTCACCTGTGAGACGGATGTGGATTACATCCTCCTCTTTGTATACCTTCGCTGTGTAGATGGTGCGAACTCTGGACTTCACTTGGGCCTTAACAGAAGAAAAAGAAGTGAAATCATGCTGCCCTATAAGATAAGCTGCTGCTTCATTCATTTTGTCCACGTCTAGACTGTAATAATAGTGGAATGTATCCTTGCGCTTGGTAGGATCCGGCATCTTGCGGTTTAATATCTTGTACTCGTATGTCTTGCGACAAGGCGCATATCTGGGATGAAAATCGTCATCTACCTGACATGAATACTGGACCACAATATCATCCGGCAGTCTCTGGTTCAGGGCAAAACTGATTTTGTCAGCAGGCATTCTTGAGTCAGTATCAAATACCGCCACATTTCCAAGGGAATGGACGCCGGCATCCGTACGACTGGCTCCCATGATAGAAATAGGCTCCTGCAACAAATCTGTAAGAGCCTCGTTTAATTTCTGTTCTATTGTTATTCCATTAGGCTGAATCTGCCAGCCTGAGTATCCGCTGCCATCATAGGCAACAACAATCATTACTCGCATTTATAAAATCACCTTTACTGCATAAAAAATAATTATATAGCCTACAATGCAAATGTACGCTCTCTGATCCAATGAGGAATACTTAAGAGGTCGCATTTTGGTACGGCCCTCTCCACCATTATAGCATCTGGCCTCCATGGCATAGGACAAATCGTTTGCCCTCCTGAATGCTGATACAAAAAGGGGAACCAAAAGAGGTACCATATTTTTTGCTTTTTTGATAAGGCCGCCTGATTCAAAATCAGCGCCTCTGGCCATCTGAGCCTTCATGATTTTGTCTGTCTCCTCGATTAATATAGGAATAAATCTAAGGGCTATAGACATCATCATGGAAATCTCATGCACAGGAACTCCCACTTTTTTCAAAAATCCCAATGATTTTTCCAGGCCATCTGTCAGTTGATTAGGAGTGGTGGTAAGAGTCATTATGGATGTCCCTATGATTAGCAAAATCATACGGCTCGTCATAAGAACTGCATTCTTAAGACCCACATCTGAAATAGTAAAAATCCAAAAAGATACAACTGTCCTTCCCGGCGTCAAAAATAAGTTGAACAATCCTGCTATCACCAAGAGTACAACTATAGACCTGAGTCCTTTTACCATAAAAGAAAAAGGTACATGGCTCAGCTTGATAATCCCTACCAAGGCCAACAACACCATGGCAAACAAGATTATATTGTCAGCAGAAAATAAGGTAATGATAAATACCAATGTGGAAAAAAGTTTCACTCTAGGATCCAGTGAATGAAGAACTGATTCTGCCGGATAATATTGACCTAATGTAATTTCACGTAACATATATTTCCCTCAATCTAATGTAATGCCTTCAAAATGGCTGCCTTAGCCTCCGATACTGTGGTAGCTGATGTATCCACATCGAAGCCTGCATTTTTAAGGTCATTCATCACATAAGTGACCTGCGGTGCGGCAAGTCCCATAGCCTCCAGCTCTTTGTAATGAGAAAAGACTTCCTTGGGTGTGCCATCGAAAGCAGGCTTGCCGGCATCCATAACGATAATTCTATCTACATAGTTTGCCACATCTTCCATGGAATGAGATACCAATATGACTGTATCTGAGCGCTTTTTATGCATATCAGAAATCAACCCCAAAATGTCATCTCGCCCCTTTGGATCAAGGCCTGCCGTAGGCTCGTCTAAAATCAGAACCGCAGGCTTCATAGCTATGACTCCCGCGATGGCGGCACGGCGCTTTTGCCCGCCTGACAATTCAAATGGTGATGCCAGATAAAACTCCTCCGGCAATCCCACCAACTCTAACGCCTCGTATGCTCTCTTTATCTGCTCTTTCTCATCCAGTCCCTGATTCTTCGGGCCAAACTGAACATCTTTGAAAACAGTTGTCTCAAACAACTGATGCTCAGGATACTGAAAAACCATACCAACCTGGGTACGAAGGTCTTTTATATCATAATCCTTGTCGTATATATCCTGACCGTGATAATAAATATGACCTTCTGTCGCTTTTATCAGGCCATTCAAATGCTGTACCAAAGTGGACTTACCGCTGCCTGTGTGGCCTATTATACCGATAAACTCACCCTCCTTGATGGACAGGCTCACGTTATCAAGGGCTGTCACCTCATAGGCAGTGTCAGGACTATACTTATAAGATACGTGATCCAAAATCAAAATCTTATCATTCTCCATATGTCTGCCCTCCTGATTTGATATTTTTAAGAGCTGTAACTAATTCTTCACGTGTCAAAATACACTCAGGAAGAGGGACGCCGGATTTTCTCAGCTCATCAGCCAAAAGTGTAACCTGTGGTACATCAAGGCTATGCTCTTTTAGCAAATGTACATCTTTAAAAATCTGTCTGGGTGTGCCCTCCATGAAGACCTTGCCCTTTTCCATAACAAAGACATAGTCAGAATCTACCACCTCTTCCATGTAGTGGGTGATAAGAATAACTGTAATCCCCTTTTCTTTATTGAGAGTATGTACAGCTCTAAGCACATCCTTTCGACCGTCAGGATCCAGCATGGCGGTAGGCTCATCTAAGATAATACACTTAGGCTCCATTGCCATCACACCTGCAATAGCGATACGCTGTTTTTGTCCTCCTGATAACTTGTTGGGAGAATGACTCTTATATTTTTGCATGCCAACCATCTTGAGGGATTTATCTACTCTTTTGATTATCTCATCGGTAGGAACCCCTATATTCTCAGGTCCAAAAGCCACGTCCTCATCTACAACGGAAGCTATTATTTGATTGTCGGGATTTTGGAAGACCATACCTGCAGTTTGGCGCACAGCGAATGTGTACTCATCATCAGAGGTATTCATGCCATCCACAATAATGGTGCCCTCGCTGGGTGTCAAAAGTGCATTGATATGCTTGGCGAAAGTAGATTTGCCGGAGCCATTGTGCCCTAAAATAGAAATAAACTGTCCGGGCTCAACTGCGAGATCAACGTGGTCGAGGGCCATTTGAATGCTCTCCACATTGCCCTCTTCATCACGTCTTATGTATTCATGTACTAATTGTTTAGATTTGATAATTGACATTGGTACCTGCTATTCCTTCCAGTCAAGTCTATGTAAATTACCCTCGGTCTCTAAATCGAGGAAGTTATTTTGTCTCAGTGCCTCGTAAAGTACTACTGCAACCGAATTTGATAAATTAAGTGATCTTATATCATGTCCCATTGGAATACGAACACAATTCTCCTCATTGTCTACAAGAATCTCCTCAGGTATACCTGCGGATTCCTTGCCAAACATTATGTAGCAGTCCGGTTCGTAATTGACATCTGTATGTTTTCTTTTGGCCTTTGTGGTGGCCATATACACCTTGGCATCCGGGTTTTTAGCCTTAAAATCTTCCCAATCATCATAGCGGAAGACCTCCAGCTTATCCCAGTAATCCATACCTGCCCGCTTTACCGTCTTATCGGTGAGCACAAAACCAAGTGGCTCGATAAGATGTAGCCTGGTGCCTGTTGCGCAGCAGGTGCGCCCGATATTTCCTGTATTTGCAGGAATCTCAGGCTCATGTAACACAATATTTAACATATCTAAAATCCGCGCCGGTTACGCTGACAAGCCTTAGTATTTCACCGCTCGACAGCACGTCTCGCTTGCGAAATCTAAGAGCTAGTCAGCTACCAGCTTACTCTTTCTATATCTTAATCTTACGTTGGTAAAGCTAATAAACCTGATAATTGATTCGCTTGAGAAATATCAAAGTTTGTTACATACCAGTTCTATTCACTACTACCTGCGCGGCAAAATAATGAATTCAAAATTCAGTTAACAAGATAATAGTGTTCTGAACGAGACGTGCTGTCGAGTGAAGAATATCTATTTTTTGTTAACGTAGGATTTTGTACTTAACCCTTGGCGCGTATCTCCTCCACGAATTCTTCGATGCGGTCCATGGCGCGCTTGAGATTTTCCAGGGAATATGCGTAAGAAATACGCACATTGCCTTCACCGCTGTCTCCAAAAGCTGTGCCCGGTACAACTGCTACTTCTTTTTCACGAAGAAGTCTGGTACAGAAATCTTCCGATGACATTCCAAACTCTGCAATAGATGGGAATATATAAAATGCTCCATAAGGCTCAAAACATTTTATGTTCATCTTTTTGAAGCGATTCAATAGATAACGACGGCGATCATTATATTCTTCGCGCATGTTGGCGACATCTTCGTCACACTCACGTATAGCCGTAACAGCAGCATATTGGCTGGTGGTAGGCGCACACATAATGGCAAACTGATGAATCTTAGTCATCTGTGAGGTCAGTTCCTTAGGAGCACATACATACCCAAGTCGCCATCCTGTCATAGCGTGACTCTTGGAAAATCCATTAATATAAATAGTACGCTCTTTCATACCGGGGAAGCTTGCTATAGAAACATGCCCCTGTCCTGTATAAGTGAGCTCACCATATATCTCATCTGTAAGCACGAACAAATCATGCTTTTTAACAATCTCAACGATAGGTTCCAAATCCGCTCTTTCCATAACTGCCCCGGTAGGATTGTTGGGAAATGGCATGATAAGAAGCTTAGTCTTGTCGGTGATGGCAGCCTCCAGTTCATCAGCCTTAAGGCGAAACTCATTCTCCTCTTTTAAGGCGATAGTTACCGGAACACCTCCCGCCAAAATAGTACATGGCTCATAAGATACATAGCAAGGCTGTGGAATCAGCACCTCATCCCCGGGGTCAAGCATGGCTCTAAGAGCAATATCGATACCCTCTGAACCACCGACAGTCATCAGCATCTCAGTCATAGGGTCGTACTCTAGCCCATAATGTCTCTTAAGAAAATCCGCTATCTCTACTCTAAGCTCTTTTAAACCGGAGTTTGAGGTGTAAAATGTACGTCCTCTCTCTAAGGAATAAATAGCCTCATCTCTCACCTTCCACGGCGTATCAAAATCAGGCTCCCCTACTCCAAGGGAAATAGCATCCGGCATCTCTGCTACTATGTCAAAAAATTTACGGATACCCGAAGGTTTGATTTTTGTGATGGTATTGTTCAGAGGGTTTCTCATAAGCTCACCTTCTCCCTCTCATCTACATGCTTTTCAGCCATAATAATACCGTGATCTTTGTACTTTTTCAGTACAAAGTTTGTCTGGGTAGAAAGCACCGAATCAAGTGGAGAAAGCTTTGCAGAAACGAAGTCTGCCACCTCCCTGAGTGTATGTCCCTCGATGGACACCATGAAATCATAGCTTCCCGAAATCAAATAAACTGCATCGACCTCAGGATAGTTGTATATACGCTCAGCCACCTTGTCAAAGCCCATGCCTCGCTGTGGTGTGACACGCACCTCGATAAGTGCTGACACTTTTTCCACACTGGCTTTTTCCCAATTGATAAGAGTAGGATATCCACAGATGATATGCTCATTTTCCATGGCTTCCAGCTCGTTCATCACTACTGCCTGGTCAGTGCCAAGCATCATAGCCAAATCCTCCAGATCAATTCTGCTGTTATGTTCTATGTAGGTTAAAATCTTTTCTCTCATATTAATCACCCCTATTTTTCACGCTTGTTAATGTTGTATAGCGCATCACTCTTTGGTGGCTCCAAAAATCGCACCTCGTCACCGCTTAGTATACGTCTGTCATTTGAAGAGTTGGACTTTCCGATAATCGCGGATGATATCCCCGCCGCCTCAAGCTTTCTCACCAGTCCGTTGCCATCTTCGGTGGCTATGAGCATTGCTCCCGAAGAAATAAGCTCGTAAGGATTGATTCCAAAATACTCACATACTTCTATGGTCTCCTGCTTTACAGGAATAGCTTTCAAATCAATGTCGAGACCAACACCTGATGCTTCTCCCATCTCCCAGAGAGCACCAAAAACACCTCCCTCGGTAACATCGTGCATGGCTGCCACTTTGTGTTCTACGGCTATCCTGCTCTCAGGCAGCACGCTTAAATATTTATCAAAATCCCTGGCAGTATCTATAAGTGACTGGGGAAGTCTATTTAACAATTCCTTCTCATGGTCTTTTGCAATAATTGATGTGCCTTCGAGTCCTATCCATTTTGTAAGGACTATATCCATGTCAGGCTTAGCACCGCCGGTAGAAATCATCTGTCCCTTTTTTACCTTGCCGACAGCTGTGACAGATATCAATGGCTGATTGACCACTTCTGTCACTTCGGTATGCCCTCCGATAACCTGTACATTATACCTCTGACAGGCTGCATCTACCTGCTCCATAATATGTCTCAGCTTAATCTCACGCATCTTGGGTGTCAAAAGTACCGTAAGTAAAATGCCTATAGGCTCTGCACCGGCGCTGGCTAAGTCATTGATGGAAATAGTCACCGCCAACTCTCCGATATCAGAAGCTGTGCCGGTGATGGGATCTGTAGATAAAACTATCTCCTCATCCTCTGCTACCTGTAGCGTAGCACAGTCCTCTCCTATGGTAGGGCCATTTCCTACCTCAGGCCTTTTTACATGCAATTGTTTTATAACGGAACGTTTTAAAACGCTCTCAGGTAGTTTTCCGATGTCCATAATCTATATTTCTGAATTGTCTGCTGTAGTATCTGTCGTGGTATCTGTAGTAGTGTCTGTAGTAATGTCTGTAGTAGTATCAGTAGTAGTATCTGTCGTGCTGTTAGTGGTATCTGTAGTATCGCTTGTAGTGCTGTCCGTAGGATTAGTGACAGAATACTTCGGTGTAATAACAAAAGGTGTGGAGTTAACCACTCCCGGTGCGTATGTAGCTATGGCATTGGCTATGGTTGTCGCATCCTGTGTGGCGATAGCCTGCAACATAGCATAGGATAGGTTGGCATCCTCCGATGCAATACCTACAGTCACAGTTCTGTTGGATGGATTGTACTTGCTGTTGTTGTATATGTCGCGGCTCACTTCTTCACCGTCCTCGTACACTATCTTCCACAGGCGGGCTGTGTATCCCGTATGGCCACTGACTGTGGTAGTCATCTTGCCGAGAGGCACATTGGGATCAGCTACCCAGGTGGTGTTTTGAATGTTGACTCCGGTAATCTCAGTCTCGTACTCCACCACGTGTGTGTCGGAATCCTCTTCCTTGCCGTATATGTTGAAATAGACATTGCTTCCGTCACAATAGCCTTCTATGTATATAGGATAATTCTTGTTGTTTTTAATCTGAAAATCCTTGCCGCCGGACTCCGAAATAGCAGCATCCTGAGATGGCTTGACGTAGGTGACTATCATGGAGTGAGGGCTTCGGGTAACCACTCCCAGCTCAGCCTCACGAACTGCTCCGTAGAGTGTGGTAGATACCTGGCAAATACCGCCTCCATAAGTCTCTACAGTAGTGCCATTTTCATATGATCCGGCAAGCATGTAGCCATTTTCTGCTGTAAAAGGTGTGATGGTATCAAGCACTGACATCTCATCTCCGGGATAGAGTATGGTGCCATTGATAAAGCTTACGCCATTTGCCACGTTATTTTTTCTGGCAGATGAAGAAGAACTGTAATCGGTGCTGAAACCACCAAGCAAGTCTTGAATCTCAGCCAATTCTTCTTTGCTGCCTCTAGGCTCCTTGACCTCGGTGGCAAGCGCTATGGTAGCCTCTGTGCCATCCCATTCATTCTCGATATAATCCACAATAATAGCTGCCGACTCTTCCACCTGTACAACTACACCCGATGTACCCTCATGAAAAACAAAAGAGCCATTTTCTCTGGTGAGATAGTCATCACTGGCCTCGTCATTGACCTGGGAACTAGCGGTATTGAGATAAGAAATTATCCCCTCTTTATCTGCTCCAAGGGTAAGTGTAAAATCCTTGGTACGGCCCTCTTCTAAGTCCCTGGAAGCCTTAAAACGCTCAGCCAAATTGCCATAGGAGCCGTAGGTGGCCGCCTTGACTGTGACGTCAGAATTCTTGGCGCCGATACAAAGATCTGCTCCGGTGGCAGTGATAGTCTGGTCGTTTGCTGAAAGAGTGAATGTCACATCATCATATGCAGCAAAATAAGATGCCACAATATCATCTGCCTCACTGACTGTAAGCCCCGATACATCAGTACCTCCAATAGAGATACCATCGGGGATAATCCTGTCATCTGAAGTATCTTCCGCTATGTCTGACTCTGCCTGCTCATCAGCAAGCTCATCCTCAGAAATAATCTCTGTATCTTCTGCTGTCTCTTCCTCAGCAAAAACCACTGTAGGGTCCATGGAAGTTGCAAGAAAACCGGCAGCCAACAAAAGGGATAAAATTTTCTTTTTCATAACCAACCTCTTATTCTCATCAGGCGTCATGCCTGATTGACTTATTATTTTATAAAAAGTAAACTTAAATTAAAGCAGCAGCAAATGTGGTAAACACCATGCATATCACTACTACAACAAGTATCACACCTGCCACCATTTGATGTTTTTTATTTCGTCTCATAATAATACCTCGTAAAAGGAAAGGAGCCACTATGGGTTTTCCAATTTTACCTTTTTTCTTATTATTTTTAATACTCTTAGCTATAAGGCTTCACAGTCTCTATGCCAAACAGGAACAGCAGGAAGCTGAATTCTGGGCAAAGGAGCAACAGGCTAATATCACCCCTGCGAAAGATATATCTAACCTAAGATATATTACCATTCCAATAGAGAAATTTCCATTAAATTTTAGCACTGATGAGGAAGTAATTAAAATAGAAACCGAATTAAAAGAATTGTCCACCCATCGGCTGTTAAATCTCAGCGGTGTAACAAACACCGACCTGAAGCTGACCTATGGCGTGCCAAACTTCGAAACCATGAGCCAAATAGGCGAAGATTTTGACAGAATGTGTGTGCTTTTAAACAGCTACGCCAAGGCTCTTATGGAGGCTGAGCGCCTAGATGATGTGATAACCGTGCTTGAATTTGCAGTGGGTGTCAGGACCGATATCAGCGAGTCCTATACGATGTTGGCGAAGTGTTATAAAGCCAAAGAATTGGAGGGGAAGCTGGATATGCTAAAAACACAGGTGTCAGAAAGTAATCTTATGCTCAAAGAATCTATACTCCAGAAAATCTCCTAATAATAATAATAATAATATAAACCATAAAAATGTTACGCTGACAATCCTTAGTATTACCTCCAGTGACTGACACGTCACTTTCGGCAACACTAAGAGATTGTCAGCTACATTTTTATTCCTCTAGAATTTAAAATATTTCTCTTAACTATCCTTAATATTACTTCCAGCCCACGACACGTCACTTTCGGCAACACTAAGAGATTGTCAGCTACATTTTTTAAGCCACTCTGCTAAGTGCTCCGTGCTCATAATGTAAGCTCCGCTTACTAGAGCAACATTTTCCTGCGCAAGCTTGGAA
>FLNY01000225.1_pt1 | contig 11405 bp, 10 predicted proteins | sample 1140381 | NCBI WGS metagenome assembly FLNY01 (sample SAMEA3878172, study PRJEB12797) | bioreactor metagenome | biome: Moose rumen | place: Sweden | collected 2011-10
TAGGGTGTCTGTTAGCTTAAAATGGCATTGAAACGTTTGAAACGCTTGAAAGCCAGATAAACAAAGGGCTGAGGATACCTCGTAGCCTGCATTTTGACCTATAAACCTAAAAAAATGTAAATTTATTTTATTAAAAACAGACTAAACAATACAAATATCTATAATTTAGTATAACCAATTCAAAACAATTACAAATATGAAAATCGCAGCCAATTGCATACTATGGCTACTGTTGTGTGTTGTAGTATGCACATCTTGTTCTGAAGAGAACGAGATTGACAATCAAACTCTCGTAAAAGAAAAAGTATCTTCTGTCGGACTCATTACGCTATCCAAGGAAGATGTTGTCGATACGATAGATGTCGAGATGAGGCAGTACATCGACAATAACAACAAAGCAGCTGTCCCTATTGTTCGTGATGCGGGTTCTGTGGTCATTGATGGTCAAAAATACTACACTGCAATCATTGGCAATCAACGTTGGATAACAGAAGACTACTCAAACGAAATTGAGTATGACGAAGATTTTGAGACTTGGACTGCACCAAGTAAATATAGAGGAAACCACTACTATATAGGAGATAAAGATCTACCCCTCGAGGCACAATTTTTGCGTGAATATAATTATGATATTGACGCCCCAGATGTCCATTTTTATATTTATAGCTTAGCAATGCTTCTTGATGAGCGACTTGGAGAAAAAGGTTTTGTCAAAAGAGATAAGTTAATTAGTACGTACAAAAAAGTAGACAATTGGCACATTCCTTCTGAGGAAGAAGACTTAGCCTTACTTGACATGGCAAAACCTAATACAATAAAGAATGTGCTGGACCTGACAAAAACTGGATTATTTTACCACCAAACAAACGATTCTAGCAATGTGATGTACTATAAAAATCATGGCGATCAGTATGCAGCACATTGGAACAGAGAATACACAAAACCACAACCGAGAGGAGGTGTTGGTCCTTATGGGACATGGACAATGACAATATATGATTTATCAGGCAATCAATTATTTTTTGTCGGACCGAATCAGAATCTTGAGCCGATATTACCAATAAGACTTGTACAAACCGTGGAATTGAAATGAAAGCAATATGTCTAACAATACTGGTTCTTGTATCATTTTGTGGCTCTACAATTGAGTCGTGGGCAGAGGAGCCATATACAATTCAGTATTCGGAGGTGGTGCTGAAAGGAGACACCATCGTGAAATGCAAACTGCCTAAAGATACGGAGGATAACTATTATTCAACGGTTGTATTTCCATCGGAATTTGCTGTAGAGGGCGAGGTGAAGACTGTGCGCGCAATAGGGAAAAGTATATTTGTAAATAGGAAACAAAGTTCGAGAGTGAGCATTATGCTTAACGATAGTGTGGATAAAATAAGGCATATAATTCTCTCGGACGGGATAACAAACATATGCGACTCGGCTTTTGAGGGTCTGAACCGCGTCAACAGGATAACGCTACCCAACACGCTGAAAACAGTGGGGACACATGCACTGATACCGATGTTTTCAAGCTACGACCTTGAGATTCCGGCATCGGTTGAACATATTGCACCCTATGCATTCAGATGCAACACAGCAAACAACAATACATTAAGAATTGCAGAAGGCATAGAACAGATAGATACATGCGCCTTTGGGGAATACAGAGCGTATAAGGTGGTGTTGCCGTCGACACTAAAAAGAATCTACTATCGCGGACTAAGTAGGACATATTTTGGATACCCCCAAAAAAACACAATTGAACTGCCTAAGGGCTTGGAATATATTGGCAAGGAGGCGTTTGAGTATGCATTCGTAGAAAACTTAAACCTAAGTAGCCAATCGGAACTGATAATTGACGAGTTGGCTTTCGGAGGTTGCTTATATCTTAAAAAGGTAAAAATTGGTGAAGGGGTGGTCTCGATAGGCAAAGAGGCTTTTTCTGGTCACCCTGTAAAAAAAGACGATAGTTGCGGTGTGTATAGATATATGTCGGTCAACATGGACAAAGCCACCTCGCTACGACATATTGGCAAAGACGCATTTAGGGACGCATGCGAGGGCTATAAATTTCTTTTGCCCCAAAGTAAACTGGGGAAGTGGCATAGCTATGAGACAACACCCGACGAGCCTCAGGAAGCTACGACAGACTGGTTGAACGACGTCGGGCTGGGATACGTCGTGCTTAGCAACGCACCAACAAAACTGACACAAAAGAAGAAACAGAAGCCAAGCAACGAAGACGCTTTGTATGACCTCTTGGGACGACGAGCCACAAAATCGACTCGCGGAATGACGATAAGCCACAGACACAGACGACTTGCAAAATAAACCATGCACAAACAGAAATCGTCCACCACGGCAACGTAGTGGACGATTTCTGCTTATAGCGATTGAACTTAGCCGAAGAAAAAGTAGGCTACAACGATGGCAGCAATCATCCCGCCAAGGTCGGCAAGGAGTCCGCAAGCGACAGCATGGCGAGTGTCTTTAATGCCGACAGAGCCAAAGTAGACAGCCAAGATGAAGAAAGTGGTGTCGGTGGCACCTTGGAAAAGACAGGCGAGACGACCAGCAAACGAGTCGGCACCAAAATTGTTCATAGCCTCAATCATGAAGCCACGCGCACCACTACCACTAAGTGGTTTCATGAAAGCCGTTGGCAGAGCATCGACAAAACGAGTGTCGGCACCAGTAAGTGCAACGAGACTCCGCAGACCATCGACAAGAAAGTCGAGAGCCCCACTGGCACGAAACATGCCAACGGCAACGAGTATGGCGACGAGGAAAGGAATGATGCCAATGGCAGTCTGAAAACCATCTTTGGCACCCTCGATAAAAGTGTCGTAGACGTTGACTTTCTTTCGCATAGCCATAATGATGAACGAGCAGATTATGCCAAGCAAGATTAGACTGGAAAGAGCGACAGAGAGCGTCTCGATGCTTTCGCGAGGCATTTGACCAACGGCATACATTAGCACTCCGACAATGGCTGTCAGCCCACCGACATAGGCAAGGATGACCTTATCGAAGAGGCGTATGCGTTGCACAAGGCAGACGGCTATGAGGCCAACAAGAGTGGAAAAATAGGTAGAAATGATTAGTGGTAGAAAGACATCGGCAGGGTTGGCTGCTCCACATTGCTGTCGATAGGCCATTATGCTGACTGGGATGAGCGTAAGACCCGATGTGTTGAGGACGAGGAACATTATTTGTGCGTTGGTGGCACGAGAGGGTTCTGTGTTGAGCGACTGCAATTCTTTCATGGCACGTAGACCCATTGGTGTGGCAGCATTGTCGAGTCCCAACATGTTGGCGGCAATATTCATGGTCATGGAGCCATAGGCAGAGTGGCGAGCTGGCACACCTGGGAATAGACGTCGGAAAAGTGGAGAGATGAGGCGACTAAGGCTACCAACGGCACCGCCAGCCTCACCCACACGCATTAGCCCAAGCCACAAGGTAAGCACACCAGTGAGGTAGATAGAAATCTCGAATCCGCTTTTGGCAGAAGAGAATGTTGACGAGACGATGTCTTGAAGACACTGAGCATCGCCAGTCATAAAAAACCGCACAGCACCTACGAGTGAGGCGACGAGGACAAAAAATATCCAAATATAGTTGAGTGCCACGAGCTAATTAGTTGCCATCGGGTTTGACAATCTCGAACTTCTGCACGGCAGGTATGTTGAACTTTGTGTAGTCGTCGGGGTTCTTGGGGTCGAAATCGGTCCACCACGAGCGCAGATGGCTAACGACGTCGGAACCGAGGAGTTTTAGTCCGCAAACGATACACTTGCTAACCTCAAACGCTCCAAAGGTGTTGAAGTGTGTATTGTCGGCGAGTTCTTTGTCTTGTCCGGGATAGGTGCCAGCGGCATAGTGCACAAGGAATCGCTTGCTATTTTCTTCGCCATAGGCATTGTAGAGGTCGGTGGTCATCTGAGTTAGTTCGATGAGACCCGTTTTCTCGCGCGTGGCTACAGTGCGCGTAGCGGCTGGATAGTCGCCATGCGTGTCGGTAAGCACACCATTTTTGTAGGCACGACGAGCTGTTGGCGTGGCAAGAATCACTTCGCAACCTTTCTCGCGAATGCGGTCTGTGAAGGTTTTTAAGTTATGCGAAAAGTTGTACCAAGCACCAGAGCCAGCACCACGATCTTTCTCATCGTTATGACCAAATTCGACAATGAAGATGTCTCCTTCGTGGCACATGGATAGGGCTTTGTCGAGTCGTTTGCTTGCCATGAAGCTTGTGGTGCGCTCACCACTTTCGGCATAGTTGGCAATGCAGACGTTCTCATCGAACCAGTAGCCAATCATCTGCCCCCAACTGGCCCACGGCTCATACTCTTGGTCGACAACAGTCGAATTGCCACACAAGAATATGGTACGAGCCTTAGAGTCTGGCTCAATGACTATGCGATTAATGGCGGGAGCTGGTCCGCAAAATGTGAGAGTTAGTCGGTCGTCCCAATTGATGTAGTTTTTTTCGCGAGGCTTGGTCTTGACACGCTCACCACCCTCAATTTCGGGGGAGCGCTTGTGGACAGTCCAACTAAGTGTGCGTTGCTCTTTCTTCTTGGTTGTGATGTTGACACCGAGTAGTCGACGGCTTTCGGCATAGACAGTCGTATTGCCGGCATATTGCTTGCTGCCAAAAGTTATGCTAACCTTGTAGTTGCCGTCGGGGACGCGGACCGAAAAACTCATTTGTGAAAGGTTTTTCTTGCTGAGAGCCGACGTGCCGAAATCATATCCTAAGCCGTTCTGTTCGTCGTAGACGGGCTGTGGCTTGGCGAAATCGATGTCGAAAGAAGTTGTGTTTTGAGCATTAGTGAGCAGCGATAGGCCGAGGAGCAAAGCTGCCGATAGCGGAAGTCGCATATATACAAGTTATCTAAGTGTAAAACAATGTAAACAAAGTTAGCAAATAATGCATAAATTTGTTCTAAAAAGCCCATTATCAGACATTTAGTTATGACTTTCGATAGGTTTACGATACTCTTTTTGTTGTGCGTGGTAGGACAAGTGTGCGTGTCGTGTAAAAAAGACAACATCGAACCTACCACGAAACCGATAGACACAACGACGGTTGAGAGTCCGATAACAGTTAGCACGACACCATATAGCGCCATTATTGAGGGCGTGTTTTATGACGACGCGACTGAAGAGGACAAAGTGGGCATAAAGTTTTCGCTTCAGAACACGAAGTACATTACGACATCGGGGACCGACTCTTCGGCGGTGTATGTCGGCAATGGGCGACACCGCGTAGAGCTGCGTGGGTTATACACAGACACGACGTATTATTTTTGCACATATAGGCGCGTGGGCAACGAGACGAAACACGAAAGCATCATGAGCTTTCGGACCAAAAGCGTCAGCATAGAGACATTGCCAGCAACAGACGTGTATGCGTACGGCGCACAGTTTGGGCTACGACTAAGCGAAGAGCTCGACAAGAGCCAATTTCATGGCACGTACGGACTGCTATATTCAACACGTCCGCGTGCGATACGCGAATATAGTCAGACGTGCGACACGACACTTTTTGTACACAACCTGCGAAGCCAAACCACATATTACTACAGAGCCTACGTGCTTATCAAGACAGCCAACTTGCAGGATAGGTATGTGTATGGAGAGTGCTTTGAGCTGACCACACCCGACGTGGGCGTAGAGACGTTGCCAGCCGAGAATGTGGGCATATATGACGCAGACCTTGTAGGACAATCCAACGTATATTTTGATGATTTTGACGACTATGGTTTTTTGCTCTTTACGCGTCCGCGTGAGGTTACGATTGATAGTGTTGGCTCTACGACGACCGACCAAACGATAGTACGACTATCGGCTGACGAGACCGACGAGAAAGGACGTGGGCGATTCGTGACACACGCAACAGGATTAAGTGCTAAGCACTCGTATTTTTATAGGGCATTTGCAGTAAAGACGGAGGTTTATAGTGGGCGACCAACCACGAGTACCTATTATGGCGAAATTGACACACTCAGCACCAATCCGTTGGTGATTGACGAGAGCAGCACAGCAGTAGACCTTGGACTGAGCGTATTGTGGAATAGCGTAAACGTTGGAGCCTCTCTTCCGCAAGAAATTGGCGACTATTACAGTTTTGAGGAGCGAAAAGACATACCCTTTGGGACAGGCGAACGGCTGCCAACAGACGAAGAGGTGGCGGAGCTCGTGGAGAAGTGCACGTGGCACTGGGTTACGTATAAAAAGACGGCAGGCGTAGCCATTTCGAGCAAAAACGGCAATAGTATTTTTGTGCCAGCTAACATGTTGTATATTGGTAAATATACAAGCGGAGTGTATATGCAAGAATGCGATTCACTTGGCACAATAGGAACAGACAGCACAGCAAGAACCATATATTTCGGCTCGGACATGTATAATGAACACGAAGCGTTCAAGTCGCAAAACGAAGCTTTCGTAACGACGAAAATAGGGGTGCGAGCCGTGAAAGACAGATAAGCAAAACACATTTAGAAATATGAAAAGTAAACTTTTGGCAATAGCCACGATATTGACAATCGTTGTGGCATGCGGAGAGAAGCGCGACGTGCGCATAGCTTGTGTGGGCGATTCGATAACCGAAGGTATGACTATCGATTGGCAAAGCGAGAATGCATATCCGGCACAGCTCGACAAGATGTTGGGCGAAGGATATGAGGTCATGAACCTCGGTAGGAGTTCGACAACGATGATGATTAACGGCAACTTTCCGTATTGGACAGCGAAGGAGTTTACAGACGTCTTCCGCTATCATCCCGACGTGATTGTTATAAAACTTGGCACGAATGACGCAAAGCTAAATCAGTGGGACCCTAAGAGTTATCGAGAGTCGTACCTTCGGACGATAGACACATTTATGACTATCAGCCCACGTCCGCGCATAATACTTTGCAAAGCTGTGCCACCAGTCAGAACTCGTTGGCAGATAACGGATAGTGTGGTAAGCGGAGAGGTCAACCCAATTATAGAAGACATTGCACACGAGCGAAATCTTGAACTCATTGACCTCTACACAGCAGTGGGACACGACACGACTCTCTATGCACGCGACGGAATCCACCCGAACAAGGAGGGTGCGAAAAGAATTGCCGAGACCGTGACTAAACATCTGCTGAAAGAGTGAAAGTAGCCATTGTGGGTGGTGGAGCAGCTGGATTTTTTGCTGCGGCACGCATAAGAGAACTTGTCCCCAAAGCCGAAATAGCGATATTCGAGAAGGGCTCTCGCCCACTACGAAAGGTATCTATATCGGGTGGCGGACGGTGTAATTGTACGAATACTTTTGAGCACGTTGGCAATCTTCGCGAAGTGTATCCGCGTGGGTACAGACTGATGCAAAAGCTCTTTCACGTCTTTTCGCCAGCCGACGCGCGAGATTGGTTCGAGAATCATGGCGTGCCACTTGTTGCATTGCCAAACGGGTGTATTTTCCCAGCCTCGAACACTTCGGAAAGCATTGTGGAATGTCTATTGCGCAACGTGGGACAGCGTACGCGAATAGAGACTAACACAGAAATTGCGGACCTGAGTCAACTGAGCGAGTACGACCAGATTATCGTAACTACGGGCGGAGGTCAAACGCCACTATTGGGGAAAATAGATGTCGAAATGGTGGAGTGCGTGCCATCGCTCTATGCTTTTAAGATTGACGACACGGATTTACAAAACATGCAAGGCATCGTGGCAGAAAATGTTAGAGTGCGAATAGCAGGGACAAAATTTGCGACTGAGGGAGACTTACTTATAACGTGCAGAGGGATGAGTGGACCAGCAATACTGAAGCTTAGCAGTTATGCCGCTCGCAACCTTGCGGAGAATAATTATAGTTGCAACGTATGCGTAAATTGGACAGGTCTATCTGAAAAAGAAGTGGCTAACAAACTGAACGAACAGACGGAACGTCAGCCCAAGAAACAGATAACAAACATCGGCCTCGGCCACTTGCCAAGCAGACTTTGGACACACATTGTGCATCGGGCGGGCATAACGGACGAGACCATTTGTGGCTCACTAAACGACCGCCTGCGAAACAGACTACTTAGCACACTGACGGCCGACACATACGAAGTGGCAGGACGCGACAGCGTGAACGCACCAATAGTTACGTGCGGAGGCATCAGTTTACAGTCGGTAGAAAGCGACACTTTGCGTAGTGTGAACGATGAGCAAATATATTTTGCTGGCGAAGTACTCGACGTTGATGGCATAACGGGAGGTTATAATCTGCAAGCCGCATGGACAACAGGGTATGTGGTGGGCAACGCCATTTGTAACAACCCAAGAAAACTATAATAAAACAACAGAAATATGAACATTAAAATAGAGATTGACAATCGGAACTTCTACATAAACGAAGAAGCATACAGAGCACTTGACGACCTGCTAAACAAAGCCACGCAACATCTTAGTGGCGACGACAGAAAGATTATACGCCAAGACATTGAACGACGTGTGGCGGACTATATGACGGCTCATTATGAGTCGACGCACACCTTTCAGGTGGCAGATGTATGCCAAATAATGGAAGAAATTGGAGTGTCGGCTGCTAAGCCCGAAGATTTCAATTTTGAGGGAGAGCAAACAAGTTGCGATACGGAGGAAAAAGAACGCACAGACACGACATACTTGCATAGCAAACCACAAAAGTCGATGGTAGAACGTAGCCTAAGCCGAAGCAATCGGGACAAACTGATAGGTGGCGTATGCGGTGGCATAGGCGAGTGGGCTGGCGTAAGTTCAGTAATCGTCCGCCTGATAATGATATGGGCAGCCATATATGGTGTGGGCATAGTTGCCTACTTGCTGCTATGGATTGTAATGCCGAAGTCGGTAGACGTTGCAGAGCTATCTTCGGCAGGGACAAAAGACGGGGGTGGGTGTAGCAAAGGATGTCTGATTGTTCTACTGCTTGGGTCGCTTGTATTTATGCCACTGATAATGATATTTATATTCATACTTTCGTTCTGGGCAGGATTTTCATTCATATAGAGAGCTCATGACAAAGAACAAACTCTTTCATGCTCTACTACATGTGGCGGTTTGGTCGATACTGCTTTTTGTTCCCATATCGCTACACCTTGAAAGTCCGGACGTGATAGGCATACGCTGGACAGTGCGCAACGTCACGGTCATGACGATGTGCCTTATAGCTTTCTATGTGAACTACCTTGTTGCGATAGACAAGTTGTATTACACACGTCGCTACTTGCTGTTCATAATTGCAAATGCTATATTGTTTTGGGCGCTCCAACACTTTCGAGACTGGGGTTGCGTCACATTGGAAAACTTGTTGGCAGAGAACATTCGTCCGCCACACAAGATGAGCGATGCTGCACATAGGCTCTTCGTTTTCAACGACATAATATACTTTGCACTTGTGGTGCTTGCAGCACTTGGAGTACGCCATTCGGCACTGATAAGCGAAGTGGAGCTACGCAACAAGAAACTTGAAAACGAGACTCTGACTTCGGAGCTTTCGCTGCTAAAATATCAGATACAACCACACTTTTTTTTCAATTCGCTCAATAATATTTATGCCCTCATAAGTTTGTCTCCATCGTCGGCCCAAAAGGCTGTACACAGCCTCAGCAAGATGATGCGCTACATACTCTATGATAGTAGCCAGCCTATGGTTATGCTGTCGAAAGAGGCTGACTTCTTGATGAACTACTGTACACTGATGAAGTTGCGACTTCCGCAGATGGCACATATAGAGCTTAGGATGGTAGAGTCTTCTGTGGCCGAAACGGTGTCTATCCCATCACTCATACTAATTCCGCTACTTGAAAACGCATTTAAGCATGGCGTGGGTCCGCAAAACGAAGCCAATATACAAGCAGAGCTGTCGCTCGAAAGTGGGCGCGTACGATTTTGCGTCAGCAACGATACGTATGATACCGTCAGCGAAGACAAAAGTCATTCGGGCATAGGGCTACAAAACTTGTCGAAACGACTCGACATATTGTTCCCAGACAATTATACACTAAGCGCACACACAGACCCAACAACTAAAAAGTATACGGCCGAAATAAACTTCCCAGCCGAGACCAAGACACGCTCATAAACAAAATGAACAGACTCAACACACTAATAGCCGACGACGAGCCCCTGGCCATAGAACTCGTAAAAGCCTACGTAGAGAAGACCGAATACTTAAACTTTGTGGGCACGTGTGGCAATACGAGCGAACTTAGCGTATTGGTGCAAAACCTGAGTGTCGACCTCGTGCTATTGGACATACAGATGCCAGGCAATTCGGGACTCACTTTTGCCAAAACACTTGCCGAAAGCGAAGGCTCGAAGCCATATATTATTTTCACGACGGCATACGACCAGTATGCCATAGACGGCTTCAAAGCCAACGCCGTAGACTACCTATTGAAGCCGTTTGACTACGAAGAATTCAGGAGAGCTACGGATAAGGTTCGCGACCTTATTGAGCTACGACGCGCTGCCGAGACAATTAGCACAACGACAGATGACGAAGATTTTTTCTTTGTCAAAAGCGATTATAGACTTGTCAGGATAAACTACGATGAGGTGCGCTACATTGAGGGGCTAAAAGACTACGTAAAGATTTACGTAGACGGCAATTCACGCCCCATATTGTCGCTACTACAACTGAAAGTGTTGGAGCCAAAACTTGAACGGCACGGGTTCGTAAGGCTACACAGATCGTACATTGTCAATGTACGCAAGATAACAGGTGTTGAGCGTTCGAGCGTAGTTGTGGGGACCGACACTTTGCCCATAAGCGATGGGTATCGGCAGAAATTTCAAGAAGTGATAAGTCGACTGATGCTGTAGGATAACATGCCAAACGAGGACTTCATACACTACATTTGGCAGAAACGCCTATGGACTAACAACGCATTGCGCGCCATGAGTGGCGAAAATGTTGAAGTGGTCAACGTGGGCATGTATAATACAGACCAAGGGCCAGACTTTTTTAACGCACAAGTTCGCATAGACGACATTATGTGGGCTGGCAATGTCGAGATACATAGGACAACCGAAGAATGGTATGCGCATGGACACAATGCTGACCCGATGTATGACAATGTGGTGCTACACGTGGTGGGGCATAGCAGTGGTCAAACGGTCAGAAATAGTAAGGGAAGACAGATTCCAGAAATCGAGATAGCATGGGACGTGACACTCGAAGCACGTGCCGAACAGCTAAAAGAGAGTGGACTGCACGAAAAGCGTTGTGCAAGTGGGGTACAGGATCTGCCAGACGTTGTGCGCACATCGTGGCTCGACGCATTGGCCGCTGAGCGAATGGAGCAGAAATGCAATAGAGCAGAAAACATTAAGAAACAGACAGGTGGCGACCCCGACCAAATGTTCTACACGCTTATGGCTCGTGC
>FLNY01003832.1_pt1 | contig 11396 bp, 6 predicted proteins | sample 1140381 | NCBI WGS metagenome assembly FLNY01 (sample SAMEA3878172, study PRJEB12797) | bioreactor metagenome | biome: Moose rumen | place: Sweden | collected 2011-10
AGGGCCAATTAGCTTAAGCCTTTTGCTCCACACGGCCAAGCGTTCGGAAGTGAACGACAGGCTTTTTCCCTCATCTCAGCCCAGTGACGGTGAGTGACGGTGAACGATTCACCGTCACTGGGGTTAATGCTTTATAGTTCAGTTCGTTGCAAGCAAAAGTGACAGTGACGGTGAATTTTGAGTTTTTCAACTTTTGGGCGTTGTCGTGTTCACACCTTGAACTTGAACTTTACCTGCGCCAGCTCCTGATTGGCCTTGACGATTTTCTGGGCCAAGCCTTTCTTGTACTCGCGCATGCGTCCGGCCAGGGCCTCGTCGGTCAGCGCCAGCATCTCGCAGGCCAGCACGGCAGCGTTCTGTGCGCCGTTGACGCCTACAGTGGCTACGGGTATGCCGGGAGGCATCTGCACGATGGAGAGCAGGGCGTCGAGGCCGTCGAGCATACCCTTGATGGGCACGCCGATGACGGGCAACGTCGTCTGCGCGGCAATGACTCCTGGCAGGGCAGCTGCCATGCCTGCTGCGGCAATGATGACTTTGAGGCCGCGGCCTTCGGCTTCGCGGGCGAAACGTTCTACCTCAGCAGGTGTGCGGTGGGCTGAGAGGGCGTTCATCTCAAACGGCACTTCCATCTCGTCGAGGAACGTGGCCGCTTTCTCCATGACGGGCAGGTCGCTGGTGCTGCCCATGATTATTGATACAAGAGGTGTCATTTTTTATAAGAGAAAAAATAGGGTTTATTGTCCTTTTCCGAGGATGATGTTGACGAGGGCCGTGACGTCGGCAATGGTTATGCTGCCGTCGGCGTTGACATCAGCCAGGCACTTGAGGCTGTCTGGGGAAGCGGTCTTGCTGAGGATGATGTTGACGAGGGCCGTGACGTCAGCAATAGTTATGCTGCCGTCGGCGTTGATGTCGCCGCGGAGGTGCTGCCCGTAGTAGCGGAGGACGAAGTTGTCCACGGCTACCCAGTTGGCATCGGTTGATGCCACCTGAAGGCCGAAGGTGAGGTCGCCGCCGCCGTGGGTGGCTTCGGTGATGAACAGCTCGGGGGCCTTGTCTGCAGTGTGGCAGCTGGTGCGTTCGTCGGCCAGGATGAGGTTGACGCCGCTCACTACGAGGTCGGGCTGGTCCTGGCGCACTGCCTCCACGGCGGCCTGCAGGCTGTAGGCTCCTGCGGGCAGGGTGAGCGTCTGGGTGAGCGAGCGGTCGGCCTGTGCGGCTGAGTTCACCCACCACTCGGCGTATGGCCAGCTGAAGTTCTGGTGCTCAGCGCCGTTGTCGTGGTTGAGCGACCAGTTGCCCGTGAGGGTCCAACCAATAGTGCTGTTGTTGTCGAACGTAGGATTAAGGACAGGCACGCGCACGGGCTTGCAGGGCGTGGCGAGGGCGTAGTAGTCGTCGGCCGTGCCCTCGAAATATAGATGTATGTTGTCCATGGCTACCCAGTTGGCATTCGTGGACTTCACAGCCAGACCAAAGGTGAGGTTGCCTCCGTCCGCTTTTACGCGCAGGGCATAGAGCTTGGGCACGCCATTGGCCGTGGCTACGTTCACGCTTTGGTCGCCGGCGTAGAAGGTGACACCCGTAAGGGCTACGTCGGAATCGTCCTGACGTGTAGAGATGAGTGATGCAGTGAGTGTGTAGTATCCGTCGGGCAGTTCGGTGAGCGTCTGATGTATGTCGCTGTCGGGCAGTGAGCCGTTGCTGACGTTCACCCACCGCTCTATGAATGGGAAGTCGATGCGGGCACCTTCGGTGGCATTGATATAAGGCGCGCTGCCGGCAGAGTAGTTGACAGTCATGCCGTCGTTGTTCCAATCCTTGAGGCTGCCCGTGCATAGGTATGGCGCCATGGCCGTGGTGATCTCAAAGCCATAGTCGGGCAGGGGTTCGAAGGCTGTCTCCGCCTCTTGAAGCTGGTCGGCATTGAGGATAAGCCAGCGCTGCGCCGTAGCGGCACTGGTGTTGCTGAAGGCGGTGGAAGCGATGGACGTAGCGGAGGTGGCGCAGAGGGCTTGCGGCGTGGCTTCCTGAGTGGGACGCATGATATGGTAGGCGTCCAAGGTAATGAATTTGTCGTCGGAGCCCACTTCCACGTCGACGAAGGAGAGTTGCAGACGCATGTTGGCGGCGTCGGAGGCTGTGGCTACTGCTCGGAAGCCGTTGCCGGCGTTGGCTGCGCTGAAGGAGATATAACGCCCCGTGCTCTGGTTGCGTATGCGGTAGGTCTGTGTCGACGGGTCGAATGTGATGGTCCAGAGGGCTCCGTTAGCTGCCGTAAGAGCCTCGTCAGATGTGAGTTTGCGCAGTTGCAGGTAGCCGTCCGTGTCGACGAGGAAGGAGGTGAGCTGCCCCAGCGCGACGTCTGAGCATGTGATTACGAAGGCTTCCGAGGCGTCGGCATCGAGTGTGTAGGCAAGACCCTGCAGGTTGCCGCCTACGGGTGCCAGGCCATCTTCCACGATGGCCTGCATCAGTAGCGAGTTGCCGTAGTAGGAAGCATCGGAATGTGCGTCTTCATGAGCGCCGTTGATGGTATAAGAGAGGCTTTGCGAGGCGTTGGTAGCCCAGAGGTGGGTGCCGTCGCCCGTGAGGCGTACGGCGCTGCTGTTGTCCCAGAACTGCAGGAAGCGCGTCGCACGTTTGCCGTACCACAGGCCTGTAGATGAGCCCGAGCGTATGTCGCCCGTGTAGGTGCCGTGGGTGCCGACGCCAATGCCGTGGCCCATCTCGTGGAGCAATGTCCCCGTAGCCTGGTAGCTGTCGGTGGGACCCACGCGGATATATCCGCCATAGGAGCAGTCGGCAGTGGGGGTGCCGGAGGCGTAGTGTGCGTTGAGGTAAGCACCCGTGATGCTCGTGAGGTTGCTCCAGAGCGTAGCCACTCCGAGAGCCGACTGGCTGATGCGGGCGTTGATGAGGTCGTCGCCCTCGTTGCCATAGCTCCAGCCTACGTTGCCTTTAGGGAGAGTGTAGATGCGTATGGTGCGGCCGTAGCCTACGTGGTAGTCGGTGGTGACGGCGTAGGCGCGTATGTAGTATAATGTGGCAGGCTTCAGGTTGTCGAGACAATAGATGGGGCCTCCGTTGTCGATGTGCCTTGTAGAGCGCAGGTCTGCCACGGTGGGGGTTGCGTTGGAGGTGCTGTAGCAGAAGCCCTGCTCGAGGATGGTGGTCGAAGAGCTTACGGTGGCCCGCGCGAAGATGGCTGTGGCCCCGCGGGCATAGCGGCTGTCGGTGACGACGGTGGGGCAGGTGCCGGCGGTAGTGGTATGCGTGGCGAAGATGCTTCGCTCGGCCTCTTGCATGGCGGCTTTAAGCTCTGTGGCCGATGCCGTGATGTTGGCGGCTGAGCCTGAAGATGTGTACCTTTGGGCAGCGGAGATGGCGCTGCCCAGGCGCGCAAGGACAGTAGCATCCATCGACGAAGATGTCAGCGCCTGAGCATTGTTGATAAGAGTCGACAGCCCGTTGCGCATATACGACACGGCGGTGCTCACCAGAGTCAGGCGCCAGTTGTCGCAACTCATCCAGTTGCCCTGCGAGCCGCTGGTGCGGAAGCCTATGGTGGCATCGCCGGTGAGGACGTCAAACGTGAGGCTGTAGTCGCCTGCCGAGGTCACCTCCGTCTGCTGCCAGTCGGCGAAGATGAAGCCTCCCGAGGCAGGACTGTTGCTGCCCTGAAGGATGTGCTGTGCGCTGACGGTCAGCGTGTAGCGTCCGTTGGCGAGGCCCGTAAGAGTCTGTTTGATGTAGGTGTCAGGCAGGGTCGAAGTGCTCGCAACCCATCGCTCTACGTAAGCGTGCCCGTTCTTGCCAGAGAAGTCGCTGTTCGTCTGGCACTGCATACCCTGCTGTTGCCAACCAGCAAAACTCTGACCGTCGAAATCAGGGTTGACAATAGCGGAGGTCACGTCGGTCTGGGCAAGCAAGCGGCACGTCAGACCAAGCAATGCCATGATAACTATAATGTAGCGCTCTTTCACTTTTCAGCTTTCCGCTCGACCGTCGGTCGCTTCGCTCTGCGAAGAACTTTCAACTTTCACCTCTCAACTCTGCTCAAAGCTTGAGCAGTAGCCCCGAGGGGAATCGAACCCCTATCTAAAGTTTAGGAAACTTCTATTCTATCCGTTGAACTACAGGGCCCCAACGTTTTCGGCTGCAAAGGTATGAATTATTGGCAAAAGAGGAAAGAGAAACAGAATTTTTTTTATTTCAAACCTCAACAGACCTTCAAAACCTCACTTAACGTCCTCACATTCTACCCGCGCCTCCGCATTCTCCCCTTGGCCCTATGCATCGCCCAGCCACCCGTATCGGATGCACCACATACTCGCTGCTTAGTCAGCCTTTAGTAAACAAATAAGTAACTCAAGTTTCGCAAGCTCTGCTTGCTTGACACTTCAAGAACTTCTTAACTCCTTCACGGAGTCCCCAGCCGAGGAGGGCGAGGAAGAGGAGGGCAAGGGCTATGAGCGCTCCGTTGGCAATGGCCTCGGTGGTGTGGAGGCTCTGGGGGTCGAAGCGGAAGGCGATGGTGTGGTTGCCGGCAGGAATGACTACGGCGCGTAGGACGTAGTTGGCGCGCAGTATGCCGGCCGGCTCGCCGTCGATAGTGCATTGCCAGCCGGGGTAGTAGATGTCGGAGAAGACGGCGAGGCGCTGCTCAGGGTTCTCTGCTTCGAAGGTGAGGGCGTTGGCCTCGTAGGCGGTGAGGCGCAAGGCAGTAGGAACTGCGGTCAACGAATCGCCTGCAGCCGGGCTCTGGCCGGGAGTGCTGGAAGCTGTGCCGCCAGCGCTGACGAGGGCGGCCGGCATCTTCTCGCTGAAGCGACGGTCGACGATGGCCGTGGTGCGAGGATTCACGGCGCCGAGGGCGGCAAGCTCTTCGTCGGCATTGTCGACGAGGAACACGTTGTCGACAAACCATGCGTTGCCCATAGCCCACGGGTTCTCAAGGGGCATCGTCTGTCCGTCCTGCAGGGGCATGATGGCATATTTCATGTTGAGCATGTTCAGCACGGGGTAGAGCGAGTCGCCTTTGACTTGGGCGAGGTCGCCGCCGGCATCGGCGGCGGCCATGTGCAGTGCGATGAGTTCCGGTTGGATATAGGCCTCTATGAGCTCCTGGTAGCGACGGAGCTTGGCGGCGTGATATCCTCCGATGGACTTGTGCCAGTAGCTGGTGGTGTTGTCGTTGAAGGTCGATACGGAGAGGTTGGCTACGCGGTAGTAGAGATCTGTGTCCTGGAGGATTGCCTCGTCGGTGGCTGTCTTCTGGAAGAATTCCTGCGGGGGCTGCGGGGCGGAGAACATGGCATCGTTGAGGTAGCGTTTGTTGACGTCCCACATGTCTGCCGTGCAGAGCACGATGAGGCATGCTACTGCCATCCAGCCTTTGATTTTCCTGAAATAGAAGGCCAGCAGCACGGCGCAGCCTACGAGTATGATGGCAAGCGAGCGGCCGGCGTCGGCGGTAAACACGGCGCGGCGCATGTCGTTGAGATTGGCCATGATGGGCGCCAGCAATTCCTGGGGGATATAGCCTTGCTGGGCGGCCGAGGTGAGCATCTGCGCCTCGGATGAGCTGATGTAGTTGCCGAAGAACACGTCGGGCATGAGCCAGAAGAGAAGGCAGGGGCCGGCGGTGAGGGCGAGGGCGAGGAGCGCGGCGCGCTGGAATGGCGAGTGACGAGTGACGAATGATGAATGGGGGTTACTTTTATTCGTCATTCGTAATTCGTCGTTCGTCATTTGCACAATCTCCTTCAGTGCCATCATGGCGAGAAGGGGGATGGTGAACTCGGCGATGACAAGAATGGAGGCTACGGTGCGGAACTTGTCGTACATCGGTACGTAGTCGAGCCAGAGGTCGGTCCATGGCATGAAGTTCTTACCCCACGCGAGGGTAATGGAAAGCAGCGTAGCGATAAAAAGTGCCCATTTCATCGGTCCTTTTACGATGAACAGGCCGAGGATGAAGAGGAAGAGCACGAAGGCTCCGACGTAGACCGGTCCGCTTGTGCCGGGCTGCTCGCCCCAGTATTGTCCGAGGCTCTGATAGACGGGCATGTAGGTCGGGTCGGCTTTCTTCATAGCCGTCTCGCTTTGCGTCAGTGGCTGCGAAGCGCCGCCTTTGACGTTGGGGATGAGCAGCGACCACGTCTCGCCGATGCCGTAGCTCCACGCGGTGATATAGTCGCGCTCGAGGCCGCTGGATGTCTGATTGGCGGGGTCCTTGGTGGCCTTTGTCAGTTCGCTCTTGCCGCGCATGCTCTCCTTGGAATACTCCCATGTGTGGAAGAGGTTTGAGGCGTTGATGGCGATGCCTATGAGGCAGCCGAGGGCGAAGGTGGCGGTGGCTTTGAGCCAACTGAAAAATGAATGAGTGGAAAGTGAAAAATTAGATTTTCCTTTAATAGGTGTGGCTCCGTCAATGAGTTCGGGTGAATTATATTCTTCACTTTTCACTCGCTCATTTTTCACTTCGAAAAGGAAAGCCAGAGCCATCAGCGCGATGACGAAGGCGAAGTAGTAGCTCATCTGCACGTGGTTCGACAGTATCTGCAGGGCCATGAAGACGGCCGTCACCAGTAGGCCCCACCCGTAGCGCCCGCGGTAACAGAGCACCATGCCGGCTATCGTTGGCGGTATGTAGGCCAGGGTGTAGAATTTCCATATATGGCCGGCGCCGATGATGATGAAGTAATAGCTCGAGAAGGCCCATACGACGGCGCCCAGCGCTGCCATCCACGCCTTGAAGTCGAAGGCTCGCAGCAGGATGTAGAAGCCGAGCAGCATGATGAACACCAGCACGACGTAGTCGGGCAGTAAGAGCTTATAGACCTGCTCCGCCTTCTGCAGCTTCTCGGTCGACGGATAGGAGGGCGCCATCTGGTAGGTCGGCATTCCCGAGAAGAGTGTGTTGGTCCAGCGTGTGCGTTCGCCGTTGTGGCTCTTGCGGTAGGCCTCCATCTCTGAGGCGGCGCCAGCGCCGCCGCTGTGGTCGTGACCAGTCAGCACCAGTCCGTCGCTCACGGGGTGTATGAAATAAGCGAAGGAGAGCGCCACGAAGAAGAGTATGGCTGCGAGGTCTGGCAACAAGCTTTTCAAGTACTTCATAAGAACATAGTATTCGTTGTGTAAAAAAAAACTGCGCCACCTGGTAGGGCAGCGCAGCTGTGGATTGTCGCAAAGAGGCTGCGCCTTACTTACGCAGACCCAGAGCCTTGACGATGGCACGATAGCGGGTGATGTCGCGCTTCTTCAGGTAGTTGAGCAGGGCGCGACGCTTACCGACGAGACCCGTGAGGGCGCGCTCGGTGCTGTGGTCCTTGCGGTTTTGCTTCATGTGCTCTGTCAGGTGAGCAATGCGGAAGCTGAAGAGTGCAATCTGGCTCTCGGCGCTGCCCGTGTTGGTGGCGCCGCCGCCGAACTGCTCGAAGAGTTCGGCCTTCTTAGCTGAATCTAAATACATAATAGTTTGATGAAATGAGGTTAGAAGATTACATCCTTTAGGTGGAGAGCCGTCGTCATCAATCGTCGTACACCCACCCTCGAATGCAGCTATCGTGTCGCACAATAGCGGGCGCAAAGGTAGCAATAAAAGTGAAAAGAGAAAAAGGAAAAGCTGAAAATCTTTCTTCTCGGAGCGTTTTTCTTTCTATTTCTTGATCTTTTTCTGTTTCTTATCACCTTTTTTCTTCTTATGCCCGGCCTCGAAGCTTTTCTCAAAGCGCTTCTGTGCCTTGGACTTATGGCCCTTGTCGCTCTTGCGCGCTGGACGTTCGTCGGCACGATTGCCGTCAGAAGCCTCGTCGGCGACGTCGATGCCTACGCGGCGCCCCTTGAAGGTGAAACCTTTGAGACCCTTGAAAACGCGCCCTGCCTCTTCTTCTGGAACCTCAAAGAACGAGAAGGTAGGCCTAAGGTCGATGCGCCCCATCTCAATCTTTGGGCCGGAGCAGCGATTGTTGACAAGCCCGATGAGCTCGCGCGCGTAGAAGCCGTCGACTTTGCCCAGGGTGATGAAGAAGCGCGTGTAGCCCTCCTCTGGGCTATGGTCGCCCTCGGCACGGCGCCCTCCACTGCCTTTTGCAATCTGCCCTTTGCCTTTGCCTCCTTTTTTCTCATCTGTAATCACCTCTATCTCTGGTGCATTGGCGTAGTAGCGCAGGAAACGGCTGAACTCGCGGCTGACGATGCGGCGCAGCAGGTCGTCCTTGTCGAGCCATTCCAGCTTGCGGCGCACTTCGGGCAGGAAGTCGGCAATCTCGTCTTCGTCCACCTCTACGCGCTCGATGTCGTCGATGACTTTCCACAGCTGTTTAGAGCATATCTCCTTTGGTGATGGCAGGGTGGCTCGCACGAATTCCTTTTTGATGGTATGCTCCACGTCGCGGATGCGTCCGCGCTCGCGGCTGTGAACGATACAGATGCTGGTACCTTTCTTGCCGGCGCGTCCGGTGCGCCCGCTGCGGTGGGTGTAGTTCTCGATGTCCTCAGGCATGCCGTAGTTGATGACGTGCGTCAGGTCGTCGACGTCGAGGCCGCGTGCCGCCACGTCAGTGGCCACGAGCAACTGTATCCTGTGCTGGCGGAAACGCTGCATCGTGAGGTCGCGCTGCTGCTGCGAGAGGTCGCCGTGGAGCGCATCGGCGTTGTAGCCGTCCTGGATGAGCTTGTCGGCAACCTCCTGCGTCTCGAGCCGTGTGCGACAGAAGATGATGGCGTAGATTTTGGGGTAGTAGTCCACGATGCGCTTCAGCGCGAGGTATTTGTCGCGCGCGTGTACCATATAATATATATGATTGACATTCTCGGCGCCTTCGTTGCGGCTGCCCACGACTATCTGGCGGGCATCGTGGAGGTAGTGCTGAGCTATGCGCTCTATCTCGCGACTCATGGTGGCGGAGAATAGGAGGGTAGTGTGCTCTGCGGGTACGCCCTCGAGTATGGCGTCGATACTTTCGGAGAAACCCATAGAGAGCATCTCGTCGGCCTCGTCGAGGATGACGGTGCCGACGGCGTCGAGCACGGCGGCGCCACGTTGCATCAGGTCGATCAACCGGCCAGGAGTAGCGACGATGATGTCGACACCCTGACGCAGAGCGCGCAGCTGAGGCATAAAGTCCGTGCCGCCATAGACGGCCAGGATGCGTACGTCAGGAAGATATTTGGCAAAACTGTTGAGGTCGTCGGCTATCTGGAGGCACAGCTCGCGCGTTGGAGACAGGATAATGGCAGAAGGCTGTCGGGCTACGGAGGGGGTGTCGTTGCTCATAGTGCTGGAGAACTCCATGAGTCTCTGCAGCAACGGCAGGCCGTAGGCCGCTGTCTTGCCGGTGCCCGTCTGCGCCAGGGCTACGAGGTCCAGGTTGCTCTCGAGTTGGTGAGGAATCACGGCTTCCTGCACTGGCATTGGTGTCTCAAAGCCAAGTTCTGTGATGGCCTGAAGGAGAGGCGGGCATAGGCCGAGGTCGGAAAAAGTCATAGGAGAATGATGAATGACGAGTGATGAATGACGAGTGATGAATGTTGAATGGACGCCTGGTCATACTACGAAAAAGTCCGCAACCTCCGAAGAGACTTGCGGACCAACGCCCTTGCGCTTCAGGATGGGCTTGAACCCTAAATAGTGAAATCCTTTGAAATCTTTAGAAATATAAAGAAACTGAATATCAGCAAGTTACGATTGTTTATCGATTTCTGAACGTATGTTAAAGTTTCGAGATTCTGAAAAATTTGGCTACAAATTGGCTACAACTTTTCAGGGAAATTTGTACCTTTGCATCGGCTTTTAAAACGATATAATATGTCACAGTTATTTTTGAGAACTACTAAGACCGATGGGAAGGCACCGCTATACGTTAGAACACGACGCAAAGGAATCCTGTTTTGTGTGAGTACTGGCATCATGGTTGATGTCAAGGAGTGGAACAAGTCGCTGAAGAGTAAATCGGCTCTGATGAAGTACGAGTCGTCGGAAGAAGGAATGCGGGTGCTCGATTTGGAGCGCAAGGTATTTCTGGCTATTGACCAGCTCTATGCCGACAACCAGTTGAACTCTAAAGAAGACAAGCCAATACTTGAAAAGGCTTTGGCTGATATAGTCAACACAGATGCTTCTGTGTACACGGCCAAAACAGAGACTGACGATGAAAGCCTCAGAAACGTCAAGGCGTTCTATGCTTATTTCTTCGATGGTATCACCAACGGCACCATCCGGCATGGTAGTAACGCCAAGTATGCAGACGGCAGCATACAGATATGGAAGAACTTCGGCAAATGTCTTAATGAATACTGCCCCAGGGATATTCCTTTCAGCGAAATCACCAAACCCTTCGCCGACAAGTTCACGCTCTACCTGGAGAAGAAAGGGATGATGGCTAACACCGTCAATAAATATGTGACTTGCTTCCGCAAACTATGTAACCTTGCTGCAGAAGAAGGCTACAACACGAATGCCGTCTCGCTGAAGGTATGGAAGGAGCGGACTGTCAAAGAAGAGGACACACGGACCGAGATATATCTGACTGACGAGGAGATTGATGCCATGTATGACATGAAACTGGAAGGTATGGAGGAAAAGGTACGCGACGTGTTCCTACTTGGCTATTTCAGTTGTCAGCGATACAGCGACTACAGCAAACTGCGTGAAGAAAACTTCATGACCTACGATACCGGACTCGGTATTATCAGGCTTACACAGAAGAAAACAGGGAACATGGTTGATGTGCCAATAGTGGACGACCGTGTGAATGAGCTATGCAAGAAGTACAATTACGATTTCCCTGTTCTGACCGAGCAGCAGATGAATGTGAAGATAAAGGTAGTGGCAGAGAAACTGTCGAAGGATGTGCCGTCGCTGCGGGAGAAATATGTGACGGTGCTTACTGCCGTTGAGCGACGGGCTGAGGACACTTATGCCAAACTGCTGAAGAAAAAGAAGTCAGGCAAGAAACTCACGGAGAACGAAAGGAAATGGTACTATAAGCAGCACAAGTTGGCAGAGTCGCATAACGGGAAACCATTGTGGGAGCGCAACAAGCACGGTGAAGTGATACGCCCCAAGTACGAGTTGGTATCGTCACACACATCAAGAAGAAGCGGAACAACCAACCTCTATAAGACGGGGGTTCTGTCAAACAAGGAGATGCGAAGCATCACAGGTCACCAATCAGAAAAGGTTTTCGAGAGGTACATTCGTGTCAGCATATCCGAGCAGGCCCAGATAGTGGCAGACAAACTGCTGGCAGCAAAGAAAACGAAGAAGTAATGGGTTGACTAGTAGAAAAGCATTAAGGCGATTTCAACTTTCAACTAACAATATGCACGAAAAATTACTTTTTCTCAAAAAAAACACAAGAAAAAGTACATTTTCGTGCTATTTT
>FLNY01001047.1_pt1 | contig 11395 bp, 10 predicted proteins | sample 1140381 | NCBI WGS metagenome assembly FLNY01 (sample SAMEA3878172, study PRJEB12797) | bioreactor metagenome | biome: Moose rumen | place: Sweden | collected 2011-10
GGCTCGAGGCATATCGTCTGCCATCGACCTCCACCGGTCACTCGGATACGACAAAAGCCGGAGGCGAATGCTGAGGAAAGGGGAGGCATCACGCCTGAACCTCTATCCCACATGCAAACCGGAAGATTTTCAAGACTATTGGACGATGCTCGACCACTGTCTCACCAAACGGCACGGCGTGCACCCGGTACACAGCTGCGCTGAGATGCAGCTACTCTCAGGCAGATTCCCTAAGCAAATCCAGCTCTACACATGCAAGACTCAAGAGGGAGAACTGGTGGCGGGATGCTGGCTCTTTCTTTGCGGGCAGGTGGTCCACACACAGTATATGACCGTCAGCGACAACGGAAAGCAGATTGGGGCGCTGGACTATATGATCAGCCGGCTGAAGGAGAAATACAAGCTGGGATATGACTACCTGGATTTCGGCATCTCCACGGAGGAGAACGGAAGATACCTCAACGAAAACCTAATCTATCAGAAAGAAGGACTCGGCGGAAGGGGTGTCTGCTACGACATCTATGAGATGAGATTATGACCCTTTCATTTGAAAAGGCGCTCGATGATGTCAATCACATCTTTCACGGCAGAGAATTCCTTTGGATAGGCCATGTAGCCACCGGAGCTGATTGTCTCTCCATTTTCAAACTTCACTTGGACGGTCCAGGAATATCCATCGTAAACTCTTACTGGAGGCCGGTAGCGCTCCTTGTACTTTTGGATTTTCCCCTTTTTCAGGCAAGCGTAGATTCTGTCCATCAGCTCTGATCCGCACACTGCAGAATCCTCTTTCTCATAATCAGCCATATGTGCCAGGCATCGTCCGTCCGGCATACGGGAAACAGACCTGACCATATCCGGCATGGGCATCGTACCCTGTTTGACATAGCTGAAAGAGAGGACTCCTGAATCAGGGAACGGCCGTCGGGACGCACATCCGGCAAACAGCCAGACTAGGCTGAAGGTGGTCAAGATAAACAAAATATATTTCATAGGCTAAATCATTAATAACTGCTGGAACATTCGTTTATAGGCTTCCGCTTTCTTGTCAAGGCAGAGCGGATAGGCTCTTGAACTGGAGGGCAGTCGGTAGAGGACGACACCGTCGATGGCGGTAACCGGCACACACTCCCCCACTTTCGGGGTCCGAGGGATCTGAAGCGTTTCGACGATGGTGTCAGTGGCTTTGCTGCCGGTTGTGACGATGGCACGGAGCTGCCGTGCCGGACTGATAAGCTTACGGATGTCAGTCCGCTCTACCACTTCCAGATACTTGTCGGAGGCATTGTCGGCCAGACGGCGAACTGATGAAGCCGTGTCATAATAGCCGATACCATAACGGCGGCAATGGGAGATAATCTCGTCAAGCCGGAATTTTCGGGTCTCCAAGTCCACGAAATGATCCTTGTCGCCGTAGAACACCAAACCCTGGATACGCCAATGGTCATTGATGAAGTTCGGGTAGAAAAAATCAATGCACCATCGCTTCTTCTGCGGAGGAAAACTGCCGAGAAAAAGGATCCGCGTGTCGAAAAAGATAAACGGCTGCAGCGGATGACGCTCAACGGGAGGAAGTAATGTGACTGGCATTTTTTTACATGCAAAAAAGGAATACAGACCAAAGTTTTTACAAAGGTAAGAAATAGAAATTAAACTGACAATTTTATCAATTGAAAATTTATGTGTAACTTTGCAAATCAAAAATAAATAAACTATGGAACAGACAATATCAGATGAGAAACGTTGGAAAATACTGAAATCAGAATATATCAGCCGCCGCCCCTGGATGACAGCACGCAAGGACTGCGTGGAGCTGCCCGACGGACGAGTGAATCCGGAATACTGGGTGCTGGAGTATCCTGACTGGGTGAACGTCATTGCCATCACCAAAGACGGACAGATGCTGATGGAGCGACAGTACCGACACGGACTGGGACGCACCTGCTATGAGCTGCCGTGCGGTGTGGTGGAAGAAGGCGAGGCACCATTGGCTGCCGCACAGCGGGAACTCATGGAAGAGACGGGATTCAGCGGCGGAGAATGGCAGGAAATCATGACCCTCTCTGCCAACTCGAGCGCCATGAACAACCTCTCGCACACGTTCCTCGCTGTCGGTGTGGAAAAAACGGGAGAGCAGAACCTTGACGACACGGAGGATCTTGAAGTTTACATCATGCCACAGGAGAAAGTTAAGGAACTTTTACTCAACAACCAGATTATGCAGGCACTGATGGTTGGTCCGCTATATAAGTATTTTTTCGAATTGAAAGGAGAATAGGCCCTTGAAGCATTGAATCTTAGCCATGATGAACGGAAACAACTATGGGTAATTGGTTATAATATTCTTAAAAAAGACAAAGAAAAAACTGAGAATGAAGTTATTTACTGACGAAGAACTAAAAGAAATGATATCCAATGAGATGTTCCGCCTGGTTGGGGAGGTAGCGGACAGCCTTGGGTATGAATGCTATACGATTGGTGGATTTGTCCGCGACCTGTTTCTGGAGCGGAAGAGCGACGACGTGGACTGCGTGGTCGTCGGAAGCGGCATCAAGATGGCTGAGGCGGTGGCCGACGAGATTCAAAGACGCTACCACCACCGTCCTCATGTGGCCACTTATGCCAATTTCGGCACGGCACAGATGAAAATCCGAGGCAGCTACATGGACCTAGGCGGACTGGACGAAGTGGAGCTGGAATTCGTCGGAGCACGAAAGGAGAGCTATAAACGGGGCTCGAGGAAACCGGTCGTGGAGGACGGAACACTGGAGGACGACCAGAACCGGCGAGACTTCACAATCAACGCGATGGCACTTTGCCTGAACCACGACCACTTCGGAGAGCTAGTCGACCCGTTCGATGGACTGTACGATCTGGAGGACGGAATCATACGCACGCCTCTCGACCCCGACATCACATTCAGCGACGACCCGCTCAGGATGATGCGATGCATACGGTTCGCATCTCGTTTCAATTTCATGATCGAGGACGAGACGTTCGAGGCACTGGAGCGAAACAAGGAGCGGATCAAGATCATCAGCGGCGAACGTATTATCGATGAGCTGAACAAAATTCTGATGTGCGACCACCCCTCCAAAGGACTTGTAGACCTGGAGCGCTGCGGACTGCTCGAACTTATCTTCCCGGAGCTCCACGCACTCGAAGGGATTGACACGGTGAACGGACGAGCCCACAAGGACAATTTCTACCATACGCTGGAGGTGCTGGAGAACGTGGTGAAGGCACAGAAAACCGAGGCTGAGAGAGTGGTTTCCCTGCCGGAAGAGGAGAAAACGGAAAATACGCCGGAGACAGAAGCGGAGGAGCCGGCCAAAACGGTGACCAACCCGCTCTGGCTGCGTTGGGCCGCACTGCTCCACGACATCGGAAAGCCGCGGAGCAAGCAATGGGACGGTAAGACATGGACATTCCACAACCACGACCATATCGGGAAAAAGATGGTGCCGGGTATTTTCAGGCGGATGAAGCTCCCCACCGACGAACGGATGAAATACGTGGAGATGCTCGTAGGACTGCACATGCGGCCGCAGGTCATTGCCGACGAGATCGTGACGGACTCGGCCGTCAGGCGACTGGTCCACGACGCATCACCCTATATCGACGACCTGATGATGCTATGCGAAGCTGACATCACCTCGAAGAACATGTTCAAGAAAGCACGTTTCCTGGAGAACTACCGCATGGTGAAGGAAAAAATTGAAGACCTGAAAGCCCGCGACTATGTCCGCCTGCTTCAGCCGGTCATCACGGGCGACGAAATCATGCAGATTTTCCATCTGCAGCCTGGACCCCTCGTCGGGGAGCTGAAAAAAGCAATGAAGGACGCCATTCTCGACAACACCGTCGAAAACGAACACGATGCCCTCATGCAACTGCTCCAGACAAAAGCAAAAGAACTGGGAATAGGCGACTGAAAGTCTTCAGACACCTATTTTATTTGACACTTGAAAAGAAGAGGAAACGCCCTCAGTCCCCGTAGTACATGGGGATTGAAGGCGTTTCTTGCTCTTGAAGTATGTAGTATATTTACATGATATATTCAGTTCTATGTGAAGTAAAAAGCAAAAGCCCCCCTCACAGCCCTTGAATCTCGCGGATAACATCATCCACGATATACAGATCAGAGAAGGTATAAAGAAGAGTGGATGGGTCGTGGAGACGTTCATTTGTCTTGGAAGTATAGAAAATATCCAAAGCTCTTTCGGGGGCTATATCAAGTCGTTCAGACAACAAGATGACAATACGTCCAATTTTATTCCACATCAATAAGTCGCTCAACATAGTCTATGTGATTATTTCGTATTTTCTAAAATGAAGATATTTATCAACTACTTCCTGGTTCAGAATGCATATCTGATTGTTGGGCTGGTGCTTCGCTAATTCAGTCAAAGCTTTTTCCTCTGTAATTTGTCCAGCTTTGAAACTTTCTATTGTGTCAATAACCCTGTCGTTTGCTACCCCGCCTTCTATGATGTCAAAATCTTTCCACACATTTTTTCCATCCCTGCAGTCAATTATAAAATGAAGCCAAGCGTAATTGTAGTTTTCAAATTTTTTATATCGATATTCTTTGATTGCATTCTCAAAGTCAAATAGATACTCATTTATATAAGCGGTTCCGTCCAAAATATAACGACTTTTGACCATTGACCAAGTTTGCGCTTGTTTTTTTAGATCGGTAACATAAAATCCTTCACCAAAATCAAGATTGCTTCTCCCCACATGAACCAAGGGGGAAGTAATTACAAGTGTAGCTCCATGATAAACCGTTCTCATAATTGTGTTGCCTTTTTTTGTTCCCATATATCAAGCGCACCTAGTACATCTTCCGTAACATGCTGTCGGCTTTGGGTATGCAAACCATCATAGCATTTCAATATAAATCCATCAATCAGCCCCACGTTCTTCATCCTGATATACATTTCAGACGCAGACATATTACGTTCACGTGCGGCTGACTCTATACACGAGGACGCAAAAATCATTTCGCTTTCCATCTCTCTTCTTGACTTAGTATTCCTTGTTCTCATTGCGTTAATTATATAGTTTGGTGTAAAATTAGCATTTTTATTTTGACCAGCCAAATTTTTTCTCAAAAATTATTATTTTCCGCAATTAAAGGATGTCTTAGTGCTGATCTTTGGCTTGCACCTATAGATTCTTCACACGACTGGAAAAAAACGATTGCTTTTTACGCTTTGTAATTTGGCAAGCCGCAACTTCGCAGATTCCAATATCCAGCCAACAGAATCAAAGTAAAGAGAACGCCCTCAGACTCTCTCTGGGTGCTTTTTCTTGTATTCTTCGATGCACTGCTGAAACTTGCGGTATTTTGAGCGGTCGGAAGGTGGAGTGTACTCCAGGTATTCCTTGATGTTTTTTCCGAGATCCTCGATTCGGGCGGGCATGCTGTCTGGCTTGACGATGTTGAGGCTGTCGTAAAGGGTGTTACCGTAAACCTCATAGGTGGCTAGCGAGAGGGTGTCACGGCTGACGCGCACCGTCTGGTAGTAACGTGAGGAGATGCCGTACTTGTCGAAGTCGTCGTCGAAGTCGATGAGGTAGTTCTTCGGCGAGCAGTGGCTGATGGTATAGACTGGCGTGGTCGGTGTGCCGTCGTCCTTCTTCATGGTGCGGCGGGCATAGACATGCTCATGTCCCTGGAGGACGAGATCCACACCGTACTCCTGCACCAGCCCGTCGAACATCCACTTCTGGATAAGGTTGTTACCCTTGATGGAATAGAGGGAATGGTGGAGCACCACGATTTTCCATTTCGCCGTGCTCTGGCTGAGCTTGTCCTTGAGCCAGCTGCGCTGAGTCCAGAGGTAGAAGAACTCGCGGTTGGAGTCGAGCACGAAGAACTGGGCGTTGCCGTAGGTCATGGTATAGACCATGTTGTCGCTAACCTTTGAGTCGAGGAAATAAGAGAAGATGAGGGGGAAGCGCATCTCAAGCTTGGCGATGACACCCTTCAGGTAGTCGTGGTTGCCCGTGACGTTGAGCAGGGGTTTGTACTGGCAGATGGAGTCAAGCCCGTCGAAAGTCTCCTGCCAGTACTGGTGGGTGGGACGCTCCGTGAGGTCTCCACCGCAGACGAGGAACTCAGCATCCGGATTCCTGCGGAAAGCTTCCTTGAGGAACCTGTTCGTCTGACCCTTGATGGTGTCCTGCACATCGCCTACGAAAAGGAAAGAGAAGCGGTCGCGAGCGGTCGGATAGGTTCGGAACTGATACCACTCTGACGTCCGGTTCTCCGTACTGACGCGGTAGGCATACGTGGTGTTGGGCTCCAGGTCGTTGAGTTTGGCGCTGTAATAGGCGGCCTTACCTGCCCTCGACTGGAAGTCCTCTCCCGCGGCCCAGACGACGGTGGTGTCGCCCTTATCCAGGTTCACCAGTTCCACTTTCGCCTCGTAAGGCTCCTCGCCGCACATCCAGCTGACGTAACGCGAGTTCTCATTGCCGTTGCCGAAGGTGAGGAGCACCCACTGAGGATTATCCCCCACCTCGTATGGTGCCTCGGGTGGGTTATAGAACCAGATTTTCCACTTCATGGCCGCCAGCACTCCGAAGGCAAGCACCAGCACTAGAATGAAGGAAAGGAACTTATGACGTTTTACGAATTTGAGCATAACCAACATTTTTTTTGCAAAATTACAAAAAAAGCGGTAACTTTGCAAGTTGAATTGCCCCAACGGGACAATGTAACTTAAATGTAACTGCCATCTGACATGGAAATAAGAAAGATACTCGACTACATCTATCTGAGCAACCTGAAACCATTGGTCAAGAATCTGCTGACCGTATATCTCGCCTACACGCTCTGCAGGCTGGTGTTTTTTCTGAACAACTACCACATGTACTCCGACATCAGCCTGTCCCACCTCATCGAACTGTTCGGAGCAGGACTGATTTTCGACACTTCTGCCATTCTCTACACGAACATCATCATCATACTCATGTTCCTTCTGCCGCTCCACTGGAAAGAGCATAACGGCTATTACAAGGTGGTGAGATGGACTTATACCGTCATCAACAGCCTGTGCGTGACGACGAACCTGATTGACTGTGTCTATTTCCAGTACACCGGCAAGCAGACCACCTTCTCCGTCCTGAAGGAGTTCAGCAATGAAGGGGCGGGCAACATGGCGAACATCCTCTGGAAGCAGGTGATCGACAACTGGTACCTGCTGCTCGTGGGGATTCTGATGTGGGTGATGTTCTACAAGGCATTCCGCACACCCCGACGCGAACCGTCCCACCATCTGAAGTCCTACTACATCACGAACGCGGTGGCCCTGGCACTGGCCGTTCCACTTTCCATAGCCGGCATGCGGGGCGGATTCACCACTGCCACACGCCCTATCACCATCAGCAACGCGAACCAATACACCGACAACCCGAGCGAGACCGGCATCGTGCTCAACACGCCATTCGCGGCCATACGCACGTTCAACAAGAAGCCGTTCATCACGCCTGACTATATGTCCGACGATGAGGCGCAACAGTATTTCTCGCCGGTTCATGAGCCGGCGTCCACAGAGCCGTTCCGACCGATGAACGTGGTGGTGCTCATCGTGGAGAGCTACAGCAAGCAGCACTTCGGATTCTACAACAAGACGCTGCGTCCTGAGGGCTACGACGGATTCACGCCCTTCCTCGACTCGCTGATCACCACGAGCGCAATGACCTACCAGTATTCCTACGCCAACGGATGCAAGAGCATAGAAGGGATGCCGAGCGTGCTGTCGGGCATACCTAATTTCGTGGAGCCGCTGTTCCTCACTCCCGCATCGTTGAACGACATCAGCGGCATCGCCCGCGAGCTGAGCACGAACAAGGGCTATTACTCGGCGTTCTTCCATGGAGCGATGAACGGTTCGATGGGATTTGAGGCCTTTGCCAACACCACCGGTTTCCAGGACTACTTCGGAAGGACGGAATACAACGAGGACCCCAACTACAATGGTGACGCTGACTTCGACGGAACGTGGGCCATCTGGGACGAGGAGTTCATGCAGTACTATTGCGACCGCATGAACGAGATGAAGCAGCCGTTCATAACCGCACTCTTCACCGCCTCTTCCCATACCCCCTTCTCTCTGCCGGAACGCTATAAGGGGGTGTTTCCCAAGAGTGAGGACCCGCTGCAGGAATGCGTGGCCTACACCGACCATGCCATCCGCCAGTTCTTCGGGAAAGCGAAGAAGCAGCCTTGGTTCAACAACACCCTGTTCGTCATCACCGCAGACCACACGAGCCACCAGCTGGACCCTTACTACCGCACGTCGCTCGGGCATTTCTGCGTGCCGATCATCCTCTATGCGCCGGGCGACCCTTCGCTCCACGGATATGACACGGAGAAAGTGGTGGAGCAGACCGACATCATGCCAACGGTGCTGAGCTACCTCCACTACGACCTGCCTTACATCGCCTTCGGAGAGGACATGCTGGGCACACCGGCCGACAGCACCTACGCCATCCACTGGGTACCGGGCTCTGAGTCCTACCAGTTTGTATATAACAAGTATCTGATTGACTTCGACGGAAAGCAGGTGATCAGTGCCTACAACTACCGCACCGACTCACTGCTGAAACACGACATCCGAAGCACCATGCCAGCCGACACACTGCGCTACATGGAGAACAAGACGAAGTCCATCATCCAGCAGTACATGCAGCGGATGAACACGAACAACCTGGTGATAAGATGAGTATTTGAGGTTTGAGATTTGAGGTTTGAGATTTGAGGTTTGAGGTTTACATTCACCTTTTCTGACCTGCTGATTTCTTGGGTTTTTCTTTTGGAAATTTGTCCCTTTTGTTCTTGTTCTCTTTGGGTTGTTTGCCTTTTTTCTCCTTTTCCTTGGAGGCATTTTCTTTGGCAGGCTGATGCGCTGAAGATGGCTTTGGAATCATGTTCTCCAGCCGTTTGACGGGAAAATTGAAGGACGTCTCAGGGTAAGGCTCATCGATAAGGGAGAAGTGCCACCATTCGGTGCCGGCGATTTTGAAGCCGTTCTTCTCCATGGCCGAGCGCAGGATGGCGCGGTTGTTTTTCTGCTCTTCGGTGAGAGTCTCGGTATAGTTGGAATGGGAGGTCTCGCTGAAGAAGTCGAAATGTCCGCCCATGTCGATGTCGTTGCCGTCAAGGTCGCAGAGGGTCATGTCCACGGTGCTGCCGTGGCAGTGCTTGGAGCGCGAGGAGATATATCCCTGCTTGAAGAGTGTCTCCTTGTCCACTTCCGGATAGAACTCATCCTTCATCTTCTGGTCTTTCATGTCGCCCACCCACCGTCTGAAATGCTGGACGGCATCGTCTGGCCGGTAGGCATCGTAAATCTTGATCCTGTAACCTTTCTCGCGCAGCTCGTCGGCGGCTTTCTTCAGAGCCTCCGCCCCTTCGCGCGTCATCAGGGCGACGGAGTCCTGGTAGCCCTCTATGCGTCGGCCAACGAAGTTGTGGTCGGTGTAGTACCTGATTTCCTGGATCATGTCGGGTATGACGGTCTTGACCTCCACGAAATTCTTCACCGCAAACTGTTCCTCGGTCATCAGTTCTTCCTGCAGCGAGTCAGCCATTTCATTGTTGGCCAGGCTGTCGGCCTGGGTGTCGAGGGTGTCGGTCAGTAGCGAGTCGGCAAGGAGTGAGTCGGCAAGGAGTGAATCGCTGAGCAGTGAGTCAATCGCGAGTGTGTCGGCAGTCGGTTTCCGCGGTTTCCGCTTTTTGGTCGTCTTTTTTTCAGGGGTCTTCGGTTTGTCGGAACCGCAGGAATCGCAGGAGTAAAAAACACAAATCCCGATACTGGCTGCTATCAAAAGTAGGATACGGACAAGATATGTTGGCATGCGATTCATGTGATTATTACTCAACGGCAAAGTAAATTCCTACGCCATGTTGTTGTTTCATTCTTATTGCGTGGCTCATTTTTCTGACAATCGAAACAACCAGTTACCTGTTACGCCCCAAATATGTAAAAGAAAAAAATACCACTATGAATTTCGGACTATCCAGTTCTCAATCTGGATTCCTGTTATATTTTGAAAGTCTTTGACGTTTTCTGTCACCAGAATCAAATTATGGACTACAGAAGTACACCCTATGAGTAAATCGAAGTCTCCTGTTGGAGTTCCAGCCAAAGACAGCCGTGCCTTTTCTTCGGCATAAAAATCAAAAGACGGAAAAACGGGTAAAACCTTTATTGCGTCAAAAAACTCTTTCATTTGTTGTTTCTTGTATTTTGGTCCTCCTTTTAGTTGACCATATGCCTTACCAAATTTCAGTTCAGCCACAGTCATTTCAGAGATAAAACAGTTTTCAAACCCTACCGCATTGATATGTTCTCTTACACCATATTTATCTCGCAGCCAAAAAACACATACACAAGTGTCGAGCAAATACTTTTGATTTTTCATAGGCTGTCCCAAAATTCATCCCTACTGCTTGCATTGTGTCTCGCGTTCCTAATAGCTGAGTTCAACTCGTCAGCATCCATGAAATTCTCATCGTCCCACATACCAGCGAAATCATCAGCGGTATATTTTCTTCTATTATTTTTTTTCCCTGCAACAGCTGGTTTTAAAGCATCAGAAAGGCGTTTTATAAGCGCAAGCTTTACCTCATAGCCCGCGTCCTTTATAAGAGCCCAATAACTGTCTGTCGCTTCTTTGATTGTCAATGATGTCATATTTCTTTCATGTTTTTTATTTGATAATTTAAATATACTTATTTTTATTAGATCCGTGGTAGAGTATCATGCTAATGTTCCTCCACTCTTTTGACAGATTATGACCAGGTCATCGAGGGTTTCATCCATTGACTGCAGATGTTCAACATCATAGAATTCTATAAGGAATGCAAGTCCCTTATGTGCATGCAGATAACGGAAAGCCTCTTGCCTTGTCATAGAAAAACGTTCTCCGAATGCATGAATGCATGCCGTTAAGAAAGGAATCTCATACTTGCTCATATTTCGTCTTTGTTAGAATACGTTGCAAAGATACGAAAAGAAAACAAATATTCAAACAATTAAGTGATTATTTTAGAACGAAATAAAATGTAGGTAAAGAATCCATCCCCTCACTCGCCCATTATTGTGACCACCAGTTTCCGGATTCCGCCGTAATTGCGGTATTCTCCGAAGTAGATTCCCTGCCAGGTGCCGAGGTTGAGGCGTCCGTCAGTGATGGGGATGGTGATGCTGACTCCGCTGATGGTTGACTTGGCGTGTGCGGGCATGTCGTCGGGACCTTCAAGGGTATGCTCATAGTCCGGTCGGTTTTCCGGCACAAGGCGGTTGAAGATGGTCTCCATGTCGGTCCTCACGTCCGGGTCGCAGTTCTCGTTGATGGACAGTCCGCAGCTGGTGTG
>FLNY01004909.1_pt1 | contig 11388 bp, 7 predicted proteins | sample 1140381 | NCBI WGS metagenome assembly FLNY01 (sample SAMEA3878172, study PRJEB12797) | bioreactor metagenome | biome: Moose rumen | place: Sweden | collected 2011-10
TACGTTTTTTATTATAATAAAATTTATATTCCCATACTGCAATCTATAAAATAAAGTAGGTAAATAAACAAAGGAATAAAAATTGTTGCATTTAGAATTATCCAAATGATTTTTCCTTTTTTTAACCATTTGTAAATACTAACTCCCAAAAGAAGATAAACGGGGGCTGAAAGAAAACAAATTGGTGGAACAAGAAGGAGTATCAAATATATAGGCGAAAGTAGTATATAAGCAAAAAAAGATGATACATTATTAAGGTATATAGCTCCTGCAGCAAGTCCAACAAAAAGTACTGAAATCCAGCTGATCCACCTTGTTGTTTCGCTAATACCTAAATCACTGTCTGTATCAAAAACTTTAGCACAATTTTTTGTAAAGAATATTTGAACTTTAGGATTTACCTTTTTTAAATGAGTAAGGATATCACTTTTCTTTGAGATATATTCTTCGCTCTTATCAAAGACAGCAGTTTTCGGTTTAAAAATACCTAGTGTTTCTGAAAAATCTGTATGACAGGTTTCATAGTTAGGAACTATATATAAATCAATCTTTTTATTAATTCTTTTTGCAATTTTGTAAAGCATTCTATCTGCTTTACAATGAGGTTGTGGAAGGTCGTTACAGTCTCCTCCAAAGAAAATATAGTGATCATCTATATCCAGTAAAATTGCGAGACTATTGATGTTTTCACTAAACATAATTTTATGGAAAGTTTCGGCATTGGTCTCATCGTCATAAATTTCCTGAATAATTTTTTTTGTATTAAAAAGTTTTAATGTTCCATCTCCAAAATAAATGTTTTCAATATCTTCAACAGAAACATATAGATTTTTTTCTATAAGTTCAGCTTTCAGCTTCTGAAACTTTTCCATTTCTGCTTGACGATATTCGTCATCTGCAGGAGTTTCCCATGCAGTTGTACAATCCAAGCCAGAATATTCTTTTAAGTATACTTTTTCAACTGGAAAATTTTCTGTGAGTTTCGAAATACAACCGTAATTATCTTGGTGAAAATGAGTATTTATAATAAATTTTATTGTTATAGTACCGAAAAAATGATGTTTAATATAATCACAAATATGGTCGTACTGTTCTTCAGAACCTGTATCAATAAGTGCTATTTCATTTTTATTTCCGAGAATAATTATGTCACTACTTTCTGTTTGTAAAAAATGTATTTCCATAACTTTTATTTATGGGGCTGTCCTAGAAGTTCTTAATAACTTCTAGGACAGCCCCTCGTTGAGGTTCTTTGCTTTTCGAATACACTCCATTCCAGACAATAAGTCAAGTTCACAATAATCCGATAATTCTTATTTTTTAATACTTGAAAGATTTTTGAATTTTCTTAAAAGTATCAAGATAACGGGCAAAATTTTCTGGATTTGAAGTAAATGTCAATACATTTGCAATATTACCTTTCATAAAAACAAATTGTATCTGCTGGACTTTCGTTCCATTTATTTCCCCTGAAATTATCTGATAATTATCTTTGGCTTCAATCAAATTAAAATTACTATAAAGTGTTTTGATATACTCTCGAGAACTTTCAAAATATCCTTTTACAGAATATTTTGAAGGTAATTGCTCTACTGACAAATTTCCATTTTCCTGAAAATCATCATTTTCTTCCACCGGTGAATACAACACAAACAATGTAGAAGAATCTGTTCTCTGTGCCAACCAGCCTGATGGAACTGTTATTGAATAATTATCAATTTTCACTTCCATTCCATTTTCACAGAACGCAACACCTGCAAGCATTAATATAAATAATGCTAAAATTGTCTTTTTCATAAAATTTCTCCTTAAAATTTTATAATTATTTTGAGAAAAATGCTGGAGGATTTAACTTATTAACAGCAAGTGTCCCAGTGTGCCGTCCGCCTAACAATATTTCTACATATCAGCCGTAAAACTCTTATAGCATCACTTTCTGTCAAGCGGGCTTACCGCGCTGTTGGTGTTCTTTATGATTCCGACAGCGGGCATGGCCTTTTTTACTGTTTTCTGCAAAATCTTATACACGGAACAGCAGGTCTGAATATGACGGATACGGCTTGTATTTTTCGCCCAGAATCGGCTCGATTGCGTCTGCGATTTTTCGGGTTGCTTCCATTTGCGGAATCACTTTGTCCACATAGAATCGCGCCTGCTTTGGCACATCGACGATAGTACAGGCATCGTTGTGAATTTTCTCCAGTTTTTGAGCATTTTCGTCCAGCTTGTCGGCCAGCGCGGTGATTTTTTTGAGGGCGTTGGTCTGTGCGCTGCATTTTGCGCTTGGAATTACCGCCATCACCTTAGAGGCACTTTCTGCCACATCGCTCATGTAAGCGTAGCTTGCCGGCAAAATGTCCTTGTAAATCATGTCGAGCATTGTGTTCACTTCGATGTTTAGAACCTTTGAGTATTTTTCGAGCTTAACCTCGTGGTGGCTCTTCATCTCGCTTTCTGTGTAAACACCGTATTTCTGGAACATCTCGATATTCTGAGAATCAAGATATCGTTCCATTGCGTCAGGAAGCGTTTTAAGATTTAAAAGCCCTCGTTTTTCCGCCTCCCGAACCCATTCGTCATCATAGCCGTTTCCGTTGAAGATGATTTTTTTGTGTTCAATGATTTTTTCTTTGATTAAATTCTGCAGGCTTGAGTTAAAATCTGAAGAATTTTCGAGGCGAGAAGCAAATTCGTCCAATGCTTCGGCGACAATCGTGTTGAGAACCACATTTGGGCCGGAAATTGAGAGAGATGAACCCAGCGAGCGGAATTCAAATTTGTTTCCCGTGAAGGCAAAGGGTGAAGTTCTGTTTCGGTCGGTGGTGTCTTTTGGAATCGCAGGAAGAACAGAAACGCCAATCTGCATTTTTTCGTGAGTTTTCTGACTGTAAGGAGAGCCGTTTTCGATTGAGTCAAGAACGGCCTGCAATTCATCGCCGATGAACATTGAGATAATCGCAGGGGGCGCTTCATTCGCACCCAGGCGGTGATCGTTTCCGGCAGAAGCAACGCTGTCACGGAGCAAATCCTGATGTTTGTCAACGGCCTGAATTACAGCCGTGAGCATAAGAAGGAACTGGGCATTTTCCCGCGGAGTTTCGCCAGGCTCAAGAAGATTGAAGCCGTCGTCGGTGCTCATTGACCAGTTGTTGTGCTTTCCGCTTCCGTTTACGCCGGCAAAAGGTTTTTCTGCAAGCAAGCAGTATAGCCCGTGCTTTAGGGCGACTTCTTTCATAAGGCGCATAGTGAGCTGGTTCTGGTCAGCGCTTAAGTTCGTCGTGGTGAAAATCGGAGCCATTTCGTGCTGGGCGGGAGCGACCTCGTTGTGCTTGGTCTTGCTCAAAATTCCCAGCTTCCAAAGCTCGTTATCCAAATCTGCCATAAACTCAGCGATTCTAGGCTTGATTGAGCCATAGTAGTGGTCGTCCATTTCCTGACCTTTTGGAGGCATTGAGCCAAAAAGAGTTCTTCCCGTGAAAATTAAGTCTTTTCGCTGCTCCCAAAGTTTTTTGTCGATTAAAAAATATTCCTGTTCCGGACCGACAGTCGTAATGACTCGCTTTGCACTCGTATTTCCGAAAAGACGGAGAATGCGAAGCGCCTGCTTGTTCAAGGCTTCCATTGAACGCAAGAGAGGCGTTTTTTTGTCCAGCGATTCGCCTGTGTATGAGCAGAAAGCGGTTGGGATGTAAAGAGAGCCGTCTTTTATGAAGGCATAAGATGTGGGGTCCCAGGCAGTGTAGCCGCGGGCTTCAAAGGTTGCTCTGATTCCGCCGTTTGGAAAAGATGAGCCGTCTACTTCGCCCTTAACAAGCTCCTTTCCGGAAAATTCCATAATTACACCAGAACCACTCGGCGAGATAAAAGAATCGTGCTTTTCGGCTGTAACGCCTGTGAGCGGCTGGAACCAGTGAGTAAAATGAGTCGCGCCTTTTTCAATGGCCCAGTCCTTCATTGCGTTCGCAACGACATTTGCAACATCAAGCTCAAGAGGTGAGCCTTCGCTAATCGTCTTTTTAAGTGATTTGTAAGTGTCTTTAGGTAAGCGAGAACGCATTACATCATCATTAAAAACCATGCTTCCAAAAAGTTCAGGTACGGTCATTTTTTACTCCTAGTGCCAAAAATAATATCAAAAATGAGAAGAAAATAGAAGTGATATACTTGTTTGTTTTTTGATAGCATAAAATCTGTTTTTTTCGTAAGATGTTCATACAGAGGAAAAAATGGAAAACGCAACAAAATGTATTCATGCCGGCTACACGCCAAAAAACGGGGAATCTCGAATGATTCCAATCATTCAGTCTACGACATTCAAATATGACACTTCCGAAGATATGGGCAAGCTCTTTGACCTTGAGGCTTCTGGATATTTCTACACCCGCTTGCAGAATCCCACCAACGATATGGTTGCCGCAAAAATCTGCGCCCTTGAAGGGGGAAGCGCGGCTATGCTCACTTCCAGCGGTCAGGCGGCAAACTTCTTCGCTGCTTTCAACATTGCTTCTAACGGAGACCACATCGTCGCTTCCAGCTCAATTTACGGCGGAACTTTCAATCTTTTCAATGTTACAATGCGAAAAATGGGAGTTGATTTTACTTTCATTTCCCCGGACGCAAGTGATGAAGAAATTCAGGCGGCTTTCAAGCCCAACACAAAGGCTGTCTTTGGCGAGACAATCGCAAATCCGGCACTCACGGTCTTTGACATTGAGCGATGGGCAAAAATCGCCCACAAAAACGGCGTTCCCCTCATCGTTGACAACACTTTCGCCACGCCGATTAACTGCCGTCCCTTTGAATGGGGAGCCGACATCGTAACCCACTCAACTACAAAATATATGGACGGTCACGATGCCACGGTCGGAGGCTGTATCGTTGACTCCGGCAAATTCGACTGGATGGCTCATGCCGAAAAATTCCCTGGCCTCTGCACTCCTGACGAAAGCTACCACGGAATCACCTACGCCACAAAATTCGGCAAGGAAGGGGCCTTCATTACAAAATGTACCGCCCAGCTTATGCGGGATTTCGGCTCAATTCCTTCCCCAATGAACGCTTATATGCTCAATCTTGGACTTGAATCTTTGCCAGTCAGAATGAAGCAGCACTGCGCAAACGGTCAGGCCGTGGCTGAATTCCTTGAGTCTCACAAAAATGTCGCTTGGGTAAATTACCCTGGACTTAAAAGCAACAAATACCACGACCTGGCTCAGAAATATATGCCAAATGGAACTTGCGGCGTTGTAAGTTTCGGTGTTAAAGGCGGAAGAAAAGCCGCAGAAAAATTTATGAAGCACCTAAAGCTTGCTATGATTGCGACCCATGTTGCTGATGCCCGCACCTGCGTCCTTCATCCGGCTTCAGCCACACACCGCCAGCTTACCGATGAGGAGCTTGTCGCCTGCGGAGTCGGGCCTGATATGGTTCGCTTTTCTTGCGGAATCGAAGCTACGGAAGACATTATCGCGGATTTAAAGCAGGCCCTTGAAGCAATTTAATGAAATCCTTGCTTTTTAAGGCATAAAATTAGAAGATTATTGAATTTTTTATCGTTTTCTGCAAAAATATTTTTCATTATGAAGGAAAAACTGACATTTTTTTTACTTGTGATTTTTCTCTCAAATTCACTTATTTTTGCACAGACAGAAAATTCTTTATCTTCTGATTCTGATTCAAGTGACAACTCCAATAATTCTGAAATCACTTTTTCATCTGAAAATCTTTCTTCCGACTTAAACGAAGGCGGCTGGTTTCACGAGAATGACGGAAAAAAGCATCCTTTTGTTGCTCTTGGCGGAATGTTGTTCTTTAATCTCGGACTTTCTTCTTACAATCGCTGGGTTTTAGGCTCTGGCTGGGCACAGACTGGCTGGGAGGACGAGTGGAGCTGCTTCTGGAAACGAAAACTGGAATATGACCGTGACTGGTACTGGACGAATTTTGTCCTTCATCCATATCAGGGCGGAATCTATTATCAAATGGCAAGAAATTCAAATCTGAATAAGATTGAATCCTTCGGAGTTACTTTTCTTGGCTCTTACATTTGGGAATTTTTTTGCGAGACGAACGCTCCTTCCATAAACGATATGTTCTACACTACTGTAGGCTCCTTTTCTATGGGCGAAATGCTTTACAGGCTCTCGCTCAATGCCGACGAGGTTTCCATGCTGTTCAGTCATCTCATAAATCCTTCAAGATTGTGGACAGACTTGTGGCTTAGGCAGCATCCTCAGGGAACTCACAGAAATATTCACGAGCTTAGCCTTAAATTCGGAATCGGAAGCGCACGCACTTACACGAATGCAATAAATAATTCAGATTATTCTTACGCGCAGAGCGAAATTTTCCCAGCTTTTTTTGATGCTTCAATCTTTGTGGTTTATAACGACCCTTACGGACACGATTCAAATGACCCATACTCGCAGTTTGAGCTGGAAATCGAAGGAAGCGCTGGAAAGGGCAGTGGGGAAGGCTCAAAATGCAACTACGAGTCTCTCGACGAAAAATTAATGTACAGAATTAAGATTATGAGTGACGGAATGTTGTTTGCCCGTGCTCCGCAGCTTTCTGAAAATACCGATACAACCTTAGGCTTTGTAATGGAATACGAATTTGACTGGCATCAGTTTTATGAGCTTTCAGCTTTAGGTCCAGGGCTGGCAATAAAACAGCGACTTCGTTTTGAAGATTCAAAACTTGAATGGCAGCTTCACGGTGCCTGGAACGCAATGGGAACGACTGACTACTATTACTATCACCGAAAGCTTGGCTTTATCGAAGATTTCAGCGGAACGGCCAGAAACTATAATATGGCGACAGGACCAATGGCGATTTTAAAAATCAGATATATAACCGAAAAAGGCTCCAGCTTTAATTTTAATTTCCGTGGCTATGGAATGTATGATTACTACTCTCAGCTGCAGGATGATGCTCCTGGTTCGAGCAGTGGCTGGGAATGGATTGGAGTGGCCAATGCCAGCTTTGAAATTCCTCTTTCAAAAACTATCAGAATGGGCCTTGGCGATGAGTTTTACGCGAAACGCACTTTTTATAAAAAAATGCCGGATATTTTTCAGTTCATAAATTCTGCGAATATTTTCGCAAAGGTTCAGCTGAAATAATTGTCATTTCGAGCCGCGCTTGCTCTGAGGGGGAGTGAAGAGTTTCGAGAAATCTAGGAGGGAAAATGAAATTTACATCAACCCGAGACAATTCAAAATCTGTTAATTTCGAAAAAGCCGTTCTCGATTGTATGAGCGAGGACGGAGGACTTTATATACCTAAAAACTTTGCCGATTTAAGAAAATGGCTTTTATACACGGACGAAAAAACTACGTTTCAGAGCATCGCAGGAAGCCTTACTTCTGCTTGCATAAACGACGAATTTTCTCCGATTATTTGTGAGACTATTGCAACGAAGGCTTTTCCTTTTGAGCCAAAGGTTCGACGGCTGGGAAATAATCTTTTTACCCTGGAGCTTTATCATACACCAACAGGAAGTCATAAGGACTTCGGAATTTCTTATCTTGTAAACTGTCTTGAAACGATTCTTATTATGAAGGGCAAAACGGCAGTTTTTCTTGATGCGACTGTAGGTGAGCTTGGAGCGAGCCTTGCCCGCGCTATTCGTGGAAAAAAGCATTTAAAAGCGGTTTTGCTTTATCCGAGAGGCTTTGTGCGCGGTTTAAGCGAAGAAGATTTTGTCTGGAACGGCGGAAATGTTCTTCCAATTGAGGTTGACGGAAGCGAGCATACCTGTCATGACATTGTACGAGAGATTTTTGATAATCACAGCATCGTAGAGCGACATAATCTGACGGTAGCTAACACGGCGAACATTGGGCGGCTCATGAGCCAGGTTTTTTTCTATCCCTATGCCTTCAGCAAGATTAAAACTCAGGTTTCCGGAGATATTTTTTATGCGATGCCGTGCGGAAATTACTCGAATCTTGTTGCAGGTCTTTATTCATGGAGACTTTCCTTGCCTTTGAGCGGTTTTATTTGCCCTACGACTGACGAAATCAAGGTTGATTTTAACGGAAACTGCGAGATTATGGACTCAATCGTAAATCTTAAGAATCGACGGAAGGCAGACCCCGCAAGCCCGTCTAATCTTGAGCGACTCGAAGAAATTTTCAGCACGGATTCCCTTATGATGAAGCATTTTATCTATCCGTCAGAGGTTTCAAATGCTCAGATAGATGAAGCATGCCGAATTCTCTTTAAGGAATACAATGTTTATGCGGATAAATCGACAAGCCGGGCTTTTGCCGCAGCTCTAGAACGAAAGAATATGATAGCCGAGGATGATGCGAGTGTAGTTCTCGTTATGCGTGACCATCCTGCCCTAAAATCTGAATATATCCGCCATACTTTAGGGGAAGCCCCAGAAATGCCAGAGCGTATTTCAGAGGCTTTAAGACACACAGATTTAGGCCGCCCGTATGTAAACAGTGCTGAAGAGGTACTGATTTGTATGGCAGATGAACTGTAATTTTAAAGTCTCACTTTAAAGAATCCGAAAATATATTTGGGAGAATAAAGGGTCGCGTAATGCGAAAAGGGGGATAATATGACAATTACTATTGATGAAAAGAAAATCGTTCAGACTGTAAAAAGCATTTCAATTCTTCTTGTGATTGGTGCAGTTCTTACATTTTTAGGTCTTTCCAGCAAAATTTTTCACTTCAGCGAAAATAATCCTGTTATGTATGAAATGAATTACAACCGTCTTTCAATTCCTGGAAAGGGAGTCGCCACATCAATGAAAAAGACAGGTGAAGTCCAGTCAAAGGTTCTGGGAGCTAAACGAGGAAACGGACGGGGTGGCTCAAAATTCTTCGATGAAGTAGAAAAAGTCCACGGAAATTCCAGAAAATAATCAGTTTTTATATTTACATACACTAAAAATTTTTGATATAATATTGACCATTAAAATGGCTGTCAAATTTTCAGCCCATAAATGCCGACTTAGCTCATCCGGTAGAGCAACGCACTCGTAACGCGTAGGTGGTTGGTTCAAGTCCGACAGTCGGCTTAGAATCCCGAAAAACTTCGGGATTTTTTTATTTTAAACATATTTTTTTTAACTTTCGCTTGAACCAACCTCCGAAGTGAGCGCTGACCAACGGGAAGAAAAGGCTGCAAGGATGCAGCCGACAGCGAACGGCGGCGGGGCTGAATCGAGCAACAGGAAGTTGCGAGAGTAAGCCTTGGTTCAAGTCCGACAGTCGGCTGAAAATTTGAAACTCCGTGCAGTATTTGTACGGAGTTTTTTGTTTGAACTGAGAGACAACTTTGCTCATCTGGTAGATAGGACGGTAGCTAGCGTGCCGTCATACATTCGTAACGCGTAGGTAGGGAGCCGTTCGCCAACGGCGAAAAAACTCGTGAGACGAGTTTTTAGGCGAGTCTCGATGAAATCTAGGATTTCATCGCGGAGGTTGGTTCAAGTCCGACAGTCGGCTGAAAATCCCGAAAAATTTCGGGATTTTTTTTATTTTAAACATTGTTTTTTTAACTTTCGCTTGAACCAACCACCTAAATCTGAAATAAAAAACAATTCGCCCTGCTACTTGTAAAATATTGTTTTCGGTCTTAAAATAAATAGTGAGAGTTTTAACTACAATAATATAGAAAGTACAGACAAACAATATGACTTCTGGCCAGAAAGTTGCGTTCAGTCTGCTGATTTCTGTTCTTGCATTTTGTGCGTTTACGGTTGTTGCGTTTTCGGGGCTTTTTGACATTCTCGAAGTGAACTTCTATCAGCCGTTCGTTCAGGAAATAAAAGAAAAGAAAATTGACGAGATTGAATCGGCACAAACCGAATATTTTGATACTCTCATACGCCGTTTCGATTCTTTTGCGGGCAATCCCAGTGTCAAAACATACATTGAGTCACACCCTGCCGATTCTTCCGTTCGTTCCCGTGAGATTTTACGCAGTTCTTTGCTTTCTTCAACTCCAGCCCTTTCGGGAATCAGAATTATCTCAAATAACGGGCGAAATCTTTTTTTCTCAACATTTCCTTCCGACATCATTTCTAGTAAAAGTGGAACTTCCTACCGAAACTACGATAATCTTGAAGAAGCTTCGTTCAAGTCTGTAAAAGCGGGCGATTCCTTTGCTTTTTCCTCAGACTCAACTGAAAAAGCCAGAATCATAAAAGAGGGGGCGAAAAACAGAATCATCATTTCTCTTCCGTTCTTAAATTCAAAAAATGAAATTGTGGCAACGATTCTTTTTTACTGCGATTCTGCTTCATTCAGCCAGTTTTTATTCTCTAGAAATTTAATCGATATAAACGGATATGCTTCGCTTTTGTCAGTGGATACAAACGAAAAAGTTGGCTTTGGTGGCTTTGTGTTTGGTATTCCAAATTATGCAAGGGATTCGCTTCAAAAACAAATCCTTGAAAAATGGCAGAAAAATGACGGTGAGAATTTGTGGCTTGTTCAGAGTGAGGAAAGCCCTGAGCTAAAAGCTGGAGCTGAAAATGAATTTTCAGTTTCAGAAGAGCAAGGAAAAAAATTCTGCGTATTTTCAAGAAAGCCTGCCCGGGAAGATTTTGGCTATCTTGCTTTTTTATACGATGAAAGTGAGTTAAAATTTCCGCCCTTTATGCGGATTTTGCTTCTTGCTACGGCCTTTGTCACCTTCTATCTCGCTTTTTTCTTGATTTTGAGCTTTAAGCACGATGACATCGTAATTATCCGCGATAAAATCAGCCGCTACCAGAATGAATTTTTTATCGCATACAGAAAAATGGGTGAGCCGAAAAGCGCTGCATATCTTTTAGAACAGAAAAATATCGTTGAAGAACGCACTCTAAAAAGTCTCGGTAAAAAAGGCGAAAAACACGCTGCTGAATTCAAGGCGATTTTCGACTCATCATGGAATGAGCTTTTAGCCGTCTTGGGGAGTGCGCCGCAAATCTCGTACGCCCAGGCTCCTGCCCCTCAAATTAACGCCGAAGAACTGAAAGAAATAGTCCGCTCGTCGATTGAAGATATTTTGAAAACTGAAAACGGTAAGTTACGAATTGAAAGTCAGACTAGCTCACTTGTTGAGCCTGTCGAAGAAGCGGGGCCAGTCGAGGAAGTTGAGACTGTAGAAGAAACAGAGCCGCTTGAAGAAGCCGAGCCAGTTGAAGATGCTGAGCCTAACGAAGAGGTTGAGCCAGTCGAAGAAGTTGAGACTGTTGAAGAAGTTGAGACTGTTGAAGAAGCTGAGCCAGTCGAAGAAGCCGAGCCTATTGAGGAAGCAGAGTCGATTGAAGAAGCTGAGCCTGTAGAAGAAACAGAGACTGTAGAAGAAACAGAGCCGATTGAAGATGCCGAGCCTAGCGAAGAGGTTGAGCCTGTCGAAGAAACAGAGCCAGTT
>FLNY01003322.1_pt1 | contig 11362 bp, 6 predicted proteins | sample 1140381 | NCBI WGS metagenome assembly FLNY01 (sample SAMEA3878172, study PRJEB12797) | bioreactor metagenome | biome: Moose rumen | place: Sweden | collected 2011-10
CCTGTTCCTTTGGCTGAGCCTGCTGTTTTTCCTTTGGCTGGGCCTGCTGATTTTGAGGCAGTTTGTTTTCCTGTTGCGCCTGACTTGCCTCCTGAATTGGCGCTTGTACGAAAGGGGCTTTGCTGGCTCCCTTGTGATACTTGTTTTTGTAAGCGATGAAAGCATTATAGATGCCCCGAGCGTATTTCTGAGGAGCCTCTTTCGAGTTCATGAACTTCTCCTCGTCGGAAGTGGAGATGAATCCCAGTTCAAGCAGACAGCCGGGCATTGAAGACAGTCGGAGCACAGCCAGATTGTCCTGATGTGCACCGCCGTTGGCCCGTCCGGTAGCAGCACAAACGTGCTGTTGCATGAACTTGGCGAGCTGTACGCTTCGCTCCATGTATGTGTCCTGAATAAACTCAAACATGATGTTGCTTTCGGGTGAGTTGGGGTCGAATCCTTCGTAGTGCTGCTTATAATCCTTCTCCATCACGATGACGGCGTTCTCGCGTTTGGCCACGTCGAGGTTTTCCGAGATTCCTTTACTACTGCCGCTGACGCGTCCTCTTCCCAATGTATAAGTCTGGAAACCGCGTGCAATCTTTCCCTTAGGCAGCGAGTTGATGTGCACCGACAAGAAGAGGTCAGCCTTATTGCGGTTGGCTATTTCGGCACGTTGCCACAGTTCGAGAAACACGTCGGTCTTTCGCGTATAGATTACCTTCACGTCGGGGCAGTTCTGTTCGATAAACTTTCCGATAGCCAACGCCATCTTCAGCGTCAGGTCTTTCTCTATTGAGGTAGCTCCTACGCATCCGGTGTCCTTTCCGCCATGACCTGCATCAATCACAACGACAAAAGATTTATTGGCCGCAATGCTTGTCATCGCCACCATCATCAGCATCAGCAACATGCTGCCTATTCGTTTCCGCAAGTCCTTCATGATTCTAAAAATCTGGTAACGGGGTCTCCGTGAAATCAATGAATACATCTATGCCGGCTCCGTCGCAGTCGGCTCCCATAGGGGGATTACACTTGGTGACTGTCAGATGGATGTCCTCCACGAGTGGGAACATCCTTTTGATTGTCTTCACGATTCGTCCTGCCACATGCTCAAGCAGAGCAGAGGGGATGGCCATTTCCTGCTTAACCACTTCGTAGACGGTGGCATAGTTGAGCGTGTCGTCCACATTGTCGCTGTCAAGAGCTTTGTCGAAGGGATATTTCAAGCGCAGGCTCACCAGGAAGTCGCCCCCGGTGACCTGTTCTTGTGCCAGCACCCCATGATGTGCATGGAAGCGCACGTTGTTCAGAAAGACATATCCATTCATGTTTTTTAGTGGTGAGTGGTGAGAGGTTAGAGAAATTGCGATTATCCGCAGCGGCTGGCACCGCAGTTCTTGCAGATGAGGCAGCCCTCCTGATAAACCAGACTCTCGTGGCCGCAGTTGGGGCATTTCTGTCCCTTGGCCTCAGTGCCGTCGGTGATGTATTTCTTCAGGGCACGCTCTACACCCACCTTCCAGGTGTTGATGCTCTCGCTCTTGAGTTGAAGCGATGATACAAGCTTAATGACGTGCTCGATCGGCATGCGATAGCGCAACACACCAGAGATGAGCTTGGCGTAGTTCCAGTATTCTGGGTTGAACTTTTCGGAAAGCCCCTCAACGGTGGTCTTGTAGCCACGCTTGTTCTCGAACTGGAAGTCGTAGCGCTTCGAACCGTCTTCGTTCACCTGCTTGATAATCTTTCCCTTGGTGACCGACTTGGGAAGCATGATGCCCTCGTCCTCATCCTGCAGACCTGTGAAGATTTCATAGGGATAGCCATCGAGCAGACCTACGAAAGCCACCCATTTCTCCTTGTTGTTCTGGAAGCGCACCACGTCGCACTCCAGCACCTTGGGTCTGACCTCCGTCACTTCCGGGTATTTGCAGGGAGCGGGTTCGGGCTTCTCCTTCTTCTTTTCCACTTGAATCATCACGCCCGAGCGCGAACCGTCGCGATAGATGGTGCAGCCCTTACAACCACTGCGCCAAGCTTCCACGTAGAGACGGTTGACCAATGCTTCATCGACGTCGTTGGGAAGGTTCACCGTTACGCTGATAGAGTGGTCTACCCACTTCTGAATCTCGCCTTGCATTCTGACCTTCATCAGCCAGTCAACATCGTTGGCTGTGGCTTTGTAGTAAGGCGATTGAGCTACCAGTTCGTCTATTTCCTCTTGTGTGTAGCGCTTTTCGGTGTCGATGCCATTGATGCGCATCCACTCCAAGAACTTCTTGTGGTAGACGATATACTCTTCAAACGAGTCGCCTACCTCATCCACGAAGTCCACATGTACATTGGTATCGTTGGGATTCACTTTGCGGCGACGCTTGTAGACGGGCAGGAACACGGGTTCAATTCCGCTTGTCGACTGCGTCATCAGCGAGGTGGTTCCCGTCGGAGCAATGGTCAGACAGGCGATATTGCGGCGTCCGTACTTCACCATCAGGTCGTAGAGATCCTGATCTTCGCCCTTCAGACGCAGGATAAACGGGTTGTTCTCCTCGCGCTTGGCGTCGAAAATCTCAAAGGCCCCGCGCTCCTTGGCCATCATCACCGACGAGCGGTAGGCGGACAGAGCCAGCGTGCGGTGTACGTTGACGGCAAAGTCGGTAGCTTCCTGTGTGCCATAGCGCAGCAGCATAGCGGCAATCATGTCACCTTCGGCTGTGATGCCTACGCCTGTGCGGCGGCCCATTGAGCTCTTGCGCTTGATCTTTTCCCACAGATGGTATTCCGATCCCTTCACTTCCTGGCTCTGAGGATCCTCCTTAATTTTCTCCATGATGAGGTCAATCTTTTCCAACTCCAGGTCTACGATATCATCCATCAGGCGCTGGGCATAGCCTACGTGCTTGCGGAACAACTCATAGTCGAAGTAGGCATCCTTGGTGAATGGGTTCACCACATACGAGTAGAGGTTGATGCTCAGCAGGCGGCAAGAGTCATAAGGACAGAGGGGGATTTCGCCGCAGGGGTTGGTTGATACGGTACGGAAGCCTAAGTCGGCATAGCAGTCGGGAATGCTCTCACGAAGAATGGTGTCCCAAAACAGCACACCGGGCTCAGCACTCTGCCATGCATTGTGTACAATCTTCTCCCATAGTTCCTTCGCCCGGATGGGTTTCTTCACCTTCGGGTCGTCGCTGTCAACGGGGAACTGCTGCATATACTCCTTGTCGTCGATGGCGGCCTGCATGAAGTCGTCGTCTATTTTCACGCTGACATTGGCTCCCGTCACCTTGCCCTCAGTCATCTTGGCATCGATAAACGATTCTGAGTCGGGATGCTTGATGCTGACAGAGAGCATCAGGGCACCTCGGCGACCATCTTGAGCCACCTCGCGCGTACTATTACTATATCGCTCCATGAAGGGCACCAGACCCGTTGAAGTGAGGGCCGAGTTGTTCACGGGCGAACCTTTCGGTCGGATATGTGTCAGGTCATGACCTACACCTCCGCGGCGCTTCATCAGCTGCACCTGCTCTTCGTCGATGCGCATAATGGCACCATAGGAGTCGGCATCGCCGTCGAGACCCACTACGAAGCAGTTCGACAAGGAAGCCACTTGGAACGAGTTGCCTATACCCGTCATCGGACTTCCAGCCGGCACAATATACTTGAAATGGTCGAGCAGTTCGAAGATCTGTTCTGCCGACATCGGGTTCTCGTATTTTTTCTCTATGCGGGCAATCTCATTGGCAATGCGCCAATGCATCTCTTCCGGACTCTTCTCATAGATATGTCCGAAACTGTCCTTCATGGCATACTTGTTCACCCAGACGCGCGCAGCCAGTTCGTCGCCCTTGAAATATTGAAGAGAAGCCTCAAAAGCCTCATCGTAAGTGTAAGTTTTCATATTTATAAATAATGTATAGGTTTTGTTCTTCGTGAAAACGGTGCAAAGATACAACCATTTTCTGAAATAAAAAAATACTTTTTGGAAAATCTTTCAAAAAAATTTTTGAAAAAGTTTTCCGTTTTGGGAAACATTTATATGTTTCACGGTTTGCACAGTTCTCACTTTTGCCTATTATTGGCTTCGCCGAAGGTACTGTCGTTCGACAATAAAAATAAAAAATCCTTTCTTTTATTTTGTATTGTTCTCACTTTTGTGTACCTTTGCACTTGATATAAGTACACAATCATGAAATACAATATCAAAAAACGCATTGGAAACCTTTGCCTGATAGCAACTTTGGCTGTGGGCGGACCTCTTGCTGCCGTTGCCGGCATCAACGGCGGACAGCAGCAGTCGCAGAGAACTGTCCAAAGAATATCAGGCGTTGTGACAGACGAGAATGGTGACCCTATCATTGGAGCCATCGTAGAAGTGAAAGGTACAGGTCGTCAAGCTGTGACCGACCTTCAAGGACGGTATGAGATAGAGGCTGCCGTTGGGGAAAGGCTTGTCGTGAAATACATCGGCTTTGCAACCGCAGAGGTGGAAGTGAAAGGTTCTGCGGTAGACATCATGCTGAGCGAGTCAGTGGTCAGCTTAGACACCGATGTGGTGGTCACCGCTTTAGGCATCAAGAAGGAGGCTCGCTCGCTGTCGTACAATGTGCAGCAGATAGCTGGCGATGCCGTCACACTGGTGCAGGATGCCAACTTCGTCAACTCGCTAAGTGGCAAGGTGGCGGGCGTGCAGATCAATGCCGGCGCTTCGGGTATGGGTGGTTCATCGCGAGTGGTGATGCGTGGAGCAAAGTCAATCAATGGCAACAACAATGTCTTGTATGTCGTCGACGGTATTCCCATGCAGAATCTTTCTTCCGAACAACCCGAGGGCATCTTTGCCGGTGCCGGACAGACTGGCGATGCTGTGTCGAACATCAATCCTGACGACATCGAGAGCATCTCTGCGCTGACGGGTCCGTCGGCAGCAGCACTCTACGGAGCCAATGCAGCCAATGGCGTAATTCTCATCACTACCAAGAAAGGACAGACCGGCAAGGTGGATGTCAGTTACTCGGGTTCGTTCCAGTTCTCCCATCCCTTCGTGATGCATGAGTTCCAAAACCAGTATGCACCCACTGAATCGGGCAGCTATTTCAGTTGGGGACAGCAGCTCGCTACGCCCAGTAGCTACGACCCGCGAGACTTCTTCCGCACAGGCAAGAACTTCAGCCATTCGGCCAGTATCTCTGTTGGGTCGGAGAAGAACCAGACCTACTTCTCCTTAGGTGCCACCAATGGTGGGGGCATCATCCACAACAACGATTACGACCGATATAATCTCTCGGTTCGCAACACGACGAGTTTCTTGAACAACCGCCTGAAACTCGACCTGAGCTACATGCTCTCTACGGTGAAGGAGCAGAACATGCTGTCGCAGGGACAATACCACAACCCGTTGGTGCCGGTCTATCTGTTCCCTGCCGGTGATGATTTCTCGAAACTCGGCTATTATGAACGCTACGACACAGGGCGCAACTTCCCCCTGCAGTATTGGCCTTACAACTACGACATCTCGATGGAGAATCCCTACTGGGAGACTGAACGCGAGCGTTTCGTCAACCACAAGGAACGCCACCAGCTGACAGCTTCGCTCAATTGGGTACTTACCTCTTGGCTCGACCTGACGGGACGCATCAAATACGACAAGAATACGGAGAAATACGAGGAGAAGTTCTTTGCCTCCACCAATACGCTCTATGCCTCGCGCTATGGCCATTATGGACTGACCGACGCTTGGAGCCGCCAGCTCTTTGCAGAGGCTTTTGCCAAAGTGAATCAGTATTTCGGAAGATGGGAGGAATGGAACATCAGCGGCGTTGTTGGCACATCTTACGACCGTCGCGATGCTGAGTCGGTAGGCTTCCGTGGTCACTTGAAAGGAACGGCCAATCTCTTCACCTTCGCCAATGTGGAAACCAGCAATTCCACGTTCAAGCCTTTCCAGCAGAACCCGCACTCCGTCCTGCAGAGTGTTTATGCTACGGCACAACTGGGCTACAAGAGCCGAGCCTATATCGACCTGACCGCACGCAACGACTGGTCGTCGAAGCTGGCCCATCACAGCTTCTTCTATTGGTCGGCTGGCATTTCCGGCATCTGGACGGATATCTTCCCGAAGATTCAGTCGAATCGCTGGCTCAACTATCTGAAGACGCGCCTGTCGTATTCCGTCGTGGGTAATGAACCCAATGAGCCTTTCCTCACCCGTAACTATTACGACGTGAATCCTGCTACGGGCTTCGCTGAGACCAGTACCGTTCTCTACGACGACCTGAAGCCGGAGAATACTCATTCGTGGGAGGCCGGCATTGATATGGTATTCTTCCAGAACCGCCTGCGCATCAATACGACGCTCTATTACTCCAAGACGTTCAACCAGTTCTTCTATCCCCCCATGTCGGCATCAACGGGCTATACTTCGGCCGTTGTCAACGGCGGACGCGTCGACAACAAGGGTATCGAGCTGTCGGCCCGCTGCAGTCAGCCGTTAGGTAAGGTACAATGGGAGACTTACCTCACCTGGACGCTCAATCGCAACCGCATCAAAGAACTGTTGCGAGAGTGGCGCAATCCCGTAGACGGCCAGGTGTATAATCTCAGCGAACTCTATATGGGCGGCACATCGGGCTATCAGATTCGCCTGACAGAGGGCGGTTCGATGGGCGACATCTACGTTTCCACCCTGAAGACCGACGAGCACGGAGCCATCTATGTAGACCCCTCGACGCAGAATGTGGAGAAGAATCCCAACGAGAATAAATATTATATGTACGCGGGAAAGGCTACACCCAACTACAACCTGTCGTGGGGCAATACGCTGTCGTGGAAAGGACTGAGCCTGAACTTCCTCTTTGCCTATCGCAATGGCGGCATCGTGGTGTCGGAAACGCAGGCCATCCTCGACTACTATGGTGCGTCGAAAGCCTCGCAGGAGGCTCGCAACATGGGTGGAGTGCTGATCAATGGGCGTCCCATTCCCGCGCAGGCATACTACCAGACGGTGGGCAATCCGCAGGGAACCGTTGACTCCCGCTACGTCTACAGTGCCACCAACCTGCGCCTGCAGGAGCTGGCCGTAGGCTATGATGTACCTGTCAGCAGGTGGGTATCATGGATCAAGGGGCTGAACATTTCGTTCGTCGCCCACAACCTCTGGATGATTTACAACAAAGCCCCCTACGATCCCGAGATGACGTCGAACACCGGCACCTACTATCAGGGCATCGACTACTTCATGCAACCCTCGTTACGCTCGATGGGCTTTGCCCTGAAACTCCGTTTCTAAGAAGTTCATATCCAACAACCCCAATAATTCTCAGCAACAATGAACATACATCATAACCCATCCCACGGTTCAGTATGCCGCTGTATCACAGTGGCCCTCTCCCTCGTGTTTGGCCTTACTGCCTGCACCAGCGGCTTCGACGATTTGAACACCGACCGCCACCGGCTCACCGACGAAGATCTGGAGCGCGACTACCAGAACGTGGGCGCTTTCTTTACACAGATGCAGAGCCGCGTGGTGCTTTTCGACGACGGTTCCGGCAACTGCCTCTCGTCCGACTACCAGGTGGCACAAGGTCTTTCGGCCGATCCCTTCTCGGGCTATGTCGGGCTGACCGGCACTTGGCGCAACGGCATTCATAATGGTTCCTACAGTTTCGTCAGCGGATGGTACGACCAGCTCTTCCGCCGTGCTTTCTCTGAGGTAATGCCCGCCTGGCAGAAGATGCGGCAGAAGGCCGAAGAACAGCAGATGCCGCAGGTGGCAGCATTGGCCGACATCATGAAGGTAGAAGCGCTGCATCGCGTCACCGATATGTATGGCCCGATACCCTATATTCATTTTGGCAGCGGAACACTCGGCACGGCCTACGACAGTCAGCAGGCGGTCTACCATCAGTTCTTCGAGGAACTCGACAATGCCATCAACATCCTGACCCCGTATGCTGAGGCCGATGAGCAGATGTTGGCCGACTATGATATCGTTTATGATGGCAAGGTACGCCTTTGGGTGAAGTTTGCCAATACGCTCCGCCTGCGCCTGGCCTTGCGAGTCAGCTATGCCGACGAGGCTTTGGCCCGCCAAGAGGCTCAGAAGTCGGCTGCCTGTGCCGTCGGATTCATCGAGACTGCTACCGAACGGGCCGAACTGCAGCACAACCGCGTGACTTACTATCACCCTAACTACGATATGGCTTATACGTTCAATGCGGGCGAAATCCGCATGAATGCCTCGATGGACTCCTACATGAATGGCTACAACGACCCGCGTCTGTCGGCTTACTTCGTCGAGGCGGCCAATGGTGGCTATCATGGCGTGCGTCTGGGCGTCCACAACATGAACCCGTCGAAGTTTGCAGGTGCTGCCGTTTCCAACCTGAACATCGACCGGGCCAAGACGCCCATCGTCTGGATGACCGCTGCCGAGTCGTTCTTCCTGCGTGCCGAAGCGGTGGTTCGTGGGTTCATTCAAGGCGATGCGAAGGCACTCTACGAAGGAGGCATCCTGGCTTCGTTCAGCGAGAACAACGTGCAGGGTGCCGATGCCTACATCGCCGACGACAGCAGTCAGCCTGCGAAATACAACGATCCTACGGGTGGCAGCAACAGTCATGACGCGATGAGCAGTATCACCATTGCATGGAACGATGAGGCTCCTGCAGAGGAGAAGCTGGAGCGCATCATCACACAGAAGTGGATAGCCCTCTATCCCGACGGTTGTGAGGGATGGGCAGAGTATCGCCGGACAGGCTATCCGCGGCTCTTCCCCGTGGTGAACAACGACTCCAACGGCACCATCGACACCGATCGGCAAGTGCGTCGCTGTCCTTTCCCCGTGGAGGAATACAACACCAACGCCACTGTGGTTGAAACTGCCGTACAGACGCTTTCATCAGAAGCCTTAGGCGGAGGTGCCGATAATGGTGGCACTCGCCTGTGGTGGGACAGGAAGAATTAAAGAATTCAAAAATTAGAGAATTAAAAAAATAAGGATTATCAATAATTATAGAATTAAACTATAACGAACCCATGAAGATATACCCATCTGCCTCGTCGTTCCGTAAGTTGCTGCAATGCAGCAGCCTCGCCCTCCTCTTCGGACTCGCCGCCTGCGATACCGACCCAGAGCCTTTGGAGATTCAGAAACCCAACCAGTATTCCGAAGCATACTATTCCGACTTGCGTGCTTTCAAGCAGAGCGCACACGAAATCAGCTACGTCTATTATGCCGACTGGGCTCCCATCGAGGGCACCACGGGCTATAAGGACCCGGCTTCGTGGGGTGAGCGTATCGTGGGACTGCCCGACAGTCTCGACATCGTGAACCTCTGGATGGGCATTCCCACCGCCGAGACGCATCCCGTCGCCTATCAGGACATGCTGGAGTGCCAGCAGAAGAAGGGCATCCGCTTCGTGATGCATGCCGATGCCTCGCACTATCGTCATCAGTTCGACTACCAGGGACGTCACTACGACATGACGCAGGGTGTCGACGAGACCATCCTGCGCGCATACGCTGAGTGGATTGTAGACACCGTGGTGGTCAGCGGACTCGACGGCGTAGACTTCGACTACGAGGGTTGGAACAACGACGATATGCTCTTCGTGGCCAAGGTGGTCGACGAGTCTTTCGGCCCGAATGGTCGATGGCCGGAGAAGTTGCTCATAGTAGACTACTTCAACCGTGCACCAAGCCAGGACATCGATGCCTATTGCGACTATCTCGTGAAGCAGGCCTACAGCTATCAAGGTGCCGGCGTGGGCAGCAACGGACATGCCGACGAGAAGATGATCTATTGCGAGTCGTTCGGCCATTACCCGGAAGGCGGGCAGATTCTCAACTATGCCGTGTGGGAACCCGAGCAGGGACGCAAGGGCGGTTGCGGTGCTTTCTATGTGGAACGCAACTACTATCACACCTCAACAGGTCAGCCCTACGATGCCATCCGTGCAGCCATCTGGCTCATGAACAACCATTAATTATTATAAAGGATTAACCGGATTTACAATAAACACCCATTCCAGTCATGAATATTTTCAACCATATATCCTCGCTGTCCCGTATGCATTATACCTATATTAATATAAGCCCAGCCTCGCTGTCCCGGAAGCTGCTGCTTTGCAGCAGCCTCTGCCTCTGTCTGTCTCTCCTCCTCTCCTGCAGCGACGGCGACGACTTCGACTATTCGAAGAATGGCCTGCTCGTTACGGGAACGGAGCAGGGCACCATCCAGAACTTCGTGGTGGAGGATACGCCTGCCGCTTATCCCATCACCGTGAAGACAACGAAGAAGGTAGACGGCAACGTCAGCGTCTCGCTGGCCATCGACCCGACGCTTGTAGAGCGCTATAATGCCGCCAACCACACATCCTATTACCCCATTCCAGCAGGAGCCGCAACGCTGAGCGACAGCGAGGTGACGATAGCCGAAGGCACGGCGCAGTCGTCAGCTGCTACCGTCAGCGTTGTCAATACCGATGACTTCCAGGAAGGTCGCACCTATCTCATCCCCGTCACCATCACCCAAGTCCTCTCCTCGGGGAGAGCGGAAGAGAGTTCCCTGACCATCATTGAGGCTTCGCGCACGATCTATCTGAAAGTATCGCGCCGCATCAGTTTCTATTCGCTGAAGACCAACCTCAATGCTTCGTCGAACTACATTTTCCCCGACGACAAGCGGCAGGATCTCTCGGCATGGACCATCGAGTTCAAGTGCTACAGCAACGTCTTTGGCCGTGTGGGCGACATCAAACGTGTACTGTCCATCGAAGGCAAGAACGAAGAAGAGGCCAACATGTTCCGCTTCGGCGAGAACGGTTCGGCCGGTGGCGATGTGCTGCAATGGGTGCTGCCGGGCGGTCGAGCCTTCTCCAACACCCACTTCCAGACGGGTCGATGGTATCTCGTTTCCTGTACTTACGACGGGCAGAACTTCACGATGTATGTCGACGGCATCTTCGACGTGACCACTTCCGGCAGCGGCAAGGTGTGTCCGTTCCAGCGCTTCGAGTTGGGCATGTCGTGGGGCAACTATCGTCGCAGTCAGTTCTTCGACGGTCGTCTGGCTGAGGTACGTCTGTGGAATCGAGCCCTCTCTGCCGCCGAAATCTCTTTGGGCATGGGTAGCGTCGATCCGCAGTCGCCGGGTCTGGTGGCTTATTGGAAGATGAACGAGGGCGAAGGTCACGTCTTCCACGACGCTACGGGTCACGGCTATGATATGGACTGGACCGATACGTCGCGCGACGACCACGAGAACGGCGTGATGGTGGAGCACGACTACAGCCAATACATCCAATGGATTATCGACGAGCAGAACCAGTACATCCAGTAGCTGCTTGTTTTTCAGAACGCAGAGACGCAAAG
>FLNY01001048.1_pt1 | contig 11333 bp, 7 predicted proteins | sample 1140381 | NCBI WGS metagenome assembly FLNY01 (sample SAMEA3878172, study PRJEB12797) | bioreactor metagenome | biome: Moose rumen | place: Sweden | collected 2011-10
GAAGTTCGAAGAAAGTAATTTTGCCTATTGTCCTAAACTTTCTGCTATTCAAGTGGCTGATGGAAACAAGATTTATAAATCCATAAATGGTAATGTTTATAGCAAAGACGGAAAGACGCTTATACGATTCGCTAATGGCAATTGTTCCGATTATAATATTTTGGAGGGAACAACTATTATAGGAAAATATGCATTCTATTGTTCTAAGATAGAAGATATCAGTATTCCGTCATCTGTTGTCTCTATTGAAGATGGGGCTTTCTATGCATCAGAGAATTTGAAGGAAGTTGTTCTTCCAAACTCAATACTAAATCTTGGTGAGAATGCTTTCTATATGTGTTCCAACCTAACATCTATTATTTTGTCGCCCCAAATATCATCAATAAAGAGTGGATGTTTTACTTTCTGTAGCAGTTTGCAAAGCATTTATTTTCCTCAAAATATAAAGGAGATTTATGATAATGCATTTAATTATTGTTCGTTACTGAAAAAGTTTGAGGTTGATGAATCAAATCCGTATTTCTGTTCCGACGATGGCGTAGTCTATACTAAAGACAAAAGAACTCTTGTGAGATGTCCAGTGGCTTTTTATTCTGAAGTTTTTCCGATACAAGATGGTATAGAAAACATTGGCGATAATGCATTTATGGGATGCTCAAACATTGAGAAATTCACATTGCCATTGTCTGTGGATTCTATTGGACAACATGCCTTTGAAGGCTGTTCTGTAAGTAACATACTGCTTTCTGAAAATGTGAAGTTTGTCGGTTATCAAGCATTCAGTAGTTGTGACAGTTTAAAGACTTTTGTATTGCCCACATCTCTTAAGGAGATTGGACAAAGTTTGTTTATTTTTGATTATGCCCTGTCGTATGTAAAAATACATGGTGACGTCACAAAAATTGGTAACAGCTCATTTCGTTTCTGTCATAATCTTTCTGCAATTGAATGTAATATAAAGGATATTGAGAACGTCGAGGTCGGAGATTTAACGTTTGACGGCATACCTGATGACTGTACTTGGTATATTCCCTTTGGAACAGAGGATAAATACAAGGCCTGCAGTTGGTGGGTTCCTACATGGAGGATAGTCTCACTACGTGAGAATTCTCTTGTGGCACCCAATATTAACCTTTCTCCTGGTGAAACAGCCTTGCTTCCTATTGAGCTTTATAATGATGACGTTATTCGTATGGTACAGTTCGAGCTGAGGCTACCCGAAGGGTTATCTGTTCAATATGATGATGAAAATGAGAGGTATGCGGTTGAACTTACGAATAGGGCAACTAACCAGCACATTCTTCAATGTTCCAAGTTGTCTAATGGAAACTATCGGTTTGAATTGTCGACGAGCACTGCAAATAATATTAATGGTAATAATGGTGTCCTCGCCAACATCACTGTAAAAGCAGAAGATAATATTAATAATGGAAAATATGAGGCTTATCTCGCCAACAATGAGTTAACAGTAGTTGAAGATAATAACTTAATAAAGGTTGTTCGACCCAACGATTATCCTCTTGTTGTTCACGTGATTGCGAATGGAGATGTTAATGTAGACGGCAGAGTTGACATAAGTGATATTGTGGCGGTAATCAATCTTATTGCGGAAGGCTCATTCACACAGAAAGCGGACGTGAACAAAGATTGGAAGGTGGATATTTCCGACATTGTGGCAATCATTAACATCATCGCAAGCGGAAAGGGTTACTAAGAAATACTTGTTCATTCTCTTTTGGAATGTGAGAAAAACCAACTAAGTCATATCCAATAAGGGCTTGTTATACGAAAGACCGATTACAATAGCATAAAGTAATAAGATTATGATATTAGCATTTATTTTAGGTGCTTTCTTCTTGTTGCTGATAATCCAATTGATCAGCACAAGAAAAGAAAAAAAACAGAATAAGAAAGCAGATACACTGCAATCGCAGCAGAAAGCCCCTGCTACAAACGAGATACCAGAAACTAGAAAGTACAATGTATCAGAATCTTCTATTTGTTCGTATGCAGGCGTGCAGATTGGTGTTTGTCAAGATGTGGGCGTAATTCTTATTGACAAGATGGAATACCAATGGGAACAGATTCTATTGTGTAAGCTTTCCAGCAAGGAGGTTTCTGAAGATGACATTTCCGGGCTGGGTAAGAAAATACTGCTCGGAGGAGTACTTGGCATGCTGACTGGTAACTTTTCTACTGCAGGTACTTTTGCTTCTTCCTCAGGCAACTGCGGAAAGTTTCTGAGGACCATCTACTATCTGCATCTTGTTACGAAGGGTAACGACACCTCTGAAGATATCTCCATATGTTTTGGAGAGGAAAAGGTGGAAGCGGAAAATGCATGTTCGATGATTCTGCATTTGTTGGCAGAGAAACGCAAAGAGGCTTCTGGAACTAGTTCGCCTCTACAAGTCAAAGATGAATACGACAAGGATTCTCTTTATGACAAGTATGAGAAATACAGATTGTATATCCTTAAGAACAAAGAGAATTTGAATATGGAGAGGAACTGGATGCCAATGATTCAGCAACTCACATCATTATCCTTAGCTCATGAATGGGTAATAGGCAGGGAACCGGAAAGTGAGGATTTTCATGCTTTCCCCGCCAAATATGACAAGAGGAAGGTTTTCGACACACCATTATTCTGCCCTCTGCAGGATATTGTGCGTCTAGACTATAATGCGAAGGATATTTGGGAAGCTTATCTGCTTTACCGGTCGAAAATGCTTGAGCAGGATCCGGAGGATTGTGAGTTCCTGTTTCCTGGCCACGGCTGTAGTAGCGATGAGGATACTCCTTTGATCAGCATGAAGGGCGACGGATCTTTCTGCATCAGTCATCTGATACGTGAGGAAAGCGGCAAGGTGTTGAAGTTAGTTACTGAAGGAAGATTCAATTCGCTTTTGCGCACTGTCTCGTTCCAAGACCTTACATTCCTAAATGCATATACTTTGGAAGAAAAAATAAAGATGTGCTGTTTGGGCGGAAAAGGTGTGTTTGCGGCAGAAAGTGACGTTGATGTGGAACTGTGGCTGCCGGAGATGAATGGTGTGAACGTCACTCTTTTCTGCGACTATCTGATTAATGAGCCTGTCAACGTAAATGGAAGTTTTGTAATCTGGCTGAAAAAAGAGGAAATGAGGAAAGTTGCCTTTAAGAGCTTGGAGATGCAGAGCAGCGGCTTCAAGATAGTAAGGAAGATTGATATTGGATTGTATGTCGGAGTTGTTGTTCAGGCATCGAAGGATATGGTCAAGAAAGAGCTCAGCATCCCATATATGTATGAAGATGGATTTGGGTGGGGAAAACAAATTCAAGACGATGAATCCACGTCAGTCAATAAAATAGCTGTATCGGATTATCACCATAACTATATCTTGAATTTCTCTGTAGATGAAAATGCCAACCTAAAAATATTCTTTTTCCCTGCTGACAATCGCATGCCTTGGCTTATTTATGAGAATGATTGTCCATCTTGAGCAGAGTTAGTTTATGCAGTTTCATTTGAGAAAAAAGTTGTCAGAAATAGAAAAAATATTATAAAATAAATTCCGATTAGAAATTTCAGTTAATCGCATCTGAATAGTTATTCTTATTATACTCTTATAAAAACAAAAAAATTATTTATGAGACACAATTATTATTACAAAATTATCTTTACACTGATGCTGGCTACTTGTTTCTCCACGATGGTGGGGCAGACTTTCAAGACTATTTCTCATGGAGTTATAGATTTGCAGATTCCGTCGGAATGGAAATTGATAAAGTCTGAGGGCGATTATAATTATATATACGCAGACAATAAACAAAGTCCACATCAGATATTTTCTCTCATAGAGATGCCTTCCAATTTAGACTTCAACGATTTTGTGGAGAATGTTTTCAATCCTTCGGTTAGTATGCTCTTCAATGAGCAGACGGTGATGGGTGAAAGTCAGAACATGAAAATTGCCGGGGGGGATGCCATTCGAAAGGAAGTGGTTAGGGACAATAGTTTTGGAATTTCCGCAAAAGGATATGCATACGGATTTGTGACAGCTAAGAAATCCTATTTGTTGTTCTATCTGCATGCGATGGCTCATCCCGATGTGTTGCAGAAGATCATCGACTCCATCAAGCTGAATAATACAGGAAGAAGCTCTGCTCAAGAAGACCTGAAAGCGTGGATGTCCAAATTCCAATCCCATCTGCCCATTAAATTTAAAAATGGTGACTTGTTTTATGAATTCAGCCTGTTAGATGACGGAGAACTGAATATTGGGCTGAGACGAGAAAGTATACACATAAGCACACTAAGTGAAAAATCATTGGAGGAATTACGTGCTTCATTGGCAGAATCGATGAGTACGAATATATTCTTCCTCGGCATCGGCGAAGATGATGTATGGCGATACGTGAAAGAAGGACACGGGGTTTATCTCAACGTTGTGGATGCACAGAACAAAACTATTTATTCCAATCATTACTCTTCCAAGGACTTGACTGGAGAATAATCGTAAATCTTTACACATAAATAAAAACTCATGCTAAATAACAAAACTAAAGATCTTCAACTAAAAGATCATTATGCGGTGGCACTCCCAATAGGTACAGTCCTTCATAATGGTGCGTGTGAATACACTATTGAGGAGTTTCTGGGCGCGGGCGGATTCAGTATCACCTATCGGGCATCGGCTAAAATCATGGTGAATAATGTTCCGGTAGAAACTCCCGTCAATTTTGCAATCAAGGAGCTTTTGATGAAAGGCGGCGAGCGGGAGAACGGATCAACAACTGTACGCTATCCGATAACTCTGCGTCAGCAGGCGAAAGAGGCTATGGCGGATTTTGTTGTTGAGGCTAATCGAATCAACAAGCTGAATGGACGTTCTGAGCATATCGTGTCGGTTAAAGAAGTGTTTTTGGAGAACAACACTGCCTATTATGTGATGCAATACCTCAAGGGAGGGGACGTGGCGGACTACGTGCTGAAAAGAGGAAGATTGCTGGAGGATCAAGCCATTGCTATCATCCGTCCTGTTGCCGAGGCTGTTGAGGTTATTCATCAGGAGAAGTTGCTCCATCTCGACATCAAGCCTGCAAACATCTTTTTCAAAGAGCCACCTACCGGACAGTCACAATGTCCTGTTCTCGCCGATTTCGGTATTGCAATGCACTTTGACTCTAAAGGAACACCTGCATCCACCAACTTTCCTCGTGGCTTTACTCCTGGTTACGCACCGATAGAACAATATGGGACTATCGATCATTTCTCACCTCAAATCGATGTTTATGCGTTAGGCGCTACACTTTATACCTTACTGGTGGGTGAAGATCCTAAAGATGCATATGCTATCACAGAGGAGGATATTTTGGGAAAATTGCCAGAGAATATCAGCGGACGAACTCGTCAGGCCATCCTCAACGCAATGAAGAAAGACCCAATGCAGCGGACACCTGATGCCCGGGCATTTCTTGATTCTCTGGAGGAAGAATACGTCTTACCTGTGGGCACAGTTCTCAAGAGTCCGCAGATAGAATATCGGATCACGGCTCTGAAGGAGGAATTACATGATTATCTTGTTTATGAGGCGGTGATCAACAAATCGGGAGAAGACGTGGAAGACGACAATAAAACAGACGCTGCTCCTTCTTCTTTTTCCTCTGTCACACAAACGAAAAAAAGGAAGCAAGACATCAAAGCCTCAGAACCGGTCTTCCTAGTGTACGAGTATTTCATCAGACGTTACTGTAAGCGCAACGATGACGGTACAGTGATTAATAGTCTGGATCCAAGAAACACTATGGCCCGTGCTCCTCATCCTGAGTTTTTAGAGAAGGTCTCAAAACGTATAGGCCAGATAAACGAGAACGGAATTCCGATGGCTGAGAAGTTTGAAGGGAACGGCACCTCTTACATTGTAGGGATGGTCGTACAAGAACACGGATTATTTAAACAGATGGTAGCCTCGTTTAAATCTATTGTTTCCATCTTCTCCAAAAAATCCAAGAGGCACTGACCCCGTGTAGTACTACATGACTGCAATAACCGTCGGTCTTGGAGTTTGTTTGGAAATCCGTTACGTGCTAATAGATTCAACTGGTTTTGAATAAGTCAAAGCTGTATCAAGAGAAAACCGACACATTGATTCAATATAGTTCGAAACCTGTAATCGGATTTCCATCATGACTATATCTTGAATTTCTCTGTAGATGAAAATGCCAGCCTGAAAATATTCTTCTTTCCTGCTGATAATCGCTTGCCATGGCTAATTTTTAATAATTGTTCTTAAAACAATAATATCTTCAATCATGAAACTAAAATATATTCCATTGTTACTTATCGGGCTGATAGCTGCAACATCTCTATCTGCCCAAAACGCTGTATCCGACCTCTCATCGCATTTCTTGACGAATCCGCATTTCACGGAGGATGAAGTGGTGGTTGGCGGAATCTGCACTTACGACTACGACTGCGAAAAGAACGGGGTGGCAGCTACGAACTTCGGGATGCTGCCTTGCACGGGATGGGAACAGAAGAATGCTGGCAACGGACGCGCGGCAGGTGTGTTCAAGGCAGGAAGCGGGGCCTTTCTCGGAAGTGCAGATTTCAAGGTGCCTGGTAAGACTAGGACGGGAGCCGCATCAAAGAACATGCTGGGAGTTGTGACCTGCTGGAGCATGTCTGTGCAATATACACAGGCATGTACGCTCCCGGCAGGGCAGTACACGCTGAGCATACCGGTTTATAACGTTGGTGGAGATGTGGCCATCACGAAGAACCTCATTGGATTTGTGGCAGACGACGGGACGGAATACCTCTGCGGCACGACGAATTACCCTGTGGGCGAGTGGAAGACGGAAGAGGTGGTCTTCAGTTTGGATGAGGAGACCATCGGCTATTTCTCTATCGGCTACAGTTCTCCAAACTCAGGATCAGCGAAATGTCCGCATCTCTTTACCGACGGGTTCACGATTGGATACACTGGCGACAATCTCCCACCCGCCCCTGCTCAGCCGGGAGACGTGAATGGCGACGGTAACATCGACATCTCCGACATCGTGGCGGTGATCAACCATATCGCACAGACCACGACTTACGGCCAGGCGGACGTGAATGGTGACGGAAAAGTGGACATCAGCGACATCGTGGCGATTATCAACAAGATTGCCGCAAGTAGCGGAAATGAGCCTGAGCCTGAGCTGGTCAGTGTCGTCACTGGAGATGTTGATGAAATAACGACAAATTCAGCCAAGGTGTCCGGGGTAGTTGAAGATGCAACAGAGGCTGTCAAAGTAGGTGTGGTGTATGGACTCAGTAAAGATCTTTCTGTCACCGACGATATGATTGTCACGACCTCTTCCGATGGAGAGTTCAGCGTCCAGCTCACATCACTGAAAGCCGGCTCCACCTATTATTACCGTGCTTTTGCGGAAGTTGACGGCGAATACATTCTCGGCGATGTGAAGTCTTTCATGACTGCCACTGCCACCGCGGACATCACCGGCACATGGGTCTGCACAGAGAAACATGAGAGAGGCAACGCCTCCTATACCATCACCCTGAATGCGGACAAGAGTGCGAATTACACAAGCGGGACCACTTCCTTCGATGGTTCATGGAGCATGACGGACGAAGGCAAGGTACACATAGACATCATAACCCTCGCCACCATGTATGCCAACGCCGGACAGATATGGGACGGGACTGTGAACAACATCGCCAACCCGACGGTCATCACCGGCTCCACCCACACATGGAACTACAACCAGAACGGTTCCTTCAACGGCGATTCCTTTGAGTTCGAGATGACCAGGATGTAAATACAGCTAAGGCTAGAAGATGGCAGAAGAGTGAAAACAACGACACTACCACTTCACAACATGACCACAGCAGCTACAATCCCATGAGATTGTAGCTGTTTTGGTTAGGGTACATTGGCAGTACCTGTACTTCGTAGAATGCTTACAGTGTTCCTCACATTAGTTTTGTCAATATAAGAACCCGAGCGTCCAGAGCGGCAGCTTTTCTGGTCTCAGGCAGTTATCCCTTTTCATCCGTCAAACCCTGTCCTCTCGTCATCAAATCCTATCCTCTCATGTAAGAAGTCAGAAATTGTTTGCAGCTACGGAATTCATTTGCTAACTTTGCATCAGATTTCAATAACGAGCCGTCACACGAATAGCCCGAATAAGGATGGAAAGGAGAAATATGACCGTATACAAGAAGCGGGGAATTGAGGGTGTGGCACCACCACATTCCTGTCACACCCTCATGATAAACTGAATTCGAAAACACTCTTCGGACATCAAACAACATCATTTCTTTGTTTTTTTCTTTCTTCTCTCGATTTCTGCTTTTACCTCATTCATTAGTCCTTCGATGTTTCCGGCATGTCCCTCAAGGTCGAATTCATCGGGGTCGTATGTCTTATCGTCGATGAAGTACCATTCCAGACGTTCTTTGTCATCCTGTGTCTTTCTTTTCTTCTTCACGAGTTCCAACAGCTCCTCATAGCCCCACACACCACCGCAGTCCTCAGGCGGGCACTGGCCCTGTCCTTTCAGCAGAGTCACCCTCGGCTCTTCGTCTGGCTCATAGTCGCGGATGCCTTTCGTCCATACGTCGTGTATCCAGCTGTCACCGAAGTCGTATTCAAACTTGATTCGTTTGCCATTCTCTCCCAGCACTTTGCTCAGAGGGGTCTTGTCGGAGTTGTAGCTGTAGCTGTCAAACGGCATGAAGAAATCATCCTCTTTTTTGAGCATCCGGCCAGACTTATAATAAACAATCTCTCTGCCACGGTGGCAGTAGAATTCGTGATGATGCTCGTTATCCCAGCCCATTGCCTCTATCAGCACATAGGCCAGCAGCTCCATAGACATGTTGGATGGTACTTTCAGTTCTCGCCAGATTTTGACAGAGGTGCCGTTGAGTTTGATGCGGATATGGTATTCCTGCACTTTACGGGCCGGAAGGAACAGACCTTCAGGGATGAGGGGCGGAAAGCCATAATCATCGTCGTATTCCACGTCGTAGTCCTCATCTTCATTCTTCTCATCATCATCGTCGTAGAAAGCATCCGAAAGGACATCCTCAACATTGAGGTCTTTTTCCGTTTTGCCAGATGCAATCAGTTGGAAGATCTCATTCTCATCCAAGCCTAATGCACCAATTGTGTTCAGAAAGTCTTCCGCACTTTCCACGCCCAGCAACTCCAGAAATTTCTTGTCTTCAGGTGTTAATTTCGAATAGTCGAATGACTTTATGAATTGTCTCTTGATATCATCAGCTGAGGGCTGTCCAGGGTTCATTTTTACGATTTTAGCCATGATTTTGTGTTTTTGGGGGAATAATAGAACTCTAATAAGCCACAAAGTTACAACATTTCTCCCAATAATGCAATCATATTGTTCTTTTTAATCGTTTATTCTATCCTCTGATTTTCGGTTCTTCGGGAATTCGTGTGGATAGTTTGACCTGAGTCAAGTTCGACTTAATTCTCCATGTCTGACATGATTCTATATTCATCAATAAATCAGTGCCTTGCAAGGCCAATATGCCAAACTGAAGATAAAACACTGAATGAAAGCGGCTTGCAACCCACACGAATTTCTGAAATATCAAAAATGTTGCACACAACCAACACTTTTTAGGCAAAAGTGCTGTTTCTGCGCAACAATTTTATTCTCGAATCACGTTCAACATACTGAAAGCAAGCTTTCGTCTGTATTCGCTTAATCGTTATTTTCTCGCCGAAGGAGCCCCTCTTACAGTGTTCCCGACATTAGTTTTATCAATATAAGAACCCGAGCATCCAGAGTGGCAGTTTTGCTCCATCAGGCATATCCCAGTCATCTGCAAAGATGTATGAGTCTTTTATCCCTGCTATTTGTGAAAAGTCCTTGCTACGTCCGCCAATTTCAAAGGTATATTTAGAATCCACCTTGAAATCTCCTTGTGTCTTACCATACTCCACGTTGTGCGACTCTGAAAGGCTGTTGATGGCAAAAGTCTCACGGAGAGTGCCTATTTCCGTCTTTGCGGGAGCCAGAGCATATATGATGTTAGGGTTTTCCATATACACCTTGTCCGGTTTAGTCAGTTTTCCTATTTTCTTCTTGTCAGAGTACAACAGATTAAGCACTTTGGCATCGCCTAAGTATTTGAGGTATTCTACCACAGTGTCCCGACCTAATTCAAGTGCGGCGGCAAGTTTGTTGGCATTCAGCTCGAACGGTACTTCACTGCAAATTAAGGCGACGAGAGCCTGCAGTTTCCTGACGTTGGCAACATCTACTTTGCAAATCTGAGGCAATTCGGTCTCTATGATATAGTTTACAATTTGTTCTATTTTCATATAGTACTCACCCTCGCCTTCCATGAGGAAAGGATAATAGCCTTTTTCCAAATATTCTTTGAAAAGTGCGACAGGTTTGCATTTCGAAGACACTGTCTGCCACAAATCGTATGGACGAGCCAAAATGTCTTCTAACGACCATTTTTGGAACGAAAGCCCGTGATAGAAGCGTAGAGCCTCGCGGAAGGACAAGCCTGGCATCGTGTACTTCACGGATCTCCGTGATAGGTCGGCGTCTCCTTCTTTCAGGCGAAGCAAGGAAGAACCGCTTACTATCATCTTGAGTTCAGGGTACAGTTCATATATCTCTTTCACCTCGCGACTCCAGTCTGACTCGCCTGGCTTGTACTTGTGAATCTCGTCTATCACCAGCACTTCGCCACCTCTGACTACGAACTCCTCGGCTAAGCTTAATAGCGTACGTGTTGAGAAATCCACAGTGTCTGCTGAACAATACAAGGCTCGACGGTCGCCAAGTTTGAAGTTTTGTTTCAGATACTGTTTGATGAGCGTTGATTTTCCCACACCTTTCGCTCCCATAATGCTTACAAGCTTAGCGTTCCAGTGTATTTCGTTCATCTTATCTCGAACTATTTCCATTGACGTATTGGCCAACAGCCTGTCACTTTTTCTGAATAATGAGTCCATATGTATTGAATTATTGTTGCAAAGATATTAAAAATGTTGCACACAACCAACATTTTTTAGGCAAAAGTGTTGATTCTGCGCAACAATTTTATTCTCGAATCACGTTCAACATACTGAAAGCAAGCTTTCGTCTGTATTCGCTTAATCGCTATTTTCTCTCCGAAGGAGACCCAAAATAATTATTGTCAAGATTTGTGGAAGATTTTCGTCCGTAACACCATCATCTATTTATAAAAGAAATTTTCTTTTAATTCCAGATAATTTTCTTTCTCAAAAATATTAGTGATGTGAAAAAAATAACTTGCCTCACCATCCAGTTGACTGTAGGGACTTACTTTATGT
>FLNY01004117.1_pt1 | contig 11329 bp, 9 predicted proteins | sample 1140381 | NCBI WGS metagenome assembly FLNY01 (sample SAMEA3878172, study PRJEB12797) | bioreactor metagenome | biome: Moose rumen | place: Sweden | collected 2011-10
CAATTCTCGAGAGAATTGGAGCAAAAAGCGCCACTTCAGCGCCAAGAACTGGCTGCCTCTGATCCAATTTTCGAGAGAATTCAGCAGAAGCCTAGCGTGTCACCCTCGTGTCACCCGTTACACCCTCGAAAAGTGGGTGCACGCCCAGTGTTTATCGGCATTGTGTCACCGTGACACCCTCAAACACAAAAAAATATTACCCCGCTGTGACAAAAGTCATAGATATTATATCTTAACGGGTGCAAAGATACACATTATTTTTAAATAATATACCAAAATGGGTATAATTTTGAGCAAAACAGCAAGAATTATACCCGAAATGATATAGCATGCGGAGACTACTTCGTCTGGATGTCGCTCCAGAGGGGTGGGGTGACGCCGAGGAGGTGGCGCACGAAGAAGTCGTAGCGCTTGTGCTCGCCCCAGTCCTCACCCATCGTGTGGTGGGCACCCGGCACGATGAACATGTCGAAGTCCTTGCCGGCCTTTATCAGCGCATCGACCACCTTCATCGACGACGAGGGATCGACATTGTCGTCGAGTTCGCCCCAGCAGATCATCAGCGGTCGCGAGAGCAGATGGGCGTTCTCGATGTTCGAGCCCTCAAGGTAACTCTTGTCGAGCGGATAGCCCAGCCACTGTTCGTTCCACCAGATCTTGTCCATGCGGTTGTCGTGGCAGCCACAGGCGGCATAGCCGGCCTTGTAGAAGTCGGGATGGAGCAGCAGGTGGCTCATGGCCTCCTGACCACCGGCGGAACAGCCATAGATGCCGATGCGGTCGAGATCCATGTAGGGATATTTCCTGGCGGCAGCCTCTATCCACAGTTTATGGTCGGGGAAGCCGCCGTCCTTCAGGTTCTTGTAGCATACCTCTTCAAACTGTTTGGAGCGGAACGAGGTGGTCATGCCATCGACCATCACGACGATGAAGCCCAGTTCGGCAAGCGACGACATGTAGTAGTCGAAGGGCTTATAAGCCTTCGGCACGTACTGGTCGCCAGGGCCGGAGTAGATATACTCGATGACGGGGTATTTCTTCGTAGGATCGAGGGTTGAGGGTCGGTAGATGTTGCCCCACATCTCCGTCTTGCCGTCGCGGCCCTTGGCGTGGAACACCTCCGGTGCCTGCCATCCTTCTGCCAGCAGCGCGCTGATGTCCGCCTTTTCCAGTGTCATCACCAGACTGCCGTCCTTGGCACTGCGCACTACGGCCACGGGAGCCTCACTGACAGTGGAATAGACATCTACCAGATACTGGTGATCGGGCGAATAGGTGGCACGGTGCATGGCGGGCTCTGGCGTGAGTTCCTGCATGTTCTTGCCGTCTAGACCGATCTTGTAGTAGTGGATGAAATAGGGATCCTCCTTCTTGTTCACTCCGTTGGCAGAGAAGTAGACGATGCCATCCTGCTCATCGACATATTGTACCTGACGCACATACCACGGGCCCTTGGTGACCTGACGAATCTGCCCCGTCTGCTTGTCGACGAGGTAGAGGTGGTTGTAGTTGTCGCGCTCACTGGTCCAGAGCAGGCGCTGGCCATCCTCGAAGTGGTGGCGCCAGATGCGGGTCCAGTTCACATACTTGTCGGAAGTGTCCTCTACGATGGTGCGCAGGCTGCCGTCCTTTGCCGACATCGCCAGGAGGGCGTACTTCTGGTGGCCGCGCTGGTTGTACTCGAAGGTGAAGGTATCATTGTCGCTCCAGCGCAGGTCTTCGAGACTGAACTGGTTAGCGATTAGGCCGTAGTCGGCCTTTACGCTCTGTCCGCTCTCGGCATCGAAGATCACGGGTGTCTTCTGCATCAGGTCGTCGCCCGGCTTCTGGTACTCCTGCTTGTGGAGGATGGGGTCGAACTGGTTCTTGGGAGCAGCCTCGACGTAATAGACATAGCGCTTCTCCACGCCGCGGATCTTACACACGGCGAAGTGGCGGCTGTCCGGTGCCCAGTAGATATAGGCGGAGTAGTAGTTGCCAGGGCAGCCATCCATCGTGAGCACTCGCTCGTGGCCGCTGCTGTCGCGCAGGGCGATGTTCCAGCCGTGGATGTAGGCCGTCCATTTGCCGTCGGGCGACTTGGCGGGTTCGCCCTTACGCTCGTCGTCGGTCTCACTCCAGTAGTGGCCCTCCTCACCATTGTCGCGCGGCCAGCGCGGCATGGGCTGGATGTGGAGGCCCGTGGTGTCCTGCTGCTCCGTGCGGCTCCCCGTGGCGGGATTCACACGGACATACACCTCACCCTCGCGGGTGTTGGTCTTATACCAGAACTCGCCCGTGTTATCGATCCAACGGGGCTCCACGCCGCTGTGGAGGATCTTCTTCGGACTGAACTTCTCGCGCAGTTGGTAGGCACGGTTATAGTCGTTGAGCGTGCCCTGTGCCATCATGTTTGCCGACATTGCCACCAATAGAGTCGTTACTAGTTTTCTCATGTTGTTATTTGATGAGGGTTAGTCTTACCATCAGCACACCGTGGGTGGGGATGGCGGTCTTTAGGTTGGTCTTACCGGTGTCGATGTCCTTGTGCTGCCACAGCGGTTGCTTTCACCAAAGCCTTGCTTCGTGAATAACTTACTTCCATAAGTGTAACTCTGTTCATGCTTGTTAGTAATAATCAAAATTTAGGTTATTGTTAGTTATATTCGCATGCCATTATTAGTAATTGAGTGCAAATGTACGGAAAAGTTTGCACAAGATTATATAATTTAGCATTAAAAAATATTAATGAAGTGTTATATATACAAGAATTATTCAAATTCCCTGACGGCAGCGATGACGCGCTGTACTTCTGCGTCGGTCAGCGACGGGTACATCGGCAGGGAGAAGATCTCCTTGGCGGCGGCCTCTGTCTGGGGCAGGTCACCGGGTTTCCAGCCCAGATACTGATAGCCTTTCATGGTGTGGATGGGCCAGGGGTAACTGATGTTCACATGGATGTTATGCTCGCGGAGCCGCTCGATGATGGCATCGCGACGGGGATGGCGAACCACGTAGAGGTAGTAGGCGTGGCGACCGTAGGCGGCCTCCTTGGGGAGGATGAGGCTGCTGTCGGCCAGTCCCTCCTGATACATCGCGGCAATCTGCCTGCGGCGCGCGATGTACTGTTCGATGCGGGGCAGTTTGGTGAGTAGGATGGCGGCCTGGATCTCGTCGAGCCGAGCGTTGTAGCCGTGCTCCGTGGCGTAGTAGGTCTTCTCCGCCCCGTAGAAGCGCAGGCGGCGCAGATGGTTGGCCACTTCCTCGTCGCTGGTGTTCACCATGCCTCCGTCGCCGTAGGCCCCGAGGATCTTCGTGGGGTAGAACGAGGTCGTGGAGACATCGCCCATGCTGCCGGCCTTGCGCCCTTTGTATTCTGCACCATGACTCTGGGCGCAGTCCTCCACGACAGAGAGCCCATACGCCTTGGCGATGGCGAGCAGGGGATCTATATCGACGCACTGGCCGTAGAGGTGGACGGGCAGGATGGCCTTGGTCTTGGGCGTGATGGCGGCCTCAACGCGGGCGACGTCCATCAGGTAGGTCGCGGGGTCGATATCCACGAAGACGGGTGTGGCTCCCGCCGTGACGATGGCCGACACAGTAGGGATGGCCGTGTAGGACACGGTGATCACCTCGTCGCCCTTGCCGATGCCTAAGGCCCGTAGGGCGAGGGTGATGGCATTGGTGCCGTTGTCGCAGCCCACGCCGTACTTCACGCCGATATAGTCACTGTAGGCCTGTTCAAAGTCACGGCCTTTCTGTCCGAGGATCAGCGTGCCCGACTCGAACACCTCCGTCACGGCTTTCAGGAGTTCGTCCTTCGTCTCGGCATACTCCTTCAGGTAGCCCCATACTGTCAGTCTGTCCATCTTATATCGTTTAAATCGTATTTGCCAGTTTTTGTTTATACCAGCCCGTCTGCACGATGCCGCGCATGGCCAGATAGATGATCATGGCCAGCCACAGTGCGTGGTTGCCCATCATGCCCCTGCCAACCTCATAGACCGCGAAGAACAGCAGGGCCGAGACGAACGACGACACGAGCATCCCGCGGGTGGCGGTGATGCCGATGAACACGCCGTCCCAGATAAACGCCAGACTGCCGGCGGCTGGCACGAGCCACGCCCACCACATGTATTCGCTGGAGACCTCGCGCACCATAGGCTCATCCGTCAGGATATTGACGATCCACTGTCCGCCTATTATATATAATAAAGTGTAGGCGATGGTGACACCGGCGGCCCAGCCGAAGAGCCTCCGCAATGTCTCGCGGAAGGCCGTGCCGTTCTTCGCCCCGTAGGCTCGTCCGCCCAGGGCTTCTCCGGCATAGGCGAAACCGTCTATGAAATAGGAGAAGAACAGGTAGAGTTGCATCAGTACGGTGTTCACGGACAGGATGACGGCCCCGTGCCGCGCTCCCGCCGAGGTGAAATAGAGGTTGACGGCCACCAGACAGAGCGTGCGCAGGAAGATGTCGCGGTTGACGTTGAAGAACCGCCCCATCGCTGCCCTGACGAACGTGCCCTTCCATTTCAGGTATCTGGTGAGTCGGCGGTAGTATCTCAGTCCTGCAAGGGCCATCAGCAGTCCGGCATACTGGGCGATGACCGTACCCAGTGCCACACCCTCGATCTTCAGGCCGAGACCATAGACCAGTGTCAGTGAGGCCAGGATGTTCACCACGTTCTGCATGATGCTGACCACCATCGGGATACGGGTGTTCTGCATGCCGATATACCAGCCAGAGAGACAGAAGAGACCCAGTGAGGCCGGGGCACCCCAGATGACGATATGGTAATAGGTGGTGGCGAAGGGCACCACGTCGGGGGTCGGGCCGATGAAACGGAACATCAGCCAGCGCAGGGGCTCCTGGAGCACGATCAGCGACAGGGCGATGCCCATGGCGATGCTCAGCGAGCGCACCAGTTGTCGCGTCACCTCCGTCAGGTCGCGACGGCCCAGGGCCTGTGAGGTCAGTCCGCTCGATCCCATCCTCAGGAAACCGAAGAGCCAATACACCAGGTTGAAGATCATCGACCCTACGGCCACGGCACCGATATAGGCCGCACTGCCCATGTGGCCCACGATGGCCACGTCGATCATCCCGAGCAATGGTACGGTGATGTTCGACACGATCGAGGGTAGGGCGATCTGTAGGATCTGACGGTCTTTTGGATTCATTTTCGCTGCAAAGATACAAATTAATTAGTAATTCATCATTTATAATTCATAATTATTTCGTACCTTTGCAGCCAAAATTCGATGAATATGAATATTGAAGCATTGATCAGCAAGGCTGCTCAGGAAGCCGTGAAGGCGCTCTACGGCATGGAGGCCACGGAGAAGATGACGCAGTTGCAGAAGACGAGAAGTGAGTTCGAGGGTAACCTGACGCTCGTGGTGTTCCCCTTCGTAAAGGCTGCACGCAAGTCACCTGAGCAGACGGCCCAGGAGATTGGCGAATACCTGCAGGCCAACTGTCCGGCCGTGGAGAAGTTCAACGTGGTGAAGGGCTTCCTGAACCTGAGCGTGGGCGACGGCGCATGGGTGGAACTGCTGAAGGCCATCGATGCGGATGAGCACTTCGGCACGAAGCAGGCCACGGATGACAGTCCGCTCGTGATGATCGAGTATTCCTCACCCAACACGAACAAGCCCCTCCACCTCGGACATGTGCGCAACAACCTGCTCGGCTGGTCGCTGGCACAGATTATGGAGGCCAATGGCAACAAGGTGGTGAAGACCAATATCGTCAACGACCGTGGTATCCACATCTGTAAGTCGATGCTGGCCTGGCAGAAGTGGGGTAACGGTGAAACACCGGAGTCCAGCGGCAAGAAGGGTGACCACCTGATCGGTGACTACTATGTGGCCTTCGACAAGCACTACCGCGAGGAGATCAAGGAACTCGTAGCCCAGGGCATGGACGAGGAGAAGGCCAAGCAGGAGGCTCCGCTCATCAAGGAGGCCCACGAGATGCTGGTGAAGTGGGAACAGAACGACCCCGAGGTGCGTGCCCTTTGGGAGAAGATGAACAACTGGGTGTATGCCGGCTTCGACGAGACCTACAAGAAGATGGGTGTCTCCTTCGATAAGATCTACTACGAGAGCCAGACCTACCTGAAGGGTAAGGCCAAGGTGGAGGAGGGACTAGCCAAGGGTCTCTTCTTCCGCAAGGATGACAATAGTGTCTGGGCCGACCTCACCAACGAGGGACTGGATCAGAAACTGCTGCTCCGTAGCGATGGCACTTCCGTCTATATGACGCAGGACATCGGTACGGCCGAGATGCGTTTTCAGGACTATCCCATCGACAAGATGATCTACGTGGTGGGCAACGAGCAGAACTACCACTTCCAGGTGCTCTCCATCCTGCTCGACCGCTTAGGCTTCAAGTGGGGTAAGGAACTGACGCACTTCTCCTACGGTATGGTGGAACTGCCCAACGGTAAGATGAAGAGCCGCGAGGGAACGGTCGTCGATGCCGACGACCTGATGCAGTTGATGGTCGATGATGCCCTGAAGACCTCGATGGAACTGGGGAAATTCGACGATATGACCGAAGAGGAGCGCCGCGAGATTGCCCGCATCGTGGGCATGGGGGCACTGAAGTATTTCATCCTGAAGGTCGATGCGCGCAAGAACATGCTCTTCAATCCCGAGGAGAGTATCGACTTCAACGGCAATACAGGCCCCTTCATCCAATATACCTACGCCCGCATCCGCTCGATCCTCCGCAAGGCACCTAGTATATCTAGTCTTACTAGTTATCCTAGTACGACTAGCCTGACTAGCAAGGAAATCGAACTCATCCAAAAGATGAACGAATTCGGCGCAGCCGTCGAGCAGGCCGGCAAGGACTACTCGCCCTCCGGCATCGCCAACTACTGCTACGAACTCACGAAGGTGTTCAACCAGTTCTACCACGACTACTCGATCCTCAACGAGCCCGACGAGCAGAAGAAGGCCCTGCGCCTCGTGCTCGCCAAGAACGTGGCGAAGATCATCAAGAGCGGCATGGCCCTGCTGGGCATCGAAGTCCCTGAGAGAATGTGATTCATGCAGAACCCTCCTGATTATCGCCATGACACTGTGCTGCCCCTGCCCCCCGAGGTGAGGGCAGACGCGTGGGCGGTGGATGCCGCCTGCTCGGGCAATCCCGGGCCGATGGAGTATCAGGCGATCGATCTGCAGACGGGCTATCGCGTATTCCATTACGGGCCAGTGCATGGCACCAATAATATCGGGGAGTTCCTGGCCATCGTCCATGCCCTGGCGCTCTGTTGGCAGCAGGGCCTGCACGACAAGACCATCTATTCCGACTCGTATAATGCCATCCTGTGGGTGCAGAAGCGCAAGTGTAAGACCAAGTTGGAGCGCACTCCACAGACGGAACAACTCTATCAGATCATCGCCCGTGCCGAATACTGGCTTCAGACCCACAACTACCGTAATCCCATCATCAAATGGGAAACGCAGAAGTGGGGTGAAGTGCCTGCCGACTTCGGCCGCAAGTAACCTTCCCTAGGACCACCTAGGATCGCCTAGTCCTTCCTATAAATAATTACCAGATTCCCGCAATAATTCTTACTCTCAACCACCTCCGCATTCGCAGGAATCTGCGGTGCACGGGTGCCATCGGAGACGGTATTCGAGAGGTTGGTCTCCACGCGGATCTCATCCCAGAGACCCTGCTCGATGAAGGATTGCAAGGTCTTGGTGCCGCCCTCGACGATGAGCGACTGGATATTCTGCTGATGCAGACTGTCGAGGTTCAGCGGATGACTGCGGTCGATGACCAGTCGTTTGGGATCATCGCCTGTCCACTCGCGGACGTTCAACTGGGGATGGTCGCGCTCGTCAGTGACGCGCCCCACGAGGATGGCATCCTCCTCGGCACGGAGTTTGTGCGAGAGCATCTTCGTGAAGTCCGAAGAAATCTGTGTCGGCTGGAAATGGTCGTCGATGAAACCGTTGGCCGTCTGTGCCCATTTCAAGATGATGTAAGGCCTCTTCTCGCGATGGAAGGTGAAGAAACGGCGGTTCAGTGCCTTGCATTCCTCTTCGAGGACACCAACCTCCACCTCGATGCCAGCCTCACGGAGTTTGCGGATGCCGCGCCCCTGTACCTCGGCAAACTCATCGATGCAGCCCACCACCACGCGCCTGACACCTTTCTTGATGATGAGTTCGGCACAGGGCGGCGTCTTGCCGTAGTGCGAACAGGGCTCCAGACTGACGTAGATCGTCGATTGCGGGAGTAGCGGCTCATCTTCCTGAAGTACCGAAACAAAGGCGTTTACCTCGGCATGACTTTCTCCATAGCGTACGTGGTAGCCTTCTCCGATGATGCGGCCTTCGTGCACAATCACTGCGCCCACCATCGGGTTGGGCTTCGCATTTCGCTGTCCGTTCTTCGCCAACTGAATGCAGCGGCGCATGTATTTCTCGTCGTCTGTCTGGTAGTTCATGGGTGCAAAGTTACGAAAATTACTTCAGATTACGCAGATTATCCAAGAAAATCATTACCTTTGCAGGCGAATAATAGATGAAAACGATGAGTTATCCTGAACTTTGGCACCGTCTGACGGCCCTCTACGATGAGCACGAGGCCCGGGCCATCGTTCGCCGGGTACTCGATGAGCGCTTCGGCCTCTCCATGACCGATATCTATAGTGGTAGGGTGGAGCAGTTGTCGGAGGCCGACAGGCAATCCTTGGAAATGATCATGCAGCGTCTGGAACAGGGCGAGCCCGTGCAGTATGTCCTGGGCGTGGCCGATTTCTGCGGTCGGCCGTTCCATGTGGAGCCGGGCGTGCTCATCCCGCGTCCTGAGACCGAGGAACTCTGCCGCTGGATTACACAGGGGGGCAGGCTCCCCTGTGTAATCCTCGACGTCGGAACGGGAAGTGGATGCATCGCCATCACATTGGCACTCGATATCCCTGACAGTCAGGTGACGGGCTGGGACATCTCCGACGCCGCCCTCCGCATCGCCGGCGAGAACGCCCGTCGTCTCCATGCCGACATCACCTTTGAGAAGCGTGATGCCCTGAACCTATCTCTTTCCTCTTTCCACCTTCCACCTTCCACTGAACACTGGGACCTCATCGTGAGCAACCCGCCCTATATCGACGAAGCGAAAGAGCACGATGGAATGGCGAAAAACGTGCTCGACTACGAACCGCACATCGCCCTCTTCGCACCCGCTGGGGAGCCAGACCGTTTCTACCGTCGGATAGGCGGGTATGCCATCCGAAGTTTGAAACCTGGCGGACGACTCTTCTTCGAACTGAACCCGTTGACGGCTGAGGCAGTGGCCGACTACCTCCGTCAGTTGGGCTTCCAGGAGGTGGAGATCCGGAAGGACCAGTTTGGCAAGAACAGATTCCTTAAAGCCACTAAGATATGAAAAAAGAAATGACCGAGCAGGAAGCCTACCTGCAACTGGCTTCCCTCTGTGCCCAGGCTGAGCACTGCCAACAGGAGATGCGCGACAAGATGCGCCGTTGGGAACTCGATGAAACGGTGCAGAATCGCATCCTCGAGCGCCTGACCAAAGAACGCTATGTGGATGACGAGCGCTATGCACGTGCCTTCGTGAAAGACAAGATCCGCTACAACAAGTGGGGTCGCCGTAAGGTGCAGCAGGCCCTCTGGCAGAAGCGCATCGACAACGATATCCAGCAGCAGGTGCTCGATGAAATCGACGAAAAGGAGTATCTCGACGTGCTCCGTCCGCTCCTGAGTCAGAAACGCAAGACCATCAAGGCGCAGAACGACTACGAACTGAACAGGAAACTGATGCGCTTCGCCCTCGGACGGGGTTTTACATTCGACATCATCCGTCAGTGCATCGACGTGGATGAGGAACCCGACTATGCCGATGAAACCGATTAGTTTCTGGCATCGTCTGCTCGACCTGATCTCCCCACGCCTCTGTGTGGTCTGCGGCTGTCGGCTCTCGGTGACGGAGGAGATCCTCTGTGCGAAGTGCAACTTCCACCTGCCGCGTACCGACTTCCATCGGGATGCCTGCGACAACGAGATGGCGCGCCTCTTCTGGGGACAGATCCCCATCGAGCGGGCCACGGCCCTTTTCTTCTATGAGGCCCACGCCGAGACCGCTAATATCATCTATGAACTGAAATACAAGAACCACCCGGAAATCGGTGAGACCATTGGGCGGCTGCTGGCGAGGGAGATACAGCCCTCGGGCTTCTTCGACGGCATCGATGTTATCGTGCCTATTCCCTTAGCAAAGAGGCGCCAGCGTCAGCGCGGCTACAACCAGAGCCAGGAGATAGCCCGTGGGGTGGGCGAGGTGACGGGACTGCCCATCGACGACAGGGTCGTCAGGCGCACGGCCTTTGAGGGTAGTCAGACGAGCAAGGGCCGTTGGGAGCGCAACGAGAACGTGGAGCATGTCTTCGAACTGGCGGATACCGAAACCGTGCACGGCAAACACCTGCTGCTGATCGACGACGTGGTGACCACGGGTGCCACCGTCCTCGCCTGTGCCCAGGAACTCGCCAAGGCCGGCGACGTGAAGATCAGTGTCCTTGCCCTCGGCTTTGCCAAGTCATGAGTCCTGAGGGCCCATCCTTCCTCAATCCTTCTCCTTCAGGCGGTGGCGGTAGCCTCGGATGGTGGCTGCGCTCACGTTCAGCAGTTCGCCGATCTGCCTGTCGTCTTTCCCCATCTGCTGGAGCACCAGGTAGGTCGTATGCCTCAGGGTCAGATCCTTGTAGGGTTTTATAAGTGCGTGAAACTTGTCGCTGAACGTATAGGCGTAGTAGTCGATGAAATCCTGTTCCTTGGGTTTGGTGAAATCGACAACTTTCCCACTGGCGGTGATGTCGTCATAGATGCTCTTGCCCCTTCCCAGTTTCTGGGCGGAGGTCTCCTTGAGTTCCCCTATTTGTTCCCGCAGCAGTTCTATCTGCTGCTCAGCCTGATAGATGCGCTCGATGTCCTGATCGATGACGCCCTGATAGGCCTTTGTCCTCCTGCTGATAAAGATGATGGCAATGAGGGCGGCAACCAGTGCAGCGAGGGCCATGATCGTCAGTGTCAGCCAGAAGTTCTTCCGCTCAGTCAGTGCCTTCTCCATGATGGCCGTGTCGTAGCGGTGTTGTATCTCCGTCAGTTGCGTGGTGCGCATCTGCTCGTGGTAGGCATCTTTCAGACTGTCGGCTATTTCCATCATTCTGAAAGCCTCGGGGTGGTTGCCCCGCTCAGCATACATATCGGCCATCAGCCTGTAGGCCTTGATGGTGAACCTCTCGTTGCCGAACGTCATCGCCTTCTCCCAGTGCTTCCGTGCCTGCAGGGTGTCGCCTTCCAA
>FLNY01004602.1_pt1 | contig 11306 bp, 15 predicted proteins | sample 1140381 | NCBI WGS metagenome assembly FLNY01 (sample SAMEA3878172, study PRJEB12797) | bioreactor metagenome | biome: Moose rumen | place: Sweden | collected 2011-10
CGCTCATTTTGGCGATATTTGAACTAGTTTTAAAAATTTTAAATCGAGGTAAGAAATGTTAGCATTGGGAATAGATCCTGGAACGGCAATTTGCGGCTACGGCTTAGTTGAACAATTTCAAGGGCGAATAATCGCCAAAAGTTACGGCGCAATAACCACAAGTCCACAAGCGCGCATGCAAGACAGACTTTTAAAAATTTACATGGAGCTTGATATAATTGTAAAAAAATATCAGCCGGAAGTTATGGGCGTTGAAAAATTATTTTTTGGCAGAAATTCAACTACAGCAATACCGGTAGGACAAGCGCGGGGAATAGTTTTACTTTGCGCGGCGCAAAATAATTTGGAACTTGTGGAAATGACGCCAAATGAAGTAAAAATGTCAATCACGGGATACGGCGGAGCGACTAAGGAGCAAGTTATTTATATGGTAACGAAAATTTTAAACTTAGCCGAGCCGCCCAAGCCCGATGATGTTGCAGACGCACTGGCAATAGCTATAGGCGCGGCTTACGAGGCAAACAGTTTGGCAAGGCGCAATTTGTTGGGAGGGTAAAATAAGGACTAAGGAATAAGGATTAAGGATTAGGGATTTTTTCCTTAGCCCTTAGCCCTTAGCCCGTAATCCCTAAAAAATGATTGGATACTTAAGCGGAAAAGTTAAATTTATTTTTGGCGAAGAAACAACTTTTGAAAAGTTGACAAACAGTTATCGCGGTTTATGTTGTACAAAACTTAGGTAACTGCCGCGTTTCAAATTTTTATCGAGGAAATTTTTTATGATTGGTTATTTGAGTGGCAAGATTAAATTTATTTTTGGCGAAGAAATTATTTTGGACGTGAACGGCGTAGGTTACAGAATTTCGGTTAATCCTGCAGGTTTACAAATTGGCGCGGCGGCTGAATTTTTTGTTCATACGGCGGTTAGGGAAGATGCTATAAATTTGTACGGCTTTAAAACTCGTGAGGCATTTGAACTTTTTGAAAATCTTTTGACTGTTAGCGGCGTCGGGGCAAAATCTGCGCTTGCTATTGTGTCAAAAATTTCTGTTGCTGAATTTACGGCGGCGGTTGTCAATCAAGATTTAACCGCGCTTGTAAAATTGCCGGGCGTCGGTAAAAAATCTGCGCAACGAATTTTACTTGAACTTAAAGACAAAATTAAAAATATTTCCGCTGAATCTGAAACTTTCGCGCAGGGCTTTATTCCCGCTCCAAAATCAAGCGCAGTTGACGAGGCAACAGAGGCTCTTTCGGCGTTAGGTTACACTTCAGCAGAAATTTCAAGCGTTTTCAAACGTGCGCCGAAAAATTCAACTACCGAACAATTAATCAAATTTGCACTTAAAGAATTAAATAAATTTTAGGCAGAAGGCAGGAGGCAGGAGGCAGGAGGCAGGAGTTTTTTACTGCTACTTTCTGCCTTAAATGGGAGGTGAAAAAATGTTAAGCACATTGGCGGCAGTTCGCCCGCGAAAAAGATTATTTTTGGGACTTTTACTGGTTACGGAATTTTTAATTGCGCTGGCGTTGTACGGAATTTGGCGAATTTCTTATTTGGGGCTTGAAAATATTTATGAATATTTACCGGCAATTTTGGGCGCGTTTTTAATTTTTATTTCAACTTTTTCAGTTGGTGCGGTCTGCAATATGGTTTTGGCGGTAAAGGGCTTGCCAACTTTAAAATTATTTCACAAATACACTTTTGCAATTATCAAATTTCTATTTCCAATGGCGGTAAGAATCGGAAAAATTTTTGGGATAAAGCGGCGGCAGTTGGAAGGCTCTTTTATCGCAGTTAGCAATTTAATTTTTATGAAAAGTCGAATAAAAGTACCGGCGAAAAAATTATTGGTACTTGTTCCGCATTGTCTGCAACTTGCAACTTGCCCGCACAAAATTACCCGCGACCCCAATAACTGCAAACGTTGCGGCGGCTGTAACATTGGCGATTTAATGAAACTTTCTGAAGAATTGGGATTTGTATTTTTTGTGGCAACCGGCGGGACTTTGGCGCGTCAAGTTGTAATAAATAACCGCCCTCAAGCCGTGCTTGCTATTGCTTGCGAACGTGACTTGATGAGCGGTATTCAAGATGTTTTTCCATTGCCGGCGGTTGGTGTTTTGAACATTCGCCCAAATGGTCCTTGTTACAATACCCGCGTTGACATGGACGAAGTTAAAAAAGTTTTGAGTCAAATTATTGAAAATTAGGCAGTAGGCAAAAGTAAAGAGGAAGTAGTAAAACTTTTGCCTTTTGCCTTTTGCCTTTTGCCTAAAGTTCCGAAACTTTTATTTTCTGAATTTCGCCTTTTGTATTTCTGCAGACAACTTTTTCAATCTGCGCGTTTTTAATCATACGGCGACACAAAAGGCAAGGTTCGCCGGAGGCGTAACTTTCGTCCTCAACATTTATTCCAACAATATAAATTGTTGCGCCTTTCATTTTTAAAGGATCGCCGTTGATAATTGCATTTTGTTCCCCATGCACGGCAACGCACAATTCGTAGCGTTCGCCTTTTGGAATGTGTAGCCTTTCACGCTCACAAATTCCAGTATCAATACAATTAGTCTCGCCGCGCGGTGCGCCGTTGTAGCCTGTGCTTACAATGATTTTATCTTTTACGATAATTGCGCCGTAACGCCGCCTTAAACAAGTTGAACGCTTGCCGACTTCCTGCGCTATATTTAAAAAGTATTCGTCCCAATCGGGGCGTTTATTTTTTTCCAAAATTTTCACCCTTCAAATTTTAAAATAAAAAAACTCTTGCCTCTTGCCTAATGCCTCTTGCCTATTGTCTATTGCCTAAATCCCCAAATTGAATATTATATAAATTGCTGTACACGCCGCCGAGTTTCAACAATTCAGCGTGCGTGCCATGTTCGCAAATTCTGCCCTTGTCAATTACAAAAATTTGATCCGCCGCAAAAATTGTGCTCAATCTGTGCGCTATTACAAAACTTGTTCGCCCTACCATTAATTCATCTAACGCCGCTTGTACAATTTTTTCACTTTCTGTATCAAGCGCGCTGGTTGCCTCGTCCAAAATTAAAATTTGCGGATTCTTTAACATTGCGCGCGCTATTGCCATTCTCTGTCGTTGCCCGCCGCTAAGATTCAAGCCGCGCTCCCCTATCAATGTTTGATAACCATTCGGTAAATCACAAATAAATTTATCGGCATTCGCCGCCTTTGCCGCCGCTATTACTTCTTCGTCGGTTGCGTCAAGTCTGCCGTAGCGAATATTTTCAAGTACCGTTGTATTAAATAAAAGCGTTTCCTGCGGAACTATTCCAATTTGCTCGCGCAGTGAATTTAAAGTTACGTCCCTAATATCGTAGCCGTCGATTTTAATTGCGCCCGCGTTGACGTCATAAAAGCGCGGAATTAAATTTGCAATGGTAGATTTTCCCGCGCCGCTCGGTCCTACAAAGGCTATCATTTGCCCGGGCGAAACTTCAAAACTTACATTTTCAAGCGCGTTATGTTTTTCGTCATAGGAAAAAGTTACATTCTCAACTGAAACTTGACCTGAAACTTTCGGCATTATCACGGCGTCCGGCTTATCGTTTACTGTTTCTTCCATATCAAGCACTGAAAAAATTCTGTCAATCGCCGCCATTGCCTGTTGCATTCTTCCATAAATTCTTGAAAGTCTTTTTACGGGATTAGCCAAATTTACCGCGTAAGTTAGAAAAGCAACCAGCGAACCGGCTGACATTATCCCTTGAACAACTTCATAGCCGCCGAACCATACAATTAAAGTTACTGCAACCGCCGCCAAAAATTCAACCGTAGGTGTAAGCAAACTTGTTAATTGTACATTTTTCATCACCGCTTGAAAGTTCAAAAGATTTTCTGCGCGAAATCTTTTTATTTCGTAGTCTTCACGCACGAAAGATTTTACAACGCGAATTGAAGAAATACTTTCCTGCAACAGCGCGGTTATATCAGCCATTCTTTCTTGAATCAGTGTACCGGCGCGTTTAATTTTTCGCCCGAAAATTTTCATTGCGTAGCCGACCATTGGAACGGTTATTAAAGTTAGCAATGTCAATTTCCAGTCAATGTACAGCATTAAAACGATTGAGCCGACTAAAATTGCCGCCTCTGTAAAAAATTCAATCAAGTTATCGACAAGCGCGGCTTGAATTGCAGAAACGTCATTTGTTATGTAACTCATTGTTTCGCCCGTCTGATGTTTGTCAAAATAAGCCATTGGCATTCGCTGAAATTTTTTGAACATAACTTCCCGCACGTCAACAACCACGCGCTGTCCAATGTACGAAACAAGGTACGACTGCCAAAAGTAAAAAAAGCCGCGAATTGCAAAAACTACCACGATACTAATTGAAATGACGTTAAGCATTGCCATATCTTTTTCTGCAAGCACTTTGTCAATCATATCTTTGATAATCCACGGCAAGTATAAATTTGCGCCGGAGGCAATGATTATGCAAATGACGGCAAGTCCCAGCCGCCCCAAGTACGGTTTTATGTAAGCTAAAAGTCTTCGATAATTTTTCATAGCAGTTTAAAACATTAAATTTTTTTCCCAATCTTTTTCGTAGCCGTAATCTTGCAAATTTTGTTCACGGAAAGTCAATTCATTTTTTATTGTGTCCAAAACTTCATAGTAAGCTTGTTTGCGTCCTTCGTTAAATTCACAGGGCGTTTCCTTCGCCTCAATCGCTGAATCATTTGCATTTTTTACCAAACGTGCAATTATATATTCAATTTCAGAGCGCGCTAATTGTCTGCTCACAGGTTTTCACCCCTTATTTCTTTTGCCAATGTCAAATATTTCCAATTTTTTCCATTTCAGGTTTTCAAGGCTTTTTTCTGAAAAATTTTGTAAGTCAATCATCAAATTTTCCTCAATTATTTTCTGCAACTTGTAAAATTTTTTTTGCTATACGTTCAGCCGCGCCGTGTTCGCCGAGTTTAGCGCAAGCTAATTTTAAATCTGCCACAACTTTTTCTCTGTTACTGCAAATTTTTAAAATTTCTTCAGCTATTTTTTCGCCGGTAACTTCATCTTGCAAAAGTTCAGGCTGAATCTTTTTGCCCATTAAAATATTTGGCAAACTGAAATTTTCAATGTCAACAAGCATTTTTCCAATAAAATAATTTAACCGCGCCATTTTATAAAGTACAACGCAGGGCAAATTCATTAACGCCGCCTCTAAAATAACCGTGCCGCTCGTTGCCATTGCGGCGTCAGCAATGCTCATTAAATCGTAGCGATAATTTTTTGTTAAAGTAATTTCGACGCCCACGCTTGAAATTTGGCGGCTAATTTCTGATTCATCAACATTATCAGCAACCGGTAAAAAAAATCTTAAATTGATTTTTGATAAAATTTTGGCGGCTTTTAACATTTCAGGAAGAATTAATTTAATTTCTTGCTTGCGACTGCCGGGGATTAATAAAATCACGTGTTCAGAATTTTTGACACCGAAATATTTTCTTGCCTCTTCGACGCTGAAATTAGATTTTACAGTGTCAACAAGCGGATTCCCTAAAAAAGAAATTTTTGCGCCGGCTTTTTGGTAGACTGGCAATTCAAATGGAAAAATTGCAATAAATTCATCGGCAATTTTCGCACAATCTGCGGCGCGTCCTTTTCGCCACGCCCACGCGCTCGGCGGTATGTACGACAAAATTTTTATACCGAATTTTTTTACGCGTTTGGCAAGCCGCCAATTAAAATCAGGATAATCAATCAGTACAAGTAAATCCGGCTTTTCGGCACGGGCAATTTCGGTTAAATCTTCCAACAGTTGAAAAATTTTGCGCAAATTTTTTATCACTTCGACGACGCCCATAACATTATAATCTTTATAATTTTTGACGATACGAACGCCCGCCGCCGCCATTTTATCGCCGCCCATTCCGAAAATTTCGGTTGAAGGCGAAATTTTTTTTATTTCGTGCGCCAATGACGCGCCGTGAATATCGCCGGAAGTTTCGCCGGCGGACATCATTATTTTCAAAATTTCCGCCCTCCTTTTTTAGGGTTTAAAAACTATTTATAAAATTTTTACAATCTTAAAAAATTGGAAATTCTCAAAAATTACGCCGCTTAAATTTTTCTTAAGTATTTTATATTAACGATAAAAGAAAAGCCCTTTCTCGTTGAAATTTTAGCCCGTTTTGACGGCGTTAAAAATTTTAATCTGCAAAAATTACATTGCTATAATTGCGATACCTTTTTCTTCAGCGAAGGCAACCATTCCCGCCCTATCAATCATCAAAGTTTTATCCGCCTCAATCGCAAGCGCGGTAGCTCCAACTTCAGCCATAACTTCCAAAGTTTTTTGACCGACTGTTGGAACATCAAAACGGTTATCTTGATTGGGCTTAGAAACTTTTGTAACAACTGCGCCGCCGCCCGACAATTTGCCGCCGCGCAAAATGCAAGCATCAGTTCCTTCAATCGCCTCAAGTGCCATAACTGCGCGATTTTTTACAATTACAGTTTGTCCAATGTCAAGGCGTCCGAGTTCCTTTGCAATGAAAAATCCAAATTCCATATCAGATTTTTCAACGCTTGTTGGTTCACGATTTGTAATTGTACCGCGTTTTGGAATTAATTTGCGAATAAGTGCAGTTTGATCGAAGGCGTGCATTCCCGCCATTGCCAATTCACGCACAAACGCCATCATAATTGTATCATCTTTACGGTCGGGCAATGACATTATCAGCTGTAACATTCTTGCATCGGGCTGAACTGCGCCGTTAAAAAGCAATTCTTTTGTAACTTTGCCAATCATTGTAACGCGGGTAACTTCTTTTTCTTTTAGATAATTTAAAATTGCGTCAAGTTGAGCCACGCTGATATTTTTATAATCTGTTGCAAAGTTTGCAATTTCTGAATCAGTTTCCGGTAAAAGTCCTATTGCATAAACTTCATAGCCGAGTTGTTGTGCGGCGCGGGCACATTCTACCGGCAATTTTCCTACACCTGCCAATATTCCCAATTTCTCCATTAAAAAACTTCCTTTCAGCAATTTTAAAGCCTAAGGAAAATTTTCTATTCCCTAGCCTTTAGTCCTTAATCCTTATTCCTTAGTCCTTATTCAACGTCGCGGCGTTCACGACAAATACCGCGTTCAGCATTTCTCAAAAATCTAAGAAAATGTTCAACTTCTTCACAAGAATCAACTTCCTGTTCAATAACAGCAATAGCCTCCGCCAAACTCAAGCCGGAGCGATATAAAATTTTGTACGCCTTTTTAATCAGCCTGCGCGATTCAAGGGGAATACCTGCGCGAGAAATTCCAACATTATTTAAGCCGACAACTTTTGCGGGGTGTCCGTCAACAATGGTATAAGGTACAACATCTTGTACAAGTTTGCTCATGCCGCCAACCATTGCATTTCGCCCAATTTTTACGAATTGATGAACGCCCGCCATTCCGCCAATAACAACTCTATCTTCAACGGTTGCATGCCCGGCGCAGCTTGCCAAATTTGACATAATAACGTGGTTGCCTAGCGTGCAATTATGCGCAATATGAATATAAGCCATTAAAAGGCAGTCTGTGCCAACGCGCGTTTCGTTGCCTTCGCCGGTTGCGCGGTGAATTGTTGCGCCCTCTCTAATAACCGTCCTATCGCCAATGTACGTATGACTTTTTTCGCCTTTAAATTTTAAATCTTGAGGAATTTCTCCAACGGACGCAAATTGAAAAATTCTGCAGTCTTTGCCAATAGTGGTATAACTTGCAATAACTGCATTTGGTCCAATATTGGAGCCGTCGCCAATTTCGACTTCATCACCAATAACCGTGTAAGGTCCAATAGTAACATTTTCCCCAATTTTTGCGCTTGTGGAAATAACCGCCGTTTCGTGAATTTTATTTTCCGAATTTATCATTTTGCCCAGCTCCTTGTTTAGGTATTAGGGATTAGATTTAGGCGTTAGACTTCAGTAAATTTTATTTTTACCTGTTGTCTGTTGCCTAAGACCTAATCAATCCTTATTCCTCAAACCAAAAAGCTCGTCATTGGTTTTAAGCGCAAATTTAAAATCTGCAGACGAGACAAGTTTATCATCAACATAACCATCAGCATGCAAAACGCCAAAAACTCCGCGCACTTTTACAATTTCCGCCTTAGTAATTAAAGTATCGCCGGGTACAATCGGGCGTTTGAATTTTATATTATCCATACCGCCAAAAAGCGCGATTTTGCCGCGATGTTCGGCAGGATAAAGCATTGCAACGCCGCCTACCTGCGCCATTGCCTCAAGCTGAAGTACGCCCGGAAAAATTGGATGATTAGGAAAGTGTCCTACAAATTGCGGCTCATTCATTGTGATATTTTTTAAGCCGGTTGCCGATTTGAAAGGTTCAATTTCCAAAATTCTGTCCACAAGCAACATTGGCGGACGATGCGGGAGTATCTTCATAATTTCTTCAATTTCAAGTACCATTTATATCTCTCCCATCTGAAGTTAATATTAAATTTTCTATGAAAAATCTTGATAAATTTTTTTGGCTAATTGAGAATTCAGCGCGTGACTTGACGCCGCCGCAATTATATGACATTTCAAAAAACCAACCAGCCTTAAATCGCCGATAACGTCCAAAATTTTATGCCTTACAAGTTCATCAGAATATTTTAATTTGTTCAGCCAGCCGTCATCATTGTAAACGATAACATTTTCTAAATTTCCGCCGCGCCCTAATCCCATTGCGTGCAATGCCTCAACTTCCTTTTCATAGGCGATTGTTCGCGCAGGCGCAATTTCTTTTTCATAAATTTCTTCGGTAATTTCAAAATCTTCAAACTGAATACCAATAAGCGGGTGCGGATTAATCGAAGTGAAACTGATTCTGAAACCTTCATAAGGCAGGGCGATTATAAATTTTTTGCCGTCGTCAGAATCTGCGCGATAAACTTTTTCAAGGCGAATTTCTTTGCGTGCGGCAGATTGTTCAACAATTCCGGCGGTTTTTATCATTTTAAAAAATCCAATAGAATTTCCTTCCAAAACGGGCGGCTCTTCGGCGTTCATTTCAACCGCGCAATTATCAATTCCGCAAGCTGAAAGCGCGCTCATCAAATGTTCAACTGTGAAAACTTTGACGCCGTTTTCTTCTAAAGTTGTTGCCCGCAATGTTGAAGTTACATTCGGCGGCGTCGCGCAGATTTTATTTTTTTCGGCTAAATCTGTACGCACAAAAAAAATACCGCTGTCAACTTCAGCAGGTTTTAAAGCCATTTGAACTTCAACGCCAGAATGTAAACCCTTGCCGGAAATTTCGACAGAATTTTTTAAAGTTTTTTGATTTGGCAAAATCCTTTCCCCTTTCAAAAAAATTTCAGATATTATAACATTAATATTTTTTTACGTCGATAACCGCAATAAAAAAATTGCGACTAAGTTTTCACTCAATCGCAAAAAATTTTTATAAAAAATCAGCTTGATTTCGTAGTAAATTTATCTGCTGTTTTCCCGTCAAAAGTTGCCTTGCCGTCTGTAACAGCATATCCTGTAGAGCCAATATCTGTAACTGTTCCATTGACATAAATTTTGCCCGTTGGCGGTTGAGGAGCTCCGTTTTCAAAATAATTGGCGTCATTTGCCGTTAATTGAGCATAAGTAGGAGTTGTCCCTTTCTCCATTTCATAGACTGCAATAGCCGTGTTAATCGCCGCTAAATCCGATTGAACTTTTGAAGTATTAGCGGCGGCAGTCATTTTTTCAAATTGCGGGACTGCCATTGTTGCCAAAATTCCAATTACCATAACCATTAAAATAATTTCAAGTGTGGCAAAACCTTTCTGACTCATTTTTTACCCTCCAAAATTTTTAAAAAATTATAGCAACGGCAGTATTCATTTTCAAGAAAAATTTTTTTAAGCTACAGCTGAAAAACAACGATAAACTTGTTGAATCGGATTATGCAAAAATTTTTGAAAGGAGCGTTGAAAATGGGCGCGTGGAATGTTGATTTAATCACAAATGTAGCACAAGCCGCAATTTCTAAAAGTCAAAGTAAAAGTTTTGCCTCCAATAACTCAGCCGGTTTTTCTTCAGATTATGCAAAAATTCTCTCTCAAAAAATGGCACAGGTTGACGAAAGTTTTCAATCTGCTATTGAAACTCTTGCTAACCAAAGTCAAGTTTCTCTCAATACAAATTCAATGCCGGTTATCGAAACAATCAAAAGATTTCGCCCCGACGGCTCCATTACAATTACAACTTACAAAGATGGACAAATTGACAGTACTACAAAAATTAAACCGCACTTAGTACCAATGCCAGACTATTCCGTCCCGGAAACGCCGGAAGGACAACCGGATATAAAATTAGTTGAACGTTTCACGGTGGCTGAACTTTTAATGTTATCAATTTGAAGGCAAGGCAATTCCGCCTTAACGATATTTTTTTCTATTTCTAGGAGGTTTTTAACATGGATGTAGGTACAATTTCTAATGTAGCGGCTCAAAACGTTGGACAGTTCACGGCGCAAAAAAATTCGGCGGCAAAAATTCAGTCTGCAGTCAACGCCTATGCAAGCGCGGCAAAACAGGATACTTCTGACAGTACACACGGCGCGGCTTTTTCAGTCAATATTTCTGAAGAGGCAATGCAGGCAATGGCTCAAGAATCCGACAACGTAACCGTAGACAACGCGGACGCCCAAAAAACTAAAGGCCTTTCTGCCGATACAGTTCAAGCCCTTCAAGATGATTTAGTTATGCAAGAACAGGCAATGCTTAACTTGATGATTCAAGTTTTGACTGACAATAACAACAAATTGCAGGGCTGGCTTGACGAAGGCACAGGAATTTTGAATTTCGGCGGTATTCAAGTCGACGCCTCAAGATTTGCGTTGCCAAGCGTTGCTACAAATCCTGAAGACGCCGCGGCGGCAGTTGCTGAAGGCGGCGATTGGTCCGTTAGCGCAGTTTCTGACAGAATTTTTGGTCTTGCTGAAGTTTTAGCGGGCGGAGATCCTGAAAAACTTGAACAAATGCGCGCCGCTGTCGAAGAAGGATTTAGACAAGCCGGCACTGCGTGGAATACCGCAACCGGCAGCAGCAGTATGCCAGATATTACCGGACAAACTTACAACGAAATTATGAGTCGTTTTGACAACGCTAAAAGTAAACTTTCCGGCGGTATTGCGTAAATATTTTTCTGGATATAAAGTACAGCTCTTCGTCAAGGCGAAGAGTTTTTTTATGCATAAAACATCACCCCAAAGGGGGCGTTGCCTTCAACCCTCCCCCCAAGGGAATTTACGACAATTTTTTTATAAATCCTGCAACTTTTCTAAAAAATTAT
>FLNY01004603.1_pt1 | contig 11304 bp, 10 predicted proteins | sample 1140381 | NCBI WGS metagenome assembly FLNY01 (sample SAMEA3878172, study PRJEB12797) | bioreactor metagenome | biome: Moose rumen | place: Sweden | collected 2011-10
TATTTAAATTTCTACAGGATTTACAAATAAATTCTAAAGAAAAATTTTATTGAATAAGATTAAAAATATTTTCAAGCGTTACAGAAATGTTTTTTTCAGCTGTTGATTTTTGCATTGCCGCCTCTAAAGTCATTGGCTCGCGCAGAATTGAAAATACCGCGTCAATATTTGAGTTTGTGTCAATATTTTTTACGCCGCCGCCTATCGCCACAACTTTAATTTTTGGATTGAGGCTTTTAGCAAGTATAGCAACGCCCGCCGGAGCTTTTCCCTGCAAAGTTTGATTATCGATTAAACCTTCACCGGTTATTAAAATATCGGCGTCTTTTAAATCGTCCGAAATTTTCAGCGTATCCAAAATTAAATCAACACCCGGTACCAATTCGCCGTGCAAAAATGTTCTGAAGGCAAAACCTAAGCCGCCCGCCGCGCCGTCGCCTTCAACTGATTTATTTTCGATTTTCAAATTTTGTAAAGCAAGTTCGGCAAAATTTTTAATCCAGCCGTCCATTTTTTCAACGGTATTTGAATCTGCGCCTTTTTGCGGCGCGTAAACTGCCGAGCAACCATTTTCGCCGGTCAAAGGATTTTTTACATCACAGGCAATTCTAAATTTGCAGTCGAAAATTTCCGGCGGAACTTTTTCACTTTCAATTTTCTTGACGTGCGCTAAATCCCTGCCAAAAATTCCACTGCCAAAATTAAATCCCAACGCCGTCAACATTCCCAATCCGCAGTCATTCGTGGCACTGCCGCCAATTCCTATGATAAAATTTCGGCAACCTTCATGAACTGCCGCAAGAATCAATTCGCCGACGCCAAAACTTGTAGTGCGCAAAGGATTTCTCAAATTTTCCGGTACAAGTGAAAGACCAGCCGCACTTGCCATTTCGATTATCGCCAAATTTCCAATTTTTCCAAATTCGGCATTCATCCTTTTACCGAGTGCGCCGGTAATTTTTACACTTTTAATTTTGCCGCCGAGCCCTTCAGTTAAAATTTTGCCGGTTCCTTCGCCGCCGTCCGCCAACGGATAAATTTTCACTTCAGCATTTGGCGCGGCTTTTTTTATTCCAATTTCTGCGGCGCGCCCTGCCTCCAAACTGCTTAAACTTCCCTTGAAACTGTCAATCGCCACGATTATTTTCACGGCGTCAACCTCCTTTACTTTATGAATTTTTTCTGATATACTGCAACCGCTATGAATAAATTTAAAAATCAGCGCGGTTTTGCTACTTTAGAAATTATTTTGGTTGTCGGGATAATTGCGATTTTTTCAACTGTTGCCCTGCCGAGAATGCGAATTATCCTTAACAAAGTTTATCTTGACTATGAAATGAAACATTTGTACAGCGAATTAAATTTTGCGCGTTCAATCGGTAAATCTTCAACTTTCAACAGCGGAATTTTCCAAAACTTTGATAATTCCGGAAGTGGTAATATTGAATTTTGGCTTTACAGTAAATATTATTCAAATAAATCTGCGCGAAATCGTTATCAAATGATGCGCCCCGCTGTAACTTCTTCGCCAAATTATCGCCACAATTTATCAAATGACATAGAACTTGAATTTGAACACGGCGATTCACTTTTAAAGTTAAATCTTTCAAACTTAGGAAATTCAAAGACTTTTACTTTAAATTCAAAATCCGGCGATAATGCCTATATTTATATTGATACTGTCGGGCGAGTTAGTGGCGATTATGTTAAAAGATACTGAGCGCGGATTTATGTTTTTGAGTGCGATTTTTTTAACGCTGATAGTTTCAATCATGGCAACGATAATTTTAAACGCAAATTCAAAAGTCCAACAAAGAAATTCCACGCTTTATTTTACGGCGATAAATCTTGCGAATGAACAATTTGCAATTTTGGAAAGTGGCGCAAATATTAACATACCCGCCGAAGATTTAAAAAGTTACAACGGTATGAGTGAAAATTCAACGCCGATTGAATTTAAAATTTCAAAAAGTTTCAACGGCTCCAAAGTTACTGTAAAAGTTGAATGGACTGTCAACGGCAAAACTGAAATTTTAGAATCTACAAAAACAATATATCAGACCGGCGGGGAAATTTCAAATGAAAATTAAATTGAATGAACGCGGCTTTATCCTTGCAGAATTTGTAATTGCATTGCCGCTTTTAATTTTGTTGTTGTATGCGCTTGTTACTTTGACTTTGACTGCGGCGAAAATTGCGCGGGAACAAGTTGCAGATTATGTTTTGGAAACAGAGGCACAAGAAGTTATTGACAGAATCACAGCCGATGCCCGCGCCGCTCAAGCCGTAACAGTAAAAAAAGTCGCCGCTTACAGTTCAGGACAAGAATTTTATGAAATAATGTTTGTTTATTCCACGATTGACAATATGAAAGTTACAGATTATCCAAAACACTATTTGCGGGAAGTTTTGGACACGCGCCGCTATACCGTCGATAATTATCATATCATTTCAAAAAGGGTTGAGGATAATTACAATTCTAATCCCATAACCGGCGGCAATTTTTACGGCGATACAACCGTTACACAGTTTGAATTTGCTGAAATTGCAAAAAATGTTCTTCATATAACTTTGGAGATGCAAAGTCTTGTTACCAATCAAAAAGTTAAATTTTCTACGGCGGTTTATATGCCCGCCTGCACAGATTTTAAAATTTCTCTATGAATGAACGCGGCTTTTTTACAATCGTTGGACTTTGCCTTTTACTGGTTGCCACAATTTTTATTAAAGGTATTCAAGAATTTGAGGCAAATTATGCGCGTGGAATTACAAATTTTCGAGCTGAACACGAATTACAAAACGCCGCCGATAGTGCTTTATTTGAGGCAGTAAAAGATATTCCGGAAATTGAAGACGGCGTGCAATTTAAAATTTCTGTTTCAACGCCTTCATCTGACAGATTAAAAAATTTAAGCGTTGAAGTTTACGGCGAACGCGGCGAAATGGTAACTCAAACTTTCGACCGCGCTACAAATACAGCTACGCCTCAAGAGCCGGATTTTGAATCTGCAAAAAAAGTTACTGTTATAATCAGCGTTGCAAGTTGCGACAGCCCGTTTATTGAAGGTAAAATGTACAAACGCGCCGCCGCTTATATCGACAAAGATAAAAATATTTATTTTCTTAGCATTTTTGACCAGTCGATTAGAAAATACTTGTGGCAGGAATAGCGCGGCAATTAACGAATTTATTTTTTATTGCGGAAAAAGGAGGCGAGCTAAATGGATTCGCAGACAGATTTTAATAATGAAACTTATGACGCGGCGCAAGTCGATTTAAATAAATTGGTTGAACTGATTAATGAAATTTTTGACAAACAAGAAAGAAATTCAAGGCTTTTAAATCAAGTCCTGCGCGAAAATGTCAACTTTCAAAATCAAGTTCGGCAGGGAATGTACAACGAAATTGAAGAAATGAAAAAGCAACAGCGCGGCGAACAATTCACGCCAATTTTAAAATCTTTGGCGGCAATTTGCGTGGAATATCGCACGGTTTTAAATGACGAAAATATTTCCCCAAATACGCGGCGCACTTTGCAACTTATGTTTGAGGAAATGGAAGATATTTTGGCAGACTACGGCGCAGAAATTTTTAATTCCAAAATTGGCGAGCCGCGCCGCCCGCTCCTTACCAAAATTATCAATACCATTTCCACCAACAACAAGGAAAGTCATAATACTATTGCCAAAAGTCGTCGCGCAGGCGTCGTTCGCAATGGGCGTCCGCTTTACCGTGAATTTGTCGATGTTTTTGTTTTCGACCCTACTTTTGAAAATAAATCTGAAACTGAATTAAGCGTCAACGACTGAAACTGTAAATATCGTCAAAATGGGCTGAAATTTCAACGTGGCAGGGCTTGTAAACATTCTTTATATCAAAGTACCTAGAAATTTTTAACAGCCCTTAAAATTGAAGATTTTTGGGATTTTTGAAAGATGGTTGACAAATTTAAAATTGATTGTATCAATAGGGAATAAAAATTTCTTTTTTAAAATATGGTTTTAAGAGTTGTTTACAAATTTTCTTTTTTAACAAGTCGGCATTTCTTTCTTTAGAAGAAAGAAACGCCTAGCAAAGAAAGAATCCCTCGCCGTCAGGTTTTTCGCGTTTAAATCTTCCCAGACTTAGAGCTGGAGCCGCGTTTAATTTCTGTTGCAGTGACTTAAAATTTACAGGCAAAAACTAAGACGGCGTTGGGCGTTATAACTTTTACTAAAAGCAACTTGCTAAGATTTTCTGTAATTTTTAATACAAAAAATAATCATACCAGAAAAAAATTATTTACAAAATTTGAACAGTAAAAAATTTGGAGGAGAATTTTTTAAATGAGTACTTACGGAATAGATTTAGGCACCACTTATTCTTGCATAGCACGCCTTGATTCAAACGGCAACCCTGAAGTTATCCGCAATAACGAAGATGATTCAAATATGGTTGCGTCTGTAGTCTTTTTTGAAAATGAAAATAACGTCGTCGTAGGACAAGCGGCGAAAGAAAATATTGAAACTGACGGCGACCGCGTCGTACAATTTGTCAAACGTGAAATTGGCAAACGTGACACGCGCACTTACGAATTTGACGGCAAAACTTATACACCGGTTGAAATTAGCGCGTTGATTTTGACACGTTTAAAAAATCTTGTCGAGGCGCAAGGCAATACTATTGAAGATGTTGTTATAACTGTTCCTGCGTATTTCGGACTTGAGGAACGCTCCGCCACAAAACAAGCCGGCGAACTTGCAGGACTTCACGTTTTAAGCTTGATTAATGAACCGACGGCGGCGGCTTTAAGTTATTGCGCCCGCCAATTTCAAGAAGATCGTACAATTTTGGTTTACGATTTAGGCGGCGGCACTTTCGACGTTACACTTGTTAAAATGTCAATGACACGCAATGAGCAGGGAAAAGACGTACAAAAAATTAACGTGCTTGCAACCGGCGGCGACGATAAATTAGGCGGCAAGGATTGGGACGATAAATTATTTGAATATATTCTCAATGCTTGCTGCGAAGAAAACGGCTTGACGCCACAAGAAATTGAGGCTGAAACGCGCCAAGATATTCGCAGTAAAGTTGAAGAGGCTAAACGCAAACTTAGTAAAAAACAATCCGCAAAAGTTAGAATCGACGTAAACGGCTCCCGCACTGAAATTACAATTAAGCGTTCAGATTTTGAATCTATGACTGCCGATAAAGTCGCGCAGACTATGAATTTTGTTGAATCAACTTTGCAAAAAGTCCCGGGCGTCGAAGTCGATACAGTTTTACTTGTAGGCGGCTCCACTTATATGCCGATGATTAAAAATGCTGTAGAGGCAAAATTTCCCGGTAAAGTCCAACAACACGACCCAGATCAAGCTGTGGCAAAAGGTGCGGCAATTTATGCAAGTATGCTGGTTGTTGAGGAAGGCACAATTTCTGACGGCGAAACTTCAGCTGAAGGCGGCACTTCTTCAGATACTAATATTCAACACGCCGAACAACTTACCGCCAAATTTGCTGTCGAAGATCAAACGCCGCGTTCATTCGGTCCAGGTGTTATGGATACTAAAGGCAGTAAGCATAAATACGTTTTGGAAAATTTTATTAAGATTGGCGAAAAAATGCCCGCCGTTTTCAGTAAAACTTACTACCCGCTCGAAGATAATCAGGAACGTGTAAGACTGCGCGCCTTTGAAAATATGTCAACTGAAGATACTTTAATTCCGTGCGTCGATGAAGACGGCAACCCGCAAGCTACAGACCCCGCAAATAATGTAAAACTTTTGGGCGAATTGGTTGTAAATTTGCCGCCGGAAACTGCCCGCAATACTCCAATCAAAGTTACTTTCAAAGTTGACGCAAGCGGCGTTCACGTTGAGGCAGTCAACACCAAAACAAATGAAGTTTTTGAAACTTTCCTGCGCACTGAATCAGATATTGACGTTGACAACAGCGCAGTTCATCAACTTAGAATTTCTGCAGATTAAAAAATTTTTCCGCCCTAAACAGGGCTTTTTTTATTTAAAACTAACTCTAAAATTCCGGAAAATTTTTGTTTGTCAAATAAAGAATGAAAATCTGCGCGCCGTTGACAACTTTTTTTTACTGATATAAAATCAAAAATCATAGTTAGTTGACATAAAAAGGGGCGTAATAAATATGCCGGAGTGGAGTTTAGCATTTTTTGTATCAATCGGCGTGGTTTTAATAATAACGCCCGGCGTAATTTTTTTGGCAGAAAAAACCGGCGCGGTAGATAAACCGGATGAACGCAAAGTTCATAAAAAACCAATTCCACGAATTGGAGGAATTGGAATTTTTTTGGCGTTTATTTTATCAATGATAATAATCGGAATAATGGTTAATTTGGGCAGACAAAATTTACACGAAGTACGCGGCTTGCTAATTTCCGGAACTTTAATGTTTTTGGTAGGAATTATTGACGATTATAAAAATTTACCGGCAAAAATAAAATTATTGGGGCAGATTTTGGCAGCGGCAGTTTTGGTTATTGGCTATAATGTGCGCGTTGATTTTGTAACGGATCCTTTTGGCGATTATATTTATTTGGAATGGCTGGCAATACCTGCAACAATTTTTTGGCTTGTAGGCTTAACCAACACGGTAAATTTGATTGACGGGCTGGACGGATTAGCGGCGGGAGTTTGTGGGCTTGCCGCGTCAACAATTTTTCTTGTGGCGTTGGAACAAAATTTTTTCGTCATAACGATTTTAACTGCAGCAATAGCCGGCGCGGCGTTTGGATTTTTATTTTACAATACTAATCCTGCGCGAATATTTATGGGCGATAGCGGCAGTTTATTTTTAGGTTATATGTTGGCGGGAATATCGATAATCGGTGCAATGAAAAGCGCGGCAACAATCGCCTTAGTTGTTCCAATTCTAGCGTTAGGTATTCCAATTCTCGATACAACTTTTGCGATAATTCGGCGTTATCTTGGCGGGCAACCAATTTTTAAACCGGATAAAGGGCATTTACACCACAGACTTTTAAGGCTGGGATTTACGCAACGACAAGCGGTTTTTTTAATGTACGTGATTAGCGCAATGCTCGGCTTGAGTGCCATTGCTTTAACTGAAGTTAACGGGAAAATTGCGATTCTAATTTTGATTGCAGTTGTAATTTCGATTTTCTACGGCGCAAAAAAATTAGGCGTCTTAAATTTGGCGAAAAGATAAAACCTGGGAATTGTTTACAAATTTTTCTATTTTAACAAGTCGGCATTTTAAAACGCCTGTAGCGTGTTGAAAAAATAATTTTTGACGTAAATAAAATTTAATGCAGATATAAAAACAAGCTCAAAATTGCGCTTGAGAGCCACGATAATTGCCCTTTCTAAGCTCATTGGTACTTTTAATTAAAACAAAAGAAAAACCCCGTTAAAATTGATTTTTTGCGGATTTTTTCAACAGCTCCTGTCAAAGAAAAAAACTTCTTGTCCGCCTGCGTTTCAAAAACGGAGTGAGCGGGTGTCTTTTGCGCGCCAATTTCTTTCTTTGTAAACATACTCTAGCTAAAAGGTGATTTTATGAAAAAATTAAAAATAATGACAATTTTTGGTACGCGCCCTGAGGCAATAAAAATGGCTCCGGTTATTTTGGAATTAAAAAAATTTCCGGAAATTGAAACAATCGTAACAGTTACGGCGCAACATAGAGAAATGCTTGACCAAGTTTTAAAATTGTTTAAAATTCAGCCGGATTTTGATTTAAATATAATGTCAGCCGGACAAACGCTTTTTGACATTACCAGCCGCGCGTTATTGGGCTTAAATTCGATTTTGGAACAAGTCAAGCCAAATATAGTTTTAGTTCATGGCGACACTACCACAACTTTTACAGGCGCGTTAGCGGCGTTTTATCATCAAATTACAGTTGGACACGTTGAGGCGGGCTTGCGCACAAAAAATAAATATTCGCCCTTCCCTGAAGAAATGAATCGCAAATTAACTTCCGCGCTTACAGATTTAAATTTTGCGCCGACAATTACCGCCAAAAATAATTTGCTTGCAGAAGGCGTCGACGCTGAAAAAATTTTTGTCACGGGAAATACAGTTATTGACGCACTCTATCAAACTGTAGAAAAAGATTTTAAATTTACCGGCGAACTTGAAAAAATTAATTCTACAAACAAGCGAATTATTTTAGTTACAACACACCGCCGAGAAAATTTGGGTGAGCCGTTGCGTCAAGTTTACAAGGCTTTAAAAAAAATCGTCGAAGAATTTCCGGACGTTGAAATTATTTTTCCGGTTCACAAAAATCCAAAAGTTCGTGAAGTTGTCAATTCAGAATTAGGCAACCTCGCGCAGGTTAATTTAATTGAGCCGCTGGATTATCAACCGTTTGCAAATTTAATGAATCGTGCAACTTTAATTTTGACAGATTCCGGCGGAATACAAGAAGAGGCTCCTTCATTGGGAAAACCGGTTTTAGTCCTGCGCGACACCACCGAAAGACCGGAGGCAGTTTTGGCGGGAACAGTAAAATTAATTGGTACGGCTCAAGAAAAAGTTTACGGCGCGGCTAAATTACTTTTGACTGATTCAGCCGAATATAAAAAAATGGCAACTGCCCAAAATCCCTACGGGGATGGATTAGCCGCCAAAAGAATTGTTAAAGTTATTTTAGGCAAGAGGCAGTAGGCAAGAGGCAGTAGGCAAAAGGCAGTAGGGAAATTTTACTATTCCCTAGAACGTGTTTACAAAGTTTTAAGATTTAACAATTCGGCTTTTCTTTTTTTAGAAAAAAGAAACGCCTAGCAAAGAAAAAACTTTTCGCCCGCCTGCGTTTCAAAAACGAAGTGCGGCGGGCGTCTGTTGCGCGCCAACTTCTTTCTTTGTAAACCTTCTCTAGAAAAGTGCAATATCGTCAACAGTTGGTACAATGATAATGTATTCGCCGTCGTGCGATTTTCTCAACAAGTCAAGCATAATATTTTCTGGAACGCTGACGCAACCGGAAGTTGTCCACCTGTCTAAGCTTTTACAGTGCAAGAAAATTGCCGCGCCCTTTCCAAAAACCGTCGGATTAATATTAAAGCCGATATTCATTGCGTAAGTATATTGATAATAATCCGCCAAATGTTCGCCCGCAATTCTGTAAGGCGATTCAATCCACGTATTGTAAGTCGAACTTTCGCCGCTAAGGTAAGAGTTCGGCGTTATTTTTTTGTACGTCATTTCAGTACCGGGATTATCGCCGAGTCCAAAAGAATACAAAATTGGAAAAGCTCCAACAGGCGTTGTGCCGTCGCCTTCGTGTCTGTCCCAATTTAAACCATTGCGCCCGTACCCGCAATAAGTTTCAAAGTCTTCGCGCCATTCGCCGTCAATTTTATTCCAAAGGCTAAGTGTATGGTCTACAACCAAAATTATCTGATTTGTTTTTTGCGCGGTTGCCGAATTTGCCAAAAGGTTTTCAATTTTCATTTTATCACTACTCCAACTTGTTAAAGCGTTCTGTCGCGCAGATTCTTTTTCAGCCGCCGAAAGATTTTTATAGTTTGGAGCAAGTGCCTCTTCCCACGCGCCGTAAACAGGATTTGGAAAAACTATAAATTTGGTACCGAAATTATTTTGATTTTTATCAACAATAGAATTTCTTTCTTCGGTAAGTTTGTCGAAAGTTTCAAACGGGAAATCGCCGACGTTATCGCCCATATATAAAATTACTTCATAATTTTTTGCCACTTCGTCAAAGCGCGGCTGTTTGTAACTGGTGTTAGTTTTTAAAAGCATATGTTTTTTATCAGCTTGAGGGAAACCGAGTTTTTCAAAATTTTTAATCGTGCCGTCCAATTCTGTATCTAAATGACGGTTGCTGACATAAAAAATTTCAACGCCCTTTGAATCAACGTACTGCATACAATCAATCGCGCCGGGCATAGCTGACGCAATAGCCGCGTTGCACCAGTCTACCCAACTTTGTCTTTTGTAAGGCGCGCCCGTGCCGACACCCGCTATTTTTTCCGGCAAATTTAACAAAATTGTTTCGTCAACGTCCAAAATTATTGCCAACGGTTTATCTTTGCGCTTGTGATTTTTTACGGCATTATCGACTTGAAATTTAACGGCATTGTAAGCTTGATAACAAAGTGCGCGGTATTCTGCCGCGTTGTTCATCCACGCTCCACTCATGATATTTTCATTGTAAAGTTTTTCCGTTGCGTAATAATTTTCTGCTTGTGCGTTTAATTCTTGAACTGTTTCAGCCGCGCAAAAATTATTTACAAATATAAAACTTACTCCAAATGCAACTGCTTTTAAAAATTTTTTACGCACTTAAAATTCCTCCCCAAAAATAAAAAATTGCCTTAACGGCAAAAATTTCCTTCTATCATAAACTCATTATGTTGTGATTCTAAAAAATAATTTTAATTGCTAAATTACAATAGAAAAATTTTCACTCTCTTTTAAACTGTAAAAAAATTATTTTACATAAGCCACACCTCAAAATAAAGATTTTTAATATGTCTTTTTCTGCAGATTTATTTGAAAAAATTGCTGTAGAATCAGCAGAATTTTTAGCGGTAGACTACATATAGCATATTTTGTCTATAGAGTCAATCAGTTGCTGAATAGTTTTGTGTGTATAAACGCGGCTTGTTATATTCTGTGAAGAATGCCCTAAAATCAGTTGTTGAATTTTAAGCGGTATTTCAGCGTTGTCCATTAAAGTAGCGCAAGTGTGGCGTCCATCGTGCGGCAAGTGATTTTTTAGCAACGGATTTTTTTAAAAGACTTTGTAACTGCTGATACTTTTCCATCAAATTTCCTGTACTGTCTTTTATTTCGAGTTTTTCATTTTGTGGCTTGTACAGCTCCGAAATAAAGGTCTGATGCGACCTTTCTCTTTTTGACGGACAAAAAATAAATGCTAAAATTTGGCGCAAGTACAGATTCTCTTTGCACTTCAATCCTGTTGATAAAAATTCCAACAACAATTTAGACTTACTCTGTAAGTACTTTGTGCCGGATTTTCAAAGTTGTAATTACTATGAAAGAAAACATAGGACACAGGGAAAAGCTAATATCACATATCCAGCAATGGGCTTATAATGACTAAATTTAACATTCATTCTATTAGAACTAAGATTTATTGCTCCAAATAAAATCTGGGCTCGCCATTGTTAAAGACTTGTGTACTAAAAAATTGTTGGTTACGCTTTTTCTGCGCCTCCTGATTCTAAACTTGTTTGCGACGCCCTGTTTTTGGATCTTAAGCGTCAAAAACATAAAGCTAATTTGATTTTCCATAGACTGTCAATATAATTCTCAAATTTTCAAGGAGTTGCTTTCT
>FLNY01002127.1_pt1 | contig 11302 bp, 11 predicted proteins | sample 1140381 | NCBI WGS metagenome assembly FLNY01 (sample SAMEA3878172, study PRJEB12797) | bioreactor metagenome | biome: Moose rumen | place: Sweden | collected 2011-10
TTGAAGAACGTGAAGGCGAGGAGATTAAAAGGCTCTGGTTTGAGCGCGATATGGCTCTGCCCGAAACGAAATGTTATAACCCTGCTTTTGACGTTACTGACAATAAACTGATTACGGCAATAATTACAGATAAAGGGATAATCAGAGCGCCGTATAAGGAAAACCTGGAGAAGATAAAATGATTAAATTCACTAACGGATTGGTACTTGATGAAAACTTTGAGATAATAAAAAAGGACGTATTTGTCGAGGGTAATAAAATTGTAGCAATAGGAAGCTATGACAAGAGGGCTGACACGGTTTATGACCTTAAGGGTAATCTCTTAATGCCGTCGTTTAAGAACGCACATTCCCATTCCGCCATGACCTTCGCGCGTTCCTTTGCGGACGATTTACCGCTTCAAGAATGGCTCAATACTAAAATCTTTCCTATGGAGGCAAAGCTTACCGCCGAGGATATATACAACCTCTCGGCGCTCGCTTTTCTCGAATACATAACGAGCGGTATAACCGCCTGTTTTGATATGTACTACTTCCCCGAGGCTATGGCTAAGGCGAGTACGGATTTCACCTTCAGGACTGTTATGTGCGGGGCTGTAAGCAATTTCAGAGAAAGCGCAGATATACTCGAGAATTTCTATAAAACGTATAATAACTATGACGAGCTTGTATCTTATAAGTTCGGCTTCCACGCAGAGTACACCGCTTCACTTGAGCTTATGAAGGAAATTTCGCGCCTTGCGGAAAAATATGAAGCGCCCGTTTTTACTCATTCCTCGGAGACGCAGGAGGAGGTCAAGGACTGTATAGAACGCTACGGCAAAACTCCTACGGAACTGTTTGACTCGCTTGGGCTGTTTAACTACGGCGGAGGCGCTTTTCACAGCGTCTGGGTTAATGAAAACGACCTTGATATTTACAAAGAGAAAAACGTCTGGGCGGTAATTAACGCGGGCTCTAACTGTAAGCTCGCTTCGGGTATAGCGCCCGTAACAAAAATGCAGAAAAAAGGAATAAACCTCGCAATCGGTACCGACGGACCAAGCAGCAATAACGCGCTTGATATGTTCAGAGAGATGTTTCTTATAGCAGCAACTCAGAAGATTAACGATATGGACGCTTCCTCTGCTGACGCTAACGGTATACTGAAAATGGCGACGGTAGGCTCAGCGCACTGCATGGGGCTCAATGACTGCGACGTTATAAAGGAAGGAAAAACGGCTGATTTAATCGTTATCGACCTTCACAGACCGAATATGCAGCCGATTAATAACATTACCAAGAATCTTGTTTATTCGGGTTCAAAGGAAAACGTATTAATGACGATGATTAACGGAAAAATAGTTTACGATAACCGAGAATTCATCGGCATTGACACCGAAAGGATATACGCCAATGCTCAGGCTGTAATTGACAGGATAAAGTAATTTTTAAGGCAGAGGATTTCTCCTCTGCCTTAAAAATATTCCTTTAACAGTTCCAAGTCGTCATCATACAGCGTAATAACGTTCTGATTAATCTCACATTCAAGCTTTAGAATATTTATCAGATTAGGGTTTTTAACAAAGACCTTTTCCTTTTTAATCAGCTCAATATTATCCTCACCGCCGAGATATTTAATCATTTCCTTTACCTTTCGCGGATAATACGGAGCGGACTGAAAATCGAATTTTATAAGAATCATTCTTGAAAGGAAATACATTATAAGCGCTATTACCAGACCACTGAGTATGAAGTACACGGGCTTATCAAAGCTATTAAACAGATTTGTAAGCAGAGGAATTGAATCAAAACCAATATTGATATTTAGCAAATCTCCGACTGTAAACGAAAGATAAACGCCCGCAATATAAGCTAAATACAGAAGCGGATTATAGCACAGTATAAAAAGCTCAAAAAGAAGCGTATTCCCCGTAATCACAGTGAAAATTGACAGCGTAATAACAGCAAGTCTGTATTCGGGATTAAGCCTTTTGATTATTATCGGCGATATACCTAAGGTAAGGAAAATGCTCTGATAATACCTGCCCGTTAAGAACGATGAAACTAATTTATTATTCCTGTCGGCAGAATAAATATTTTTAACTCCGCTGACAATTTTTCCGTTAATAACAACGCTTTTTGAATATCCCGTATTATAAACAAGCTCCTCAAGCCTGTTACCAAAAAAAAGCTTGTAAACGCAGTCAGCAGCGCCGAAGGCAGCTCCTCTTTCGCCAAGAAAGAGGGCTGCTTTTTCAGTTAAGGAAAATAGCAAAGGTGTTATCTCCGAAAGAAGAAATACTATTAAGAATATGCAGACAAATGCAATTACCGAGCCGTAAAAGAAGTCGGCCTTTTTGTATATAAATCCGATTAACAGACTAAGTAAAACAACCGCAATAATACTGAGCGGCTGATTGCTCAAAGCTAAATAAAATACATTTGACGAAACAAGTATTATTACTGACGCAAGGGCGTAGTCAGCCTTCCTTTTTTTACCGTAAATATAAAAGCCCGAAAACGCCGCTGAAAACAGTAAGGAGAGATATTCCGTATTATCGGGTTTTACCAGCAGAATAACCGTTAATGCTACCGATAAAAACAAGAGCGGATAATTCAGACTTTTTCTTAAATCAGTAAAAATAATAACCATACGTTTCATATGGTTATTATTGTCATATTATTTCAGTTTTAATCATTTAAGCCTTAGTACAGCATTATAATCGTCAATATCATAATTGCCTGCTGAATTCTTAAGCAGGTCGTAAATATCGGCTTTTTCTCCGTTAAAACCCTTAGCTTTGATTTTCTTAAGAATCGGCTTCAGACGAGAAAAAACGGAAAGAATTACATCGCCCATTGGCGTACCCTCTTTGAAAGGCTGATTGCCCTCAAATATTACTCTTACAAGCTCCGCGGCTACGTCCTTAACCTTTACTTTTCTTACGCTCTTATCAGCCTTAAAGAACAGAAGCCTCGAAAGTCCGCCGACCGTTGTCTTTTGCAGCGTTTTTCCTATCAGCTTTAAAACGGGCTTGAGCTTCTTATCGAGATGAAACTTATTCATCATCCTTTCCGTATCATAAGCCATATCATAGAGTACGTTCACAATCATCTGATCGAACATATCGGAAAGATACTGCTTACAGCTCTTGCCCTTAGTATCCCATTCAAAATCGGGCGCGTCAATTGTTTTAATATCAACCGTATCATCGTCGATAATGTTTACTAAACGGATTACGGACGGGTCTGCAATAATAGAGCCCGTACATACGTCGTAAAACCTATTACCTTTTTCAGTCACATATTCATTAATTGAGTTCATATGCATATGTCCCGTAAACACGATATGCACGCCCTCGTCAGCAAGTAAATCCGCGACGGCTTTTCCATCCTTCTGATATGTTGAACCTATGATAGAAAAAATGGGTTGACCGGGTAATATTGGATAATGATTCATAGCAATCATCATATTTCCGTCATCGCGAGCACTTTGGCATTGCTCCTTAATCCACGCCATATGCTCCTCGTCAAAATGACGTCCACCGTCACTTGCGCCGTCGTTATTGAGCGCAAGAAGTCTGACTCCGTCACAAAGCTGCGCAACATAAGACAGATGTTGTCTGTCAACTGCGATTGCCTCACCGAAGCCGAAATCCTTGTATAAATCGAAAAGCTCCTCGCGCGGTAAGTTTTCGGGGTGAGTTTTGCCCGTTTCGTCAAAAGCGAAGCACTCATCCCTGCTTTGCTTGAAGTCGTGGTCAGCGGTAATAACGTAAACCTTTTTTCCACATTCCTTAAGCTTATATAAATGCTTTAAAAAACCATTATGGCTCTCGCGCTCTCCGTTAAATACCAAATCGCCGCAAATGAATACCGTATCAGCCTCGTCAGCCTTTTCAAGATACTCAAACACAGCCTCATTAATTGACTGAGTTTCGGCAAAGCATTTCTGTTCATAATGCATAAACTCGTCATATTCTTTTCCGTATGCGCCGAGCTCGCTTGCAAAATAGTGCGGGTCGGCAATCAGATAAAACTTAAACGGCTGCATAATTACCACCTTTCGTTATCGGCGTCGGGACAGTATGAGTCCATAAGCCTCGCTCTTACCTCTACGTAGCACCCGCATTTAAGGCACATTCCCGAAATAAGATTATCGCAATTTATACAATTAGTAATTCTTTCTTTATAGGTTACCTCGTCTGCAAGCTCGCTTTTATTAAGCGAATTTAAATAGTTCATAATCTCCTCATAGGTAACCCTTTCGCCCGCTTCAAGCAGCAGGCATTTTTTGCATTTTTCCATTTACTCAATAGTGAATTTAACAACGCTGCACGCAGGAACGTTTACGGTAAAGCCGTCGGAGAGCTTTCTGAAATCCTCAAACTTTTCAATCTTAACAGCTTCCTTTTTACCGAATTCGTTTTTATCACGGCAGTCAGCAGTTATTATCTCTGCCTTTACCGACTTAACCTTTCTGTCGGCAATCTGGCATTTTATTTTTGACGACTTATTTAATGAAGTGTTCGCTATTGTCGAATAGATTATTCCATTTTCGTCAATGGACGCAGATTCGATTAAATGCGGAAATTCCGCGTTATTATTGTCCTTTGCGGAAATATAATCGGTTGTCAGATACGAGCCTAAAAGAGTATTATTCTGGTGCTCCTTAAACATTTTGAAAACGTAGTATGTAGGAGTTTTAACCATTTTTTCTCCGTCGGTAAGAATTACTGACTGGAGCACGTTAACAGTCTGAGCGATATTCGCCATCATAATCCTGTCCGCATGCTTATTAAATATGTTAAGGGTAAGCGCGGCAACGATAGCGTCCCTCATGGTGCTCTGCTGATACAGGAAGCCAGGATTTGTTCCCGGTTCAACATCAAACCAAGTTCCCCACTCGTCAACTATAAGCTGAACCCATTTTTGCGGATTTACGCTGTCCATAACGGCAAGGTGGTTATTTATTAGCTCCTCAATTTTATATGCTTTGCTTATTGTAGTATTATACTCATTGTTATCAAATTCGGTTGCGGAGCCTTTGTGTTGCCATGTGCCCGTAACGGTATAATAATGGAGAGAAAGTCCGTTCGCGTGGTGTTTAACCTTATCCATCACCTCACGGGTCCAATGGTAATTAGCATCGCCGGGACCGCAGGCAATCCTATGTATATGCTCACCTGCTTTGTAATCCCTGCAATATGTGTTATATCTCTTAAAAAGACAGCCGTAATACTCAGGGTCCATACATCCTCCGCAGCCCCAGTTTTCGTTTCCTATTCCGATATAGTCAAGCTTCCACGGCTCCTTATGACCATTTTCAGCTCTTAACTCAGACATAGGAGAAACACCGTCAAAGGTGATATATTCAACCCATTCGCTGAGCTCTTGAACCGAGCCAGAGCCGACGTTACCGTTAATATAAGTATCGCAGCCAAGCTGACGGCAAAGCTCAAAATACTCGTGAGTACCGAAGGAATTATCCTCAACGACTCCGCCCCAATGAGTATTAATCATCTTTTTTCTGTTATCCTTAGGGCCTATACCGTCCTTCCAGTGATATTCATCTGCAAAGCATCCGCCGGGCCACCTGAGGACAGGAATTCCCATCTCCTTAAGCGCCTTTACTACGTCCTTTCTCATACCGTTTACATTAGGAATTTTACTGTCCTCACCTACGTAAATTCCCTCATAAATACACCTTCCGAGATGCTCGGAGAAATGACCATATATGTTTTTATTAATCTTTGCAATTCTTTGATTAGGGTTAATAAGATACTTTTCCATAAATAATACTCCTTTAGTTATTAATTTAAAGGTAACATATTAATTAAACTAAGTCAAACAAAAACAGCATTGAAAAATGTATTTTTTATGTTATAATTCTTTAGGGTGATAAATATGAACATTAATATTGAAAAATGTATAAAACTCTTAAACGACAAAAGCACAAGCGCAATGCTGCTTTGCAACGAAGCTAATATGCATTACCTTTGCGGCTTCTCGCCGAGCGAGGGCTACGTTCTTCTTACAGACAGCGGCAAAGGCTATCATATCGTTGATTCAAGATATACCGAAACCGCGCAGAAAAACGCGACTGAAAGCGGACTTGAGGTAATTGAAATCAACGACGGCTTTATACCTGAAATAAAAAGGCTATACGAAAAGCACGGAGTTAAAACCCTCGCTTTTGAAAACCAAAGCATAAGCCTTGACAGATATTTAAAGCTCAAAGAGGGGCTCGAAGGTATTGAGTTTGTTAACCTTGATAATTCAATAATGCTTCTGAGAAACCGTAAGGAGCCCTATGAAATAGAATTTATGAAGAAGGCTAATAACATTGCCGAGACCGCCTTTCTTGAGCTTTTAAATCACGTTAAACCCGGTAAAAGCGAGAAAGAGCTTGCAGCATATTTTGATTATCTTATGGCTAAAAACGGTTCATACGGACTCTCTTTTGACACAATTCTTCTCACGGGAGCGCATACCTCAATGCCTCACGGAGTACCCGGAGAAAGCATAGTAAAAGAGGGTGATTTCGTTCTGTTTGATTTCGGTGCGACGTACAAGGGTTATCATTCCGATATGACGAGGACCGTAGCCTGCGGCAGCGCAAGCGATGAAATGAAGTGGGCTTATAACCTTGTTTTAGACGCTCAGCTTGCAGGAATTAAAGCTCTCAATTCGGGCGTTCCTTGCAAGGACGTTTTTGAAGCCGCTAACGACGTTTTAAAAGCGGAAGGTATGGACAAATATTTCCGTCACGGACTCGGACACGGAGTTGGTCTTGAAATCCACGAGGGCTATAATTCAAACCCGAGAAGCACCGATATTTACGAAATCGGTAACGTTACGTCCGTTGAGCCCGGAATATATATTCCCGATAAGTTCGGAATAAGAATTGAGGATGTGTGCTACCTTTCGCCAAGAGGGAGAGAAAACCTTTCGACAGTTACAAAAGAATTAATCATACTGTAAACAAAAGCCGTCAGCAATTGCTGACGGTTTTTAATGTTATTTAATCTTATAAATATTCCCTTCAAAGCCTCTTAGCTTATCTGATTTGTCGTCCCTTGTTGAGAGAATAAGCTCCATACCGCTTAAATCAAGCGGATGTTCAGCTTTCTTTTTGCCAAGGTTTAATTCGATAAAATACTTTTCTCCTTTATATTCGCGGTAATAACAAAACAGAGGTGCTTTAATATTCTCTGCGCGTTTATAGTCGCCGTAAACAAGCGCCTTATTATTCTTACGAAGCTCAATAGCTTTTTTATAGAAATTGAATACAGAGTCGGGACGCGCCATCTCGTCCTCAGCGTTATAGCGCTTATAATCCGAGGTGATTCTAAGCCACGGAGTTCCCGTAGTAAAGCCTGCGTTTTCGCTGTCCGACCAATGCATTGGCGTTCTCGCATTATCGCGGGTACCCGTCTTAATTCTGAAAAATGCATTTTCGGGGATTTTGCCCTTTGCAAGCAAATCCTTATACTTTCCGATAGCTTCCCTGTCGTCGATTTCGTCAATGCTTTCGAAATCGCCGTTACCCATTGAAAGCTCCTGTCCCTGATAGATATAAGGCGTTCCCTTAAGGGTCATTTCAATAAGAGCGCAGACCTTTGAAATATCCTCGCGGAATTCGCCCGACTTATCCACCTTTGAAACGATTCTCGGCTGGTCGTGATTCTCAAAAAACAGAGTCGGCCAGCAATGATTAGTGTATGTAGTCTGAAAGCGTTCAAACTCCTCCATAACCTTATACAAATCAAATTCATAGTAATCGTAATTCGTATGTCCCTGATTAATAAAGAAATCGAAATTAAAGAGCGTATCAAGCTCGCCTCTGTAATCGGCGGTAAGCATTTTGCTCATTTCAATTCCCGCGCCGCCGCATTCTCCAACGGTGTATACATCATAATTACCGAACGACTTTTTGCGCATTTCCCTCAAAAACTCGTGAAGTCTGGGACCGTAGAAGTAATACTCCGCGCCCTTATAGCCGGTAAGCATACCGAGGAAACTACTTGCCTCGGGTAAATCAGGGGTTTTGGAGATAAAGTTAATTACGTCCATTCTGAAACCGTCAACGCCTTTGTCAAGCCACCAGTTCATCATATCGTAAACGGACTGTCTTACCTTTTCGTTTTCCCAGTTCAAATCCATCTGCTTCTTTGAGAATAGGTGCATTGCCCACTGGTTAACGCTCTCATAATAATTCCACGCAGGACCGCCGAAAAGGCTTATCCAGTTATTCGGAGGCGTCACGCCGTTATCGGTTGCGTCACGCCAGAGGTAATAGTCATGATACGGATTATCTCTTGACTTTACAGCCTCCTTAAACCACTCGTGCTCGTCGCTTGTATGGTTTACAACGAGGTCAACAATAAGCTTCATTCCCCTTTTATGCATTTCTTCAATCAGCCTGTCAAAGTCCTCCATAGTACCGAATTCAGCCATAATCGCTTTATAATCGCGGATATCATAGCCGTTGTCGTCATTGGGAGAATCGTAAAACGGAGAACACCAGACCGCGTTAACTCCAAGCTCCTGGAGATAATCAAGCTTTTCGTAAATGCCGTTCAAATCGCCGATACCGTCGCCGTTTGAATCCTTAAAAGAGCGAGGATAAATCTGGTATATAATCGCTTCCTTCCACCATTTTTCCTCAAGCTGTCCTTCGTCGGTAATAACCTCGTCCTTTTCGAGATTGAACATATCGCATATATTCTGAACGGTTTTTTTGTCAAACAGACCTGCGGTCATAGGCGTAAGATTCTTAAACTTTATCTTCCCTATAGCGCCGTTTTCAATCAGCTTTGTAGGAAGTCTGAAAGCAAGAAAAAGCTTTTCGACCATATCCTTTGCCATAGGATTTACCATAGCTTGCTTAAAGGTTGTATTCGGAGTTATTTTATTCAATACCTCATCCCCTTTTTGTAATTCATTTACATTATAACACTAACTTTATTTATTGCAAATAGTTTCTGACCATTTTTCAGTCAGCCTTTCAATGCTCCATGAAGCGTTTGCGGGACTTGTTGACGGTAAACAAACAGCTTTAATTTTTGTCACATCTTCAAGGTATTTACAATAAAGCTCGTCGGCTTTTTTACCGTTAGTTATTATAAGCCTGATATCAGCCTCGTTAAAGATTTTGCTTAAATCATTAGGGACAACGTTCTTTATTGTGCTGTCGCTTGAGCCCTCAATATCGCAATAGGCAATAACGTCCCATAAGGCGATTTTATTATTCAACAAAAGCGCCTTTTTCCTCTCGACCGTATCGGGAACCTCTAAGTTGAATATATTAGCAAGAACCCTCCAGAAGCGGTTGCTTTTATGTCCGTAAAAGAAGCCCTCCTCCCTTGATTTAATCGAAGGAAAGGAGCCTAATATCAGTATCTCGGAGCTGTTGTCGTAAACAGGCTTAATAGTATGCTTTATCATCGTAAACCGCCTCAATTTCCTGAATTTTACAATATTATACACTATTTGTTCAAAATTGTTAATAGTTTGACAATATATTTGTATAAGTTTTATAAAAATAAAAAAATACTTTATTTTTATATATTGTTGTGATATTATAACTTAGGATTAATATTAAGTAAGTGTATTAATTTTAGACAACTTATAAGGAGTGTAATTATGCAAAAGAAATTAAGCAATCTTCCGTTCAAAGGAACTCCCGAGCAGGAAGCTCAGCTTATGGCGTTTATCGAGGAAAATAAGCACGATAAAAGCCGCCTTATGGCAGTAATGCAGGAAGCTCAGGAAATCTACGGATATCTTCCGATGGAGGTACAGCAGATTATCGCTGACGGAATGGGCGTACCGCTTGAAAAGGTATTCGGAGTTGCTACCTTCTACGCTCAGTTCTCTCTTTCACCCAAGGGAGAGTATAATATTTCGGTATGTCTCGGTACCGCCTGCTACGTTAAGGGCGCTCAGAAGATTATCGACACTATATCACAGCAGCTTGAAATCGGAGTTGATGAATGTACCTCCGACGGAAAGTTCTCGCTTCAGGCTTGCCGCTGTATCGGCGCGTGCGGCTTAGGCCCTGTGCTTACGGTTAACGACGAGGTTTACGGTAAGCTTACAGAAACCGATATTCCCGATATTATTGCAAAATACCACGTTTAATTTTTGAGGTTTAGCTATGACAATTGCTGAAATTCAGAAGCTTCTTGACGCCAAGGTTCTCTGCTGCGAGGATAATCTTGACAAGGAAGTATTCTCCGCCTGCGGATGCGACTTAATGAGCGACGTCCTTGCATATGTTAAGGATCAGGCTGTTCTATTAACCGGTCTTGTTAACCCGCAGGTTGTAAGAACCGCTGTTATGATGGATATGGTTTGTATCGTTTTTGTAAGGTCGAAGTCACCGAGCGAGGATATGCTCGCGCTTGCTAAGGATAACGGAATAGTTGTACTCAGCACAGACAAAAGACTTTATGAAGCATGCGGAATGCTCTATGCGAGCGGACTTGACGGTAAGGCGAAAAAAGCTTGAGCGAACCGTTAGTATTTACCTTTGACATTGACGGCGAGGATTTTATAACCGCCGGTCAGGCTTCCGTACAAATCAAAAACAATCTAAGACAGCTTGGAATATCTCCCGATGTAATCAGAAAAGTTTCTATCGCTATGTACGAGGGAGAAATCAATATGGTCATTCACGCCAAGGGCGGAACAGCTAAGGTAGAGGTTTATGAGGACCGTATTGTAATAATTCTCGCAGATAAAGGTCCCGGTATCAAGGACATTGAAAAAGCTATGCAGGAGGGCTATTCCACCGCTTCCGATAATATCCGTAATCTCGGCTTCGGAGCAGGAATGGGACTCCCAAATATGAAAAACTACACCGACAGTATGAATATTGATTCTGAGGTCGGCGTCGGAACAACCGTTACTATGGTTGTTAATATAAAATAAACGAGTGTTATTTATGGATAAGTATCAACATTCTGTTTTACTTGACAGTACTAAGTGCACGGGCTGTACAACCTGCCTTAAGCACTGCCCGACTGAAGCAATAAGAATTAAGGACGGTCACGCGCAGATTAATGAGAAGAGATGTATCGACTGCGCCGAATGTATAAGACAGTGTCCCCATCAGGCTAAAAAGGCTGTTTATTCAAAGCTTGAGGCTATGGACAGATTTAAATATAAAATCGCCCTCCCCGCCCCGACGCTTTACGGACAGTTCGACAACCTTGACGATATTGACTTCGTACTCGACGGACTCCTCAGGCTCGGCTTTGACGAGATTTATGAGGTATCCAAAGCGGCTGAGCTCGTATCGGCTTACACAAGGC
>FLNY01000526.1_pt1 | contig 11296 bp, 10 predicted proteins | sample 1140381 | NCBI WGS metagenome assembly FLNY01 (sample SAMEA3878172, study PRJEB12797) | bioreactor metagenome | biome: Moose rumen | place: Sweden | collected 2011-10
CTTGGGTTTTTATATAGAGGTTACCCTGAATGGTGTAGGCCAGGTGTCGGCTGGTGAGACAAAAGTCTTGGTTCTGGGCATCCACTGGGATATCTTGGCACCACTCCATTTGCTTGGTCTTCCAGTTTATATACATAAGTTTGTGGTTGCCAGTAACGGAAGCTATTGGCTGCCCCTCCAAAGGAAGGGTGATGTTGTGTCCGCTACGTACAATTTTTTCTTCCGCAATGTCATTCAACTGGTCTACTGTGACGAGGGTTTCTTCTGTTTGCAAATCCTTGACTGCGTCGTAGGTGGTTTGTACGGCAGTATTTCCCCACCACTGGGTATAGAGGTTATCGGGCAACATGTTGTAGATGTTGTTGCCGCTGTACATGACATCTTCCAATGTCAGTAGTTTCTGTCCCAGAGCGGTTGTTGCAGTTAGGGTCACAGCCATGAAAAGTAGTTTAGTCTTCATAACGACGTTTGTTATTGGGAGTGAAGTCACGGGGACCGCCAAAATTGCGTTTACGAAACTCCTGACGTTCTTTGCGACTCTGAAAGTCTCTACTCTCGCTGCCACGATCGTCGAACTTCTTGTCGCTAAGTTTTCTGTCATTATACTTACGGTCCCCGAATTTTCTATCGCTGAACTTCCTGTCACTAAATCGGTGCTCGCCACGGTTTCTTTCCTCATACTTGCGTTCACCAAAATGTCGTTCACTGTGGAATCCGTCTCGGCCTTCTTCTCGTTTGTTGAACTTGCCAAAGCTGCGACGGCGTTCCATACGCTCCTCGTCTCTGCGACTCATGCGCTCCATGAAATCCTCGTCGCTCTCGTCCAGTCCTTGTTTAAAGCTACGTCTTTCTTTGAATCTACGACGTTCAGCCATCTGCCTTCGTTCGTGGTCGGTCTTTATTATCCGTCCGTGAGAACGGACATCGTTGTATTTACCGCTGAATATCTGGTATTTCCTCAGTTCACATTCCAGTGAGCCGTTATACAATGGAATCTTCACGGAAGGCTTCAGCCCAATGGCATCAAAACACTCTTCACGATAACTCAATACCCATGCGTCGCAATCCAGAAATTGGTGTTTCAGCCGTTCGCCTATCATCTTGTATAGTCCTGTCAGGTCTTCGGGCTTAATGCGTTCGCCATACGGTGGATTGGTAACGATGATGCTCTTTTCCGCAGGTTGGGTAAAGTCTTTGAAATCTTGGTAAGCTATGGTTATTTCGTTCGTTAGTCTTGCGGCTTTTACGTTACGTGTTGCGATGAGACCAGCCTCCCGGTTGTTGTCGTAACCATAGACTTTGTGGTTAAATTCTCTTTCCTGACTATCGTCGTTGTATATCTTCTCAAAGAGCGCGGCATCAAAATCGGGCCACTTCTCGAAAGCATAGTTTTGGCGATAGATACCTGGGGCTATGTTCTTGGCAATGAGGGTCGCCTCGATAGGTAACGTGCCACTGCCACACATGGGGTCGATGAAGTCACACTCGCCTTTCCAGCCTGTCATCAGAATAATGCCAGCGGCAAGCACCTCATTCAGTGGTGCTTCCACGGTTTCTTGGCGATAACCTCGGCGATGCAGGCTTTCACCACTGGAGTCGAGCGATAGCGTACAGTCGTACTCGGCAATGTGGATATGCAGTTGCAGGTCTGGATTGGTAACACTGATATTGGGCCGCTTGCCTGTCTTCTCGCGGAACTGGTCCACAATGGCATCCTTCACCTTGTAGGCCACAAACTTGGAGTGGCGGAACTCGGTACTGAACACCACGCTGTCCACTGCAAAGGTAGTCTCATTTGTGAGGTATTCCGACCAGTCAATGGTTTTGATGGCCTCGTACACCTCGTCGGCACTGGTGGCTCGAAAGTGTTTGATGGGTTTGAGCACGCGCAGGGCGGTACGCAGACAGAAGTTACTGCGGTAGAGCAACTCCAAATCACCAGTGTACGATACCATGCGTCGGCCTATTTGTATGTTATTGGCACCAAGGTTGGTCAGTTCTTCTGCCAACACGTCTTCCAGTCCTTGGAAGGTCTTGGCAATCATTTCAAATTCCATAAATTATCAATTGTCAATTATCAATATAATTATAGTCCTCCCCAATCCTCTGGCTTCACAAGGGTGGAGGTGCGTTTCTTGGCTTGTACCAGGTGTTCACCGGGTTTTGTGCTTTCGGTTACCCATAGGTTACCGCCCACAACGGTGTCGTGGGCCAAAGTGATACGTCCCAGAATAGTGGCGTTGCTGTAGACGATAACATTGTCCTCCAGTATAGGGTGACGGGGTATGCCTTTGATGGGATTGCCGTTGTCATCTAAGGGGAAGCTACGTGCTCCCAGTGTCACACCTTGATAAAGTTTCACGTGGTTGCCGATGATGCAGGTGGCACCAATGACCACCCCTGTTCCGTGGTCGATAGTGAAATGGTGACCTATCTGGGCTGCTGGATGGATATCGATACCCGTTTCGCTATGAGCCATCTCTGTGATGATGCGGGGGATGAGGGGTACACCCAGTATCAGCAGCTCATGGGCAATGCGATAATTGGTAATGGCCTTTATGACAGGGTAGCAGCAGATAATCTCGCCATATGACTCAGCGGCTGGATCACCTTGGTAGGCAGCCTCCACGTCGGTGGCTAAAGTCTCTCGCAGACGAGGCAGACGGGATATGAATTCCACGGCCAGCTCCTGTGCCTTCTGTTGACCGCATTCGCGACATTCGAAACACAGTCCTGCGCGTATCTGTTCACTTAGCAACTCATACAGATGTTCCACATTTACCCCAATGTGATGAGGCAGTGTGTGGCTGTTGATGATGTTACTGTTTCCGTAAAAACCAGGAAAGATGATGGCCCTGCATAGTTCGATGAGTTCATTGAGAGCCGTGCCCGAAGGCAGTGGGTCGCCGTCACGGTGTTCGTGGAATAATCCTTGCAGCGTGCGACTGTCTGATAGTGTGCGTGATGTCTCGTCGAGCGTGACATTGAGGTTCTGTACACTCATTACTTTGTTGGTTGTATCCATTAAAATAGGGTACAAAGGTACGGATTTAGACCGATATACCCAAATCTTATCCCATCCTTTTTAGCTTTGCTAAAGGGTTTTGGTAAATAATCTTTCGTTGTTGGACTCTATGTCGGTCCTTTTTGCTAATTTTGCCACATATTAATAACACATTTTATCCGATGAAAAGAATATGCTTTTCCTTCCTTCTGCTCTTTTGCCTTTCCTTGCAGGCAAGAGACTATCGTTTGGAGTACACGCTGTCATTTGATACCGCTGCACATTATATCAACGTAAGGCTTAATTTCATTCCTCGTCAGCCACTGGGAAAAGAACCCGTGTTGTTCAAGATGCCCGTATGGGCTCCTGGTTACTATGTGATAGTGGACTTCCCGAAATACCTGACGGATTTTCATGCCTCTTCAGCCAACGGAGTAAGTACCACGTGGCGTAAGGAAGGCAAAAACGGATGGATAGTCAATGCCCAAGGGGCCGATACGTTACAACTTTCCTATCGCATCTATGCCAATGCCCGCAGTGTGGCCGAGTGCCGTGTGGAGCGTAACCTGGCATTTGTGGCTCCCAATGGGGTGTTTATGTATGTTGATGGTGACATCAACCATGCGGCCGACATCCGTTTTCTCATGCCTGAGGGATGGAAGAATATCAGCACAGGTCTGCCTCGTGTAGGAACTAATACTTTCTGCAGTGAGACATTCGACCAACTCTACGATTGTCCATTACTTTTGGGCAATCACTACACCCTCCGTTTCGAACACGAAGGTCACCCCTATGAGTTTGCCTTGGAAACACCTGATGGGTTAGAGGAGAGTTCCATGCTCAACGATTTTTGCCGTATGGTGTCGGCCACCACTCGCCTGATGGGCGATGTACCTTACTCGAACTACTGCCTCATTCATTTGGGGCAAGGAGGTGGAGGGCTGGAACACAGCAACAGTCAGGCCTGCTACACAGAGGGAACCTTTCGCTTCCCTTCTCGGGAGGAGTACCTCAACTATATGGGCTTTGTAACCCATGAGTATTTTCATCTTTATAATGTAAAAAGTATTCGTCCCATAGAACTGGGTCCTTTCGATTATGACTGCGAGGTGTTTACTCCCATGCTGTGGGTGAGTGAGGGCTTCACGGTTTACTATGAGACACAGCTCATGTTACGTGCGGGAATTGTAGATAGCAATTTCTTGCTCAATGAATTGGGTGGATATATTCGGAATATAGAGACAACTACAGGCCAGCAACACATGAGCCTACGCCAAAGCAGTTATGATATTTGGCTCAACTTCTTCAACCGTGCAGAAAATGGATCAGATGTACGTATATCTTACTATATAAAGGGCCCCGTTATCGGCCTTATGTTTGATGCCCTTCTGCGTAGTCAAACGAAGGGTGAGCGCAGTCTCGACGACCTCATGCGCTTACTCTATCGTCGCTATTTCCGTGAACTTGGTCGTGGTTTCACTGAGGAGGAATTTTGGCAATGTGTGAAGGAAGTGGCAGGCTCTAATGGGCATGACGTGGCGTTGCGTCTACGTCGTATGGTGGACACCACCGAGTCCATTGGCTACGACTCCCTGCTTGCTCCCGTCGGACTGCAGATTGACCACCAGTCGTGGACACTCTCCCTTATGGACTCTCCTTCCGCTTCTGCTCTTCGCCTGCGTAAGGCCATGTTGGGAGTATAATAACGAGCAAACGTTTGCGTCCCTCGTTCGTCTATTAAGTTAAGCGCATACGCCCACGTGTGCATTTGTATTTTGTAATTTAGCGGCTGAGAAACAGAAAAGTGACAATTGAATGCGTATGAAACGACTATTTATTTCCCTAATGTCAGTCTTTTGTATCCTTCCTGTGATGCAGGCTCGCATCATTTATCTGAACGTAGAGGGTTCAGACTGGAATGATAAGACAGAGTTTTGGGTTCAGTTATGGCAGTATCCTCAGGAAAAGGGAGACTTGCGATTGGACTCCAGAAAGGTGAAGATGACCAAGGTTGTGGATTATGTCTATGCCGTGGAGGTCGGAGATTTTGAGCATTGGACCAATCTCCTTTTCAGTAGTACCAACATTATAGAAGATGATGATTGGACAGGCAAAACCATTGACTTGGATCTGCCGGAATTTGCTATTGACAATGCATACAGCAAGAATTGTTTCTACACGAGTAGCGTGGATTGGCACTCTTCTTCTGCCTGGGGAGTACAGGATTTCTATCTGAAGCATGGGTGGAACAATGGGACTTGGCGGTGGAGACAACTTACCCACAACGGTAACGGGACCTATAGTCTGACAGCGCAGTACAGCGGTACCAATGGTTGTAACTATGCTGCCAAGTCTGGCTCGCCCAGCGATACCGATGCTGCGGCAGGCCAGATGTGGGAGGGAAACAATGCGTTGTGGGGATACCCGAATACAGGCAATACCTGTACGTTTTTTTTCAATCCACTGGCAACCCAAAAGATAAGTATATCCCGACAGTTCTATCTGAAACACCCATGGGGTGGTGGTGGATGGACATGGTCCGATGCTTTGACCGATGATGGGGGCGGTAAGTTCAGCATTGTGAAAGCATGGGGCAGTAATGGCTGTAACTATCATACGAGTCAAGATGATACAGGAAGTAGTTGGGTATATCTGCAATACATTTCTCAAGAGGGCTCTCCCTCCAGTGGCGACATATGTACGTTTACCTACGATGCTTCGAAAAGTGCAACGACAGAGGGTGTGATAACCGTCACTAAGGCTTACTATATGAAGCACAACTGGGGTGGAATGGGTCTCTGGCTTTGGGAGCCTTTGACTTCAAATGGTGATGGCACTTACAGCATTGTGAAACGATGGGGCAACGATGGATGTAACTGGAATCAGTGTGGACGCGACAACGGGAATACGTGGGTACCTCTTGCAAGCATTAGTGTACAGAACGACGACTTGGGCAATCCTCCCAATGTGGGTGACTTCTGTCTCTTTACGCTCAATCCTTCTACTAACGCCATCACTGTTAAGCACTTGGGGCATGAGATGGTGGATGCTGAAACGTGGAATATCTATTTCACGTGTGGCTACGATGCTGCTCACAACTATTACTGGGGTGACGACTATAAAAATGGCACGGGAACGGTCTATGCTTATATGCGACGTGACGGAACAAGTTATGAGAATGCCAGTTGGCCTGGTGTGGCTGCCAAGTGTTGCGGACAGAATGAGTACGGCCAGTATGTGTATGCTGTGAACAAAAAGATATATGACCGTGTGATATTCAATAATGGTAAGACCACCATGGAGGCGGGTTGGCGTCAGACTGCCGAATACACCATTTCCCGAACACCTATCGGTCTCTTTCTGGATGGATGGGAATCTACGGAAGGTAGCAGTTATAATGTAGTGACGGAGTGGAACCCTCTTCGTGCAGCCGAAGACTTGGATGATGCAAGCAAACACTATTGGATATGCAAGAATTGTGACCGTTATATTCACGATGATCACGACTATACCGAGGGGTGCCTCAAATGTTCGCGATTGGATTTGGATAATTCGGTGGCACCTTCCTATGCTCCTGGTGACTATGACAAGGTAAACCTCACTCGTACATTCCCTTCCGGATATGGAACCGTTGCTTTGCCGTTTGCCGTGACAGATGTTCGTGAAGTGTTTGGAAGTGGTGCTTATGTTGCTCGGTTCACGGGTACTTCAAAAGACGAGAACGATGAATATGTATTCAACTTCGTTAACGAAACGTCGATGACAGCCAATACTCCTTATATCATCTACGACCCTGATGGCCAGACTAACCCGGTATTCAGGTACGTGACCGTTGTGGCTCCCGAGACTGTGACGGTGTCACCGACTGGTGAGTTCTCCATGGTGAGTAACTATAACCCCACATTTTCCATGTCGGGTCTCTATGGTGTGGCATACAATCGCGTCATTATGCGAGGGGGTACTAATGCCAAACTTAAGGCATATGCTGGTTATCTGAGGTACAACCGTTCTGGAGTTCCTAAGATAGGAATCCTACGAAGCGTGACTCCTGACGAGGTGGAGACCAACACCATTCGTGAGGTGAGCCTTCTCATTGAGAAGGTATTGGGGGGCAACGGCACGACAGCGGACGTCCTGTTGAAAGTGGACAAAGTATTGCGCTAACGATGGAGAGGGTTTAAACAATGAAGAAACCTTACGTTAGCCCGCGGGTGTGTGCGGTAATGCTTGTCTCACCAGAATTGATGGTCGGGCATACTAAAGACCTCCATGATAATGGGAGTGGAGGTACGGAGGGCGGTATCGGTGACGGAGAATACGATGATTGGTTCGGTGTTAAACAAACCAATCTTTGGGACGACGAATGGTAGTGTGCTCTTACAGCAACAAGACCGTTTTCTTTATATATTTTGTAACGGGGGAAAGAGAATGCGATGATGCTTATGCGAAGAGGGTGATTTCGCCCCCGTCGCTGTCGGCATAGAGGCGAAGGAGTTCTTGAATGTATCGGGCACAGGAGAGCACCTGCGATTGGTTGCCGTCGTAGCCGTTGACAATACAAAGGATATGGGTGGTGGGGAGCGAAAGCTTGGTGCGCTCGTGGTCGCTGGTGGGCGTGCCGATACCTCCCAGTTGGTCGCGATAGACGGGCAGGCCCTGGATGTTGAGCGGACCGCGACCGATGCCCTCATAAGGTTCACCCTCGCGTCCTACGCCGAGAGTGAGCGTGTCACCCTGAATGAGGTCGGCATCGAATCCCCCAATGCTATAGCCATAGACAATGCTGGCAAGGTTGATAAGGTCGACAGCCGTGTTTATCTGATATAGTTCTTTACCTTGAAGCGTGCGGCGCAGCAGAGCCTCACCGCTGGGACGATAGCGACTGGGGTCTTTGCCCAAGAGTTTGTAAATAGTTCGGGTGGCCTCGACGGACTCCAACTGTTTGATAGTTTCGGTGGTATGTCGCTGACGACATTCGCCAAGGCGACGGTCAATCTCCTCCCACAATGAAGGAGAATAAGCCGAGTTGCAGAATCGGGCTTCGACGGCAGCACCCACAAACTGGGGGCATACCCCTCTGATATCATTGCTTACCAGAATGTTCATGACTCCTCATTTATTAATAGGCTTCCCAGGTAGCGCACGGGATACCACACCACGAGCCATCCTACAAGAATCACGGTGAAGAAGATAATCACAATGTCCCATGGACGTACACTGACGGGGTAACTCTCCACAATGAAGGCCCCCTCGGTCTGTCCCATGGAGAGCAGACCGTAACGCTGCTGGAGCCAGCAGAGCAATACACCCAGCACGATGCCCACCACGGCACCCACAAGGCTTATCATGCGCCCTTCGAGCATAAACACCTGGCTTATCTGACGGTCGCTGGCTCCCAGGTTGCGAAGCGTTTCCACATCCCGTTTTTTGTCTATCATGAGCATACTGAGCGAGCCTACAATGTTGAAACTGGCCACAAGGAGAATGAAGCTGAGAAAAAGGTAGGCAATGAGTTTTTCTACTCGCATGATGCGGAAGACATCCTCCTGTTGCTCGTAGCGGTCTTGTACGACAAAGTCCGGACCCAACAGACGGGTTATTTGCTTCTTGGCGCGAGGGACGCTGACTCCGTCATGGAGCTTGACCTCCAACTGGGTTACAGCATTGGGCTGGTCGAACAGACGCTGGGCAAAGCCCAGGGAAGTGACAATGTAATTGGCATCGTACTTAGACTGCTTGACCACGAAGACATAGCCAGGGGAAAGCAGTTCGTCCTGATTAAAGCTGGCAGCAGGATTGCCCATGTTGACACGCTCCCCGCGCTTGGGGGCATAGATGGGGAGAGGGTCATGGAAGTCGACGTTGAGTCCCAACTGTGCAGCCAATTGAATGCCCAGTACACCGTACTCCAACACATCGGCATGAAGCACCATCCGTTCTTGTCCCTCAGGATAGAGGATGTGAGAGAGATTGGCCTGGCGAGACCAGTTATCTGCAACCCCTTTGATGGTGACCACCTGCTGCCGTCTGTCTTTAACAATGAGAGCCTGCCCTTCAAGACAGGGCGTGAGCACCTCCACGTTCTTGTCGTCACGCAATCTGCTTACGGTCTTGTCGGAAAGCGAGATGAAACCTCCTTGGGCGGGAAGGACTTTGAGTTGGGGGTCGAAGTCGGTAAAGAGCCCGGCTACCAAGTCCTGAAACCCATTGAAGACGCTGAGGGTACACACCAAAGCCAGCGTGGCAATGGCCACCCCACAGGCCGAGATGGCAGAGATGATGTTGATGGCATGGTGGCTCTTTTTGGAAAAGAGGTATCGCCTGGCTATGAAGAAGGGGAAGTTCAAGTACGTTAGTGGTTAGAGTATTAGTGCATTAGTGGTTAGTGTTGTAGGAGTTCGTCGATGTGCTCGATATAGTCGAGACTGTCGTCGATAAAGAACTTCAGTTCGGGGATGATGCGCAGTTGGTGGCGCACTCGGGTTCCCAGTTCGTAGCGCACTTGCTTCTGGTTCTCATTGATGTTCTTCACCAGTTCCTCAGCCTTCTCACTGGGGAATACGCTGAGGTAGACGCGGCACACGCTGAGGTCAGGACTGACGCGGCAGGTACTGACGCTGACCAGCACACCATGCATCTGACGGGTCTGTGCTTGGAAAATCTCACTCAGCTCCTTCTGCAGAAGCCGGGCTATCTTGTTTTGTCTTGTTGTTTCCATTATATTTTGTTTTCGTTTTCGTAGCAACGGAGTTGCGTTTCGTTTCCTTTTACGTTATCGTTTCCTTATCAGTGTAAGTCCGTCGCGCACGGGGACGATGACTTTTTCCACACGTTTGTCGTGCGCCACCAGGTCGTTGAAGGCTTTTACCCCCAGCGTCTGCAGGTCGCTTTCGCGGGTCTGTTCTTCCACCACATGGCCATACCATAGGGTGTTGTCCACGATGATGTAGCCTCCAGAGGGAATGAGTGGCAACAATGTTTCGTAGTAGTCGACATAGTGCCGCTTGTCGGCATCGACGAAAGCCATATCGGGATGCAAGCCCGACTGAGGCAGAAGCTGCAGAGCGTCACCTATGTGGAAGTGAATACAGTCGCGGTAGGGCGAACCCTCAAACCAGGGACGGGTGAAGTCCTCCTGTTCGTCGTAGATTTCGTAGGTGTGCAACTGCGCTCCCTCTTCCAGTCCCTCGGCAATACATAACGCGCTGTATCCGCTGAACGTGCCTATCTCCACCACGGTGCGAGGCCGAATCATCTGGGTGAGCATCTTGAGCAGGCGACCTTGGACATGTCCACTGGCCATCTGGCCATAGGAGAGACGGAGTTGAGTATCACGGTAGAGACGATGAAGATAGGAAGGCTCCTCGTCGATGTGGGCTCTGATGTAGTCCTCTATCCTTCGTTCCTCCGAGGGGAGGGAACCTATCAGATCCTCACTTCTCATCTCTCTTTCAGTGCTTCGATGGCCAGGCGATAACTATCGAGACCAAACCCACATACCACGCCCCGGCAACCAGCGGAAATCATGCTCTGGTGGCGGAACTCCTCACGTTGGTGGATGTTGCTGATGTGAACCTCGATGGCAGGTGTCTCCACCGCCTTCAGGGCATCCAGCAAGGCAATGCTCGTGTGAGTGTAGGCTCCGGCGTTCAGCACGATGCCGTCGACAGCACCAAACCCTACCTCGTGAATCTTGTCCACCAGTTCCCCTTCCACATTGCTTTGGAAGTAGAGCAACTCGTCCTCGGGGTAGCGACGACGTAGCGATTCCATGTAGTTCTCGAAGGTCGTCTTTCCGTAAATACCAGGTTCTCTTTTGCCCAATAAGTTCAGATTCGGGCCGTTGATAATTTGTATTCTCATCTTTTCTGCTTAATTTTGTGGCAAAGATAGTGCAAACCGAGCGAAATGCCAAATTTATTTGAGCATTTCCGAGGTGCAGCCTATCTAAGACCGCAGGTCAAAGATACGAAAAAGCAAACGAAAATCAAAACTGAAACGAAAAATAGCAGGATGACAAAAGATTTTGCAAATACGGGCACCGTACCGGCTCCCATTTTACGTCGCTACATTGCCTATTTGAAGTTGGAGAAATCGTTCTCTGCGAATACGCTGGATGCCTATCGGCAGGACCTACAGAAACTGTTGAACTACTATAGTGAGCAGGGTATCGACTTCCGACAGGTGACCTTAGAACAGTTGGACCACTTTGCCGGCTGGCTGATGGACACCGGCATAACCCAGCGTTCCCTCGGCCGCATACTTTCCGGCGTTCGTTCGTTCTATCGGTTC
>FLNY01004910.1_pt1 | contig 11294 bp, 7 predicted proteins | sample 1140381 | NCBI WGS metagenome assembly FLNY01 (sample SAMEA3878172, study PRJEB12797) | bioreactor metagenome | biome: Moose rumen | place: Sweden | collected 2011-10
CCTACGGCGGGCCTTCCCATGCCCTTCCGCTACGATCGGGTTTTCTCACAAACTTCACGGGTCATCCCCATGCGCCCCTACAACCCCGCATGAAGCGGTTTGGGCTCCTCCGCTTTCGCTCGCCGCTACTCACGGAATCTCTCTTGATTTCTTTTCCCGGGTTACTTAGATGGTTCACTTCACCCGGTGTGGCCCCGCAGCACTATTTTATTCATGCCCCGCGGTGCCTGCCGTAAGCAGGCGGGTTACCCCATTCGGACATCCACGCGTCACCGGATATGTGCTCCTCGGCGTGGCCTCTCGCGGCTTGTCGCGTCCTTCGTCGCCTCGCGCCTCCACAGGCATCCGCCATAGACCTATATTTCCCTGGCCATATCTTTCTTCCAGCCACAAGGCTCTCGGAAAAGATACGCTTTAATTTTATATCTTCACCGCAACTTATCCTGTTCTTCAAGATTCGTTGCTTCCTTCTTCCCTTCTCTTGTCCTGTCAAAGAACCAGTAATCAACTGAAAATATGGGACGGGATAGAGTTGAACTATCGACCCCCGCCTTATCAGAGCGGTGCTCTAACCAACTGAGCTACCATCCCGAAAAAGCACTGCCGGAAAGAAATGACGACCCACCAGAAAAACCGAGCGCACGGCGCTCGCAGTACACTCTGCTTGCTCTTCCTCTTCCATGAAAAGGAGGTGATCCAGCCGCACCTTCCGGTACGACTACCTTGTTACGACTTCACCCCCCTTACCGGTCATACCTTAGAGAGCGGCCCCCTTTCGGTTAGCCTGCCCGCTTCGGGTATCCCCGGCTCGGATGGTGTGACGGGCGGTGTGTACAAGGCCCGGGAACGTATTCACCGCGCCGTGCTGATGCGCGATTACTAGCGATTCCAGCTTCACGGAGTCGGGTTTCAGACTCCGATCCGAACTACGGCGGGATTTCCGCGCTCTGCTCCGCCTCGCGGCCTCGCCCCGCTCTGTCCCCGCCATTGTAGCACGTGTGTAGCCCTGGACATAAGGGCCATGATGACTTGACGTCATCCCCGCCTTCCTCCCCCTTGTCGGGGGCAGTTCCGCCAGAGTCCCCGGCTTTACCCGCTGGTAACTGGCAGTAGGGGTTGCGCTCGTTGCGGGACTTAACCCAACACCTCACGGCACGAGCTGACGACAGCCATGCAGCACCTGTTCAGGGGCCGGCAAGCCGGCTGGCCTGTCTCCAAACCATCCCCCTGTATGTCAAACCCAGGTAAGGTTCCTCGCGTACCATCGAATTAAACCACATGCTCCACCGCTTGTGCGGGCCCCCGTCAATTCCTTTGAGTTTCACCCTTGCGGGCATACTCCCCAGGCGGCGCACTTATCGCGTTTGCTTTGGCACCCAGCCTCTTGGCCGGACACCAAGTGCGCATCGTTTACTGTGCGGACTACCAGGGTATCTAATCCTGTTTGCTCCCCGCACCTTCGCACCTCAGCGTCAGTCATGCGCTCGGAGGCTGCCTTCGCCACCGGTGTTCTTCCTGATATCTACAGATTTCACCCCTACACCAGGAATTCCGCCTCCGCCTCGCTGACTCAAGACCAGCAGTATCGGGCGCCGCGCGGGGTTGGGCCCCGCGATTTCACGCCCGACTTACCGGACCGCCTACATGCCCTTTACGCCCAATAATTCCGAACAACGCTCGCACCTTACGTGTTACCGCGGCTGCTGGCACGTAATTAGCCGGTGCTTGTTCTCGACCTACAGTCACCAAAGGGGCTTTCCGCTCCCCTCCTTATTCCTCGGTCGCCAAAGGACTCTGCAACCTTCCGGCCTTCATCGTCCACGCGGCGTCGCTCCGTCACGCTTTCGCGCATTGCGGAATATTCTTAGCTGCTGCCTCCCGTAGGAGTCTGGGCCGTATCTCAGTCCCAATGTGCCCGCTCACCCTCTCAGGCCGGATACCCGTCATCGCCTTGGTGGTCCGTTACACCGCCAACCAGCTGATGGGCCGCAGGCCGCTCCTCCGGCGGGGCAATAGCCCCTTTCCTCGCATAACTCCAGCTTATGCGACCTTATCCGGTATTACCCTGTGTTTCCACAGGCTATCCCCGTCCAGAGGGTGCGTCACCTACGTGTTACTCACCAGTCCGCCGCTCTAGGCACCCCGGAGGGTGCTTGCCGCCCGACTTGCATGCTTAAGACGCGCCGCCAGCGTTCGTTCTGAGCCAGGATCAAACTCTCCATGATTATTCTAAAGCCCCGAGGGGCTGAAGATTACCACTGAAATATTGTCTCTGACCAATTATCAATATGTTAAAATTGATTAGGATTTGAGATTAGATTCTGAACTGAATTCAGAATGACCTATCTCCGCTGTGCGTTCATGTAATTCTGATGGAGACAACTTGAAAAACCGTTGCTTCATCTCGTCATTTCTTCCCTTCACTGTGCTTTGCGTTCAAAGAACTTTGTGTGCCCCGCCGGCCTTGTCGTCAGCGGGTGAGAAGTAATCTACCACACGATTCATTTTATGTCAACAGAAATTTTATTTTTTTTCAAAAATTTTTCACTTTTTTTTGTTTTTTTTAGCGCGCGTAAAGGACGCAGAGGTTTTTGAGCCATTCTGCCGTTTTTTCAGCTTTTTCGCCACCTGTCATATTCTCACTTGCGCGCCAGCTCCAGTTTTTACCGCTCGTGCTTGGCATATTCATTCTTGATTCGCTTCCAAGGACGTAAATGTCTTGCAGCGGGATAATCGCAAAGTCTGCGGTGCTTGAAAGAGCCAGCTTTATGAAAGATTTTGTGAGCGATTTTGATTTTAAAAGCTTTTTTGCATTTTCTGCAGAATTTTTTTCGCCAGTGAGATAATCTGCCACCAAGACAAGACTTTCTTCATCCAAGGACTCCAGTAATCCCTGAGTGGTATCGTTATCGTGAGTCCCCGTGTAACAGACACAGTTCGTAGTTTCAAAATTATGCGGTAAAAATGCGTTTTTAAGGCCTCCGGCATTTCGTTCATTTTTATCAAAACCAAATTGAAGAACCTTCATACCTGGTAAGCCAGTAGAATTCCGAAGTTTCCGAACTTCGTCGGTGATAATTCCCAAATCCTCTGCAATTAAAGGCAAATCCCCCAGCTCTTTTCTGATTGCATCAAACAAGTCAAGGCCGGGACCTTTTTCCCATTTTCCGTTGATTGCATTCTCACTGCCGAAAGGAACAGCCCAGTAAGACTCGAAGCCCCTGAAATGGTCAATTCTGACATAGTCAACGAGAGAAAGCATTTTTTTGACACGCAGAATCCACCAGGAATATCCGTCTTTTTTTAAGTTCTTCCAATTGTAAAGAGGATTTCCCCAAAGCTGCCCTGTTGCCGAAAAATAATCTGGCGGAACGCCTGCCACTGCTTTAAATTGGCCATCTGCCCCAATCTGAAACAGCTTTTGGTTCGCCCAGACATCGCTTGAATCAGGAGCTACAAAAATCGGAATGTCACCGATGATTTCGATTTCTTTAGACTTTGCGTACTCGTGAACAGCCTGCCACTGCTTAAAAGCAAAAAACTGAACGACCTCAGTCTGTAAAAATTCTTCTGTATGCTCATTAATCCATTTTTCGACAGCGGCAGAGTCATGCTTTGCAAGTTTTTTTGGCCAGTAAACATTCCAGCTGCCATTCACGGCGCATTTTTTTTCTTCTGATTCTGCCTGCGCTTTTTTGTCATAGAAAGCTTTTATGCTCATAAAGGCAGCGTAATCCTTAAGCCAAAAAAGATTTTCTCGGCAGAAAGTAAAAAATTCCATTTTTGTATTAGGGTCAAAATCTTCGTTAGCCGCATCAGGATTTGTAATAAGCTCAAGAAAATATTTTGAAATTTCTTTTAGGGCGTTGGTTTTCCACCAGACAACAGAGCCAAAATCTACGGGACCTTTGTTTTTAATGTAAGAAGGCTTTTTTATTAACTTTTCTGTCGCCCACCCCCGTTCTGCCAAATCTTCAAAATCGATTAGAAGAGGATTTAAGGCAAAGGTTGAGAATGACTGATAAGGACTGTCACCATAGCCTGTTGGCCCCAGAGGCAAAACCTGCCAGACCTTCATTCCGCTTTTTTTTAGCCAGTCGATAAATTCAAACGCAGACTTTCCGAGCGTTCCGATTCCGTTAGTTTTTGATAAACTCGTAGGATGCAACAAAATTCCAGCTTTTCGCATAATATCTCCATATAATTTTAATTAGTTAATTATAACATAGATATAAACAAAATCATACTTTAAAAGAATGATTTTTTTTGTTAAGATAAGAAAGATGTAACTAAAATCTGACATCATTGTTAAGATAAGCGAGGGAAAAAATGCCGGAATTACAGATTCACAAAACTTATGCAGCTACTAATCCGGCTGATTTTAGGGCAATTTACAACGAAACATTCACACTTCTTTACAAGGTTGCGTGGCGGGTTGTAAATGACGAAGAGGCCGCAGAAGACCTTGTTCACGACTCTTACATCAAGGCAAGCGAAAAAAAAATGGTTTTTCCTAGCCTTGACGACGCAAAATTCTGGCTTATCCGTGTCGTAAAAAACGCGAGCTTGAATTATGCGAAGCGAAAGACCCGTGAAGCAAAGGCATATCACAAGGTTCTCTACGAAAGCAAAAAATCTTCCGAAAGTGCGGACACTAACCTGCTTAAGGAAGACGCGAAGCGAATAGCCCTCGAAGCACTAAACAAGCTCCCGAAGGGCCTGAAGGAAGTGCTTATATTACGCGAATATGGCGACCTCAACTACAAGGAAATCGGCAAGGTACTTGGAATCACGGAAGGCAATGTAAAAATTCGCATGTTCCGTGCCAGGGAACAGCTTGAAAAGATATTGGAGGCTGATGATGTCTACATCTCTTAACAAAGATTTACACTCTGTGTACATCGACGGCGAAATGCCTGAAGGTTTTCTTTCTCAGTACGAAGCTATCGTAAATCAAGACGAAAAAGAAAAAGCCCGTCTCGAAAAAATGCAAGTTCTTCACAATCTTTTACAGGAAGACTCTGACAACAAAACGGTCTCCGATGAATTTTTAAATGCAAGCTTTGAGCGTCTTCAGACAAAAATGCGCTACGCAAAAACAATTGACTTTGCAAAAGAATCAAATTCTTCATTCATCAAGCCGTTCGCAAAATATGCGGCATCTTTTGCTGCGGCAGCCGCAGTCTTTGCAGTCATCTTCATTCCTGTTCACACAAGTTCGCTTAAAAACGCGAAAGAAACTGCCGTCGCCGCTATCAAAATCATGAAGCAGGATTCAATCGAGCCGATTGCAAAAAAGGATGTTATAGTAGACGGAAGCATAAACAAGGAAGATTTACCAAAAGTTCTCTCTTCAAGCTCAGTTGCAAAGACAGAAAATACTGGCGCTGGCGGCGAAGTTCTTCCCCGAGAGCAAAAGACAATTTCTGCGACAAGTCTTGTTTCAAGCGGAAACGGTTCTACAATCGCACGGAATTTGCGCGAGCAGCTTACGGCGGTTGACCCCTTCATTCCAGATTTCTCATCTTCTCCGATTCAAATAACAATCACTATTCCAAATTTTGGTGAAATCGGTAATAATATGCCAATAAACCAAGAGGAATAAGTGTCCGAAAAATCTAACATCAAAAATATATTTTCTCTGTTATTCAGAAAGTACTCGTTTTTCAGGGTACTTTCTTATGTTTTTATTGTAGCCCTTATTTTGTCAGGAATTTCTTTCTTTACGGTGCGGACAAAAAAAATCCCTGTAATTTCATCGGTCATTCCTGTCGTAGGACAAGCTGGCGACACAATGGTCATCCGTGGTTCAAATTTCGGTCAGATTCGGGGAAGTAGCTTCGTTGAAATCGGCGGAAACAGAATAACGGCAAGCGGCTACATCACCTGGACTGAAAATCTCATAAAGCTTACGATTCCGTCAAATGTTCAGGACGGGCTTGTCATTGTCGCCACAAAATCCGGCAAGTCAAAGCCGGGATTTTTTGCGAATGAAGCAGGGATTCCTGTTGCCGTTCAAAAAAACATAAAAGCAGTCGGTCCTACAATCACTCAGATTACTCCCTCTTCCAGCACGGTTGGTTCCCTAATTACCATTTTTGGCAGTGATTTTGGAATAAACAGGGGAAACAGCCGAGTTATTTTTACGGCAAACGCAGAAAAATCTTCGGACTTAGGAAGCGGACAAGGCGAAAAATTTTCAGATTTTGATTTTTCTGTAATTCCGGCCAGCGAAACTGACTACGACTACGAATTCTGGAGCGATTCAGAAATCAGGGTGAGGATTCCAGATGGCAGTGCAAGCGGAAACATATATGTTGAGACAGAAAAAGCAAAAAGCAACGCCATCAGCGAAGAAATCTCTACATCTGTCGGAAAAAAATCTTATACAGGCAGAAAAACATACATTTTACAGGTGAACGCCGACATCGATTCAATCGATACTAAAAACGGAACGAACATCACGCTCAGAGTTCCGCGGCCAATAACTTTTTCAAGCCAGCCTATGGCAAGTCTTACTGACTGCAGCCCCGAGCCTGTAATTTCTGATTTTAAAAACACCGTAATTCACCAGATTTCTCTTAAAAAAGCTACTTCAAAAAATGAAAAAATCAAATTTTCACACGATTTTGCCCTTTCAACCTATGCGGTAAACACAGAAATTATCGAAAAGAATGTAAAGCCCTACTCACAGAGCTTCAAAAAAAGGATTCTTTACCAGAACTCGACAAAATCTGATTCTTTAATCCTGTCGGATAATGAGGGAGTAAAGGCTCTTGCCGAAAAAATCATCACATATCAGAACGGAAAGGCTGAGTCAAATCCCTATATTCAGGCAAGGCTCGTTTATAATTATCTTCTTGAAAATTACGAGCTGAAAAAGGATTTAAGAAAAGCCGACAGCTCACCGCTGGATTTATTAAAGTCAAAAAAAGGCGACGCATACGATTTAGCAATTTTTTACACGACACTTCTTCGCGCGCTGGGGATTCCCTCGCTTCCAGTGGCGGGCATTTTGCTTGACTCAGAAATGAAAACTCAAAATCACTGGTGGACTGAATTTTACATCGAAAATTTTGGCTGGATTCCGGTTGACCTTTCTCTTGGGAAAGGAATGGACTACAATTCGTTCAGACCCGTTGAAAATGAAGCAGAATTTTATTTCGGAAACCTTGATGGCCAGCACATCGCTTTTTCAAGAGGACAGAACGAAGTCAAACAGACGATGAACGCAAAAAACAAGCTTGTCCATCGTCCTCGTTCTTACGCTTTCCAGACGATTTGGGAAGAATCCAGCGAAGGCAATGTAAATTACAGCTCTCTTTGGAATGTACCTGTTGTTTTGGGTGTTTATTAAGGGAATCTCGAAAAATTGGAGCAAATATGTTAAGAACTCTTTGGGAACTTTTTTCGGTCTTTTTTAAGGTCGGGCTTTGTACTTTTGGAGGAGGAATTGCTATGCTTCCGATTCTTGAAAAGGAGCTAGGCGAAAAACGGGGCTGGGTCACAAGCGATGAGCTTTTAGACTACTTTGCGATAGGTCAGAGCACTCCGGGAATCATTGCCGTAAATGTCGCGACCTTCGTAGGCTACAAAAGATCTGGCCTTATAGGAGCTTGTGTCGCAACCTTCGGAATGGTCTTTCCTTCAATCATAGTCATAACTCTGATAGCAAAATTCATTTCAAATTTCAGCGAGATTGAATGGGTAAAAAAAGCCCTTACCGGAATAAATGTTGCAGTTGCGGCAATTTTAACTTATGCCGTCATTAATTTTTCAAAGAAATCCGTCAAAAATATTTTTGGTTTTATTCTGCTTTTAATTGCCTTTGTCCTGATTTTTGTTTTTCATGTCGGAACGGTCTATGTGATTTTCGGGAGCGCGATTCTCGGTGTGATAATTGTGGCGTTAAAAGGGGATTTTAAAACCACAAATAACACTGATGTTGGAGCAAAATTATGATTGATTTTATGATTCAGCAGATACAGTCCCAGAGCGCGTTAGGTCTTTTGTGCCTTATCGGAGTGTTCTTTTATGTCGGCCTTATTACGATTGGCGGAGGACAGGTTGCAATCACGGTAATGCAGCAGGTTCTCGTGGACGAATTTCACCTGATAGACGACGCATTTTTCTTCAATATGGTCGCTATTTCAGAAAGCACGCCGGGACCTATAGGAATCAACATTGCGACTTACATCGGAACTGAGCTTTACGGAGTTTTCGGAGGATTTTTTTCAACGCTTGGTGAAGTTCTTCCGTCTTTAATCTGCATTATTTTAATCGCAAAATTTTTTGGCTCTTTTGCAGAAAAAAAAGGAGTAAAAGCAGCGTTTTCAACGCTTAGGCCTGCCGTTTCCGGAGTCATTGCAGTTGCGGCGGCAAAAATCATCATTATTGCCCTTTTTGTTGTCCGAGAAGGCTTTTTGATTTCTTCACCTTCAAGCTGGAATGAAAATGTTCAGATTTATGGAATAAGTGCGATTTTTTATTGTCTTTGCCTGATGGTTCTCTTTAAAACAAAACTGCACCCAGTTTTTTTAGTCTTGCTAGGCGCAGTTTTTGGCGTTATTTTTTGCTAAAAGGCGGCTTTGAATTCCCGTAAAATCACTTCTTTTCGGGGAAGTTCAATTTTTACTTCTGAATCAGGAATGCTTACAGGCTTATATTCTGCCCACGCTTCTTTTAAAGGAATCAAGGCCCGTTCATTCGGATATTTTTTCCATTCTCTAAAGCCTGTCTGCCGCTCTAGCGCGAAGGTGTCCTGACAGAGAGTGATTTCAAGAGGAATCCAGACCTTATCGTCTTGAACGATGTACATTCCATCTGAAATTGAAGAAGCATTTTTTACTGAAACGCCGGAATCAAAAGCAATGTAAATGTGACCAGGAACCGTGATGAATGCAGTTTCAATGCCGATTGCTTCAAAAAGTGCGCAATTCAAAATTGAAAGGTCGTCACAGTCGCCACCGTGATACAAAATCGTCTGATAAGGGAATTGAAGAAAGTCAACTGAGTCGGAGCCGATATTGTCGGTAAAGGCAGAAGAAGGGTCGATGACATAATTCATTCCATAGGCTTTTAAAGAACCAAAAAGTGCGGCCGCATACTGTATGTTCGTGTTTTTTGACGGGGAAAGCTCGTCACGGACTGTCGCCTGTACAAGTCGAGCAAAAAGAGCCGCACTCGCATCCTTTCCTGAAACAAAAGCCGCCGCCCGTTTATCGTCAGCCCAGTTCATATTGTTTCGTCCGAATGCAGAAAGTTCTAATGACTCTGTGTAAGTTTTTGTCTTTCCGAGCGACTTGTATTTTAAAATTACACTTGCGCTCGTTTTTTTGGGAGTCAGGTTCGTAAGAATCGTCTCGTCCAAAAAGGCCAGTAAATCTGCACTGAAGGTTTCGCCACGCTTAATTCTCTCGAATTTTACGGCAGTGTTCGGTTTTGTCATAAATTCTTCGATGAAGACCTGAACTTCAACATCTGTTAAGTCCGTAGGCTCCCTGTTCGTGAAAGTGACTTTTCCAAAGCTGTGGTCTGCGTAGTAGCTGAAGAAAACCGGAAAAATGCTCGAGGTTTCTTTTTCGTCCGTGTGAATCTCTGTGTGACCGAACAGTCCCCGTGAGAAATTGTATTTTAGGGCGACGCCAAGCTCTATGTTTTTATTGAAACTTGAGTCTGAATTTGCATAAGACTTTAGGCCGCCAAATGCACTGAGTGAAAATTCTGGAAGGACATAAAAATTAAAATATCCCCGCCCGCCATAGGAAAGGCCTGAAGCAGCAGGGAAATTCTGCTCTTCATCCTCGCTAACAGACCAAAGACCTATATTTCCCTCGGCACTCACAGAAAACCTGTCGAGAAATCTCAGCTCATAGCCCAAGCCAAAAGAGCCGTCAAAAAGCCAGAGAGAATCTATGCCGGAAGCTTTGATTTGAGAAGCAGTTCCTTCAAGTGAAAGAAAAATATTGTCACGAGAGCGCACGGTAAAGAGATTTAGGTCAAATCCGGCAGTGGCCCCGAAAGAATTATCAAAATTTTCTTCGAGAGAAATATTGTAAGTCGGCAGAGCTTTAAAAATCAACTCCATTGGGAAGGCCGGGAAAACAAAGAGAGGAATCAAAACGCTAAGAATCAGTTTTTTCGTGATTTTCATTTTTCCCCCAATTAAAGACCGAGTTTTGTATTTGCGTTTTCAAGACCTTTTTGAGCGATTCTGTTTGAAGAATCTTTTTCGAGAACTCGTTTATATTGGGCAGCCGCCTGAGAATAATTTTTTTCGAGCATATAGACATTCGCAAGATTGTTCATCGAAGAAAGAGAGGTAGATTTCTGGAATTCGGTCTTTGCTTCCGAGAGTCTTCCGGCGCGAAGATAAGCAAGGCCGAGCTTATTAGGGTCGCCTGCCTTTTTTGCACGGGAAATGACTACAGAAAGGTCTCCGTCGATATATTCAGAAATTGAAGCTTTGACAGCTTTGTCAAGCACGCTTTGAGAAGGAGTGACAATATGATTTCCGATGCCGCTGTAGACTGTCGGTGGATAAACCTCCCAAGAGGTGTGGACATCCGTAAATGTGTATTCATTTTCTTCGTCACTCTTAACAAAAGCGATTTGCTTTTCTGCCGCCTTTCGGCTCTGCGTAAAGCTTTTTCCAAATTCTTTCATTGAAAGACCAAAGTAAACATCAAATTCGTCAGAAATTACGCCCTCTGGATTTCCAAAGTGATTTCCTTCTGAGCCAGATTTTACCTGCATTCCAACAAGCACCAGAAAATCATCATTTGTACAGAGAATACCCGAAGGAACGCCGACAGTTTCAAGACAGCTTGCAAGAAGAACTCCGATTTCGTCCATATCACCAGAAAGATAGCTTAAGGTCTGCAAAGGATATTGAATCGAGTCAACTGCATCTGACTTATGAGAAGTAAGATATGGAGAGGATTTGTCTTCCTGCAATTTGACACCAGCGAGCACCAAAGAATTGTACAGGGCGGCCGCCGTAACGAGATTTCGGTTCATTCCCGTTGCATAGTTATTCCTTGCGATTCCCGCAACATATTTTGCGAATTCCTGAATTTCAGGAGTGTCTGGAGAAACGAATGCAGCCAAAGCAGATTCATCTGCCCAGAAAAATGAATTTCTGTTGAGCATATCGATTACGACAGTTTGTATTGACTCGCTTTTTTTTCCAAGGAATTCGTAATCAACTACGATTTCACCTGAAATTTTGCCATTTTCTGAAAATCTTAAAACCTCAGATGAAAAATCAGCCGTAAGAGGAATGTCAACCGAGC
>FLNY01004695.1_pt1 | contig 11267 bp, 8 predicted proteins | sample 1140381 | NCBI WGS metagenome assembly FLNY01 (sample SAMEA3878172, study PRJEB12797) | bioreactor metagenome | biome: Moose rumen | place: Sweden | collected 2011-10
GAAGTAAAACCTCGCCAGGGGCGAGCGGCCGGAGGCCGAAATCCCCCTGACAGGGGTCGCCAGCGGGAGCTGGCGGGGGTTGAGGAAGCCGGTGACTGACAGGCACCGTCATTCGTTCGAAGAGAAGTAAAAACTCGCCATGGGCGAGCGGCCGGAGGCCGAAATACCCCTGACAGGGGTCGCCAGCGGGAGCTGGCGGGGGTTGAGGAAGCCGGTGACTGACAGGCACCGTCATTCGTTCGAAGAGAAGTAAAAACTCGCCATGGGCGAGCGGCCGGAGGCCAAAATCCTTTTTGGCCAGCCCCTAGCGGGAGACGCGGCCGCTGCCGCCGCCTTTGACCAGGGCTTCGACTTCTGCGACGGTGACGCGGTTGTAGTCGCCGATGATGGTGTGCTTGAGGCAGGAGGCTGCAGCAGCGAACTCGATGGCTTCCTGGTCGGTGCCGTAGGCGAGGAGGCCGTAGAGCAGGCCGCCCATGAAGGAATCGCCGCCGCCGACGCGGTCGACGATGTGGGTGATGTCGTAGCGCCGGCTCTGCCAGAGGGTCTTGCCGTCGTAGAGGACGCCGCCCCAGGTGTTGTGGTTGGCGTTGATGGAGCCGCGCAGGGTCACAGCCACCTTCTTGCAGCGGGGGAAGCGCTCCATGAGCTGGCGGCAGACGCTTTCGAAGCGGGTCTGGTCGATTTCGCCGCCGGTCTTCTCGGCGTCGAAGCCTTCGGGCTTGATGCCGAATTCCTTCTCGGCGTCTTCTTCGTTGCCGAGGATGAGGTCGCAGCCCTCGACGAGCGCGGGCATGACTTCGGAGGCGCTCTTGCCGTACTTCCAGAGCTTCTTGCGGTAGTTGAGGTCGCAGCTCACCTTGACGCCCATTTCGTTGGCGACCTTGATGGCCTCGAGGCAGGCGTCGGCGGCTCCCTGGGAGAGGGCGGGGGTGATGCCGGTCCAGTGGAACCAGTCGGCTCCCTTGAGCACTTCGTGCCAGTCCACCATGCCGGGACGGATTTCTGAGATGGCCGAATGGGCCCTGTCGTACACGACCTTGCTGCCGCGTGCTACGGCGCCGGTCTCGAGGTAGTAGATGCCGATGCGGTCGCCGCCTGTGACGATGCCGTCGGTGTTGACGCCGAGCCCGCGGAGTTCGGCAACGCACATGTCGGCGATGTCGTTCTTGGGAAGGCGTGTCACGAAGTGGGCGTCGACGCCGTAGTTGGCGAGCGAAACGGCCACGTTGGCTTCACCGCCGCCGAATGTGGCATCGAACTGATGCGCCTGGCTGAAACGGAGATAGCCGGGAGTCGAGAGGCGAAGCATCACTTCGCCGAAGGTTACTACTTTTGCCATGATTTATCGGATGATTGTCTTATGTGTAATTCCATGGGGATGACCGTCTCGTCCTTGCTGCCGGAGAGGAACGCGCGCGCCGCTTCCTGCCCCATTTCGTACGGGTGCTGTCCCAGCGAACTGAGCGTAGGAGTGGTGAGGGCGGTGAAGAATTCGTTGGCGGTGCCGACGATGCCGAAGTCCCGGGGGACACAGATGCCGCGCTCCTTGAGGGCGTCGAGCGCACCGAGGGCGGAAAAGTCGCCTGCGCTGTAGAGGGCGTCGCAGCCGGCGTCGATGGCCCGAAGGGTGGCGTCGTGCCCCGTGCTGCGGAGGATCGTGTCGGGGAAGATGATGTCGGGGTCGACAGTCATGCCGCTGTCTGACAGAGCTTTGCGGTAGCCGTCCAGACGCTCGGAGTACACCTCCGAATTGAGGTACCCGGCGAGCGTGCCGATGCGCTTGTAGCCGTTTGCAATCAGGTGCTTCGTCGCCTCGTACGCGCCCTCGAAGCCGGCGCCCGTGACCTTGGCTCCGGGGACGTCGCCGAAGACCCTGTCGAACTGCACCAGGGGCGTGCTGCCTATGGCGGGAAGGATATGGGAGCCGTCGGGCGAAGAGATGGCGTGGCTCATCAGCACGCCGGCGACCTGGTAGTTGCGGAGGGTCTTGAGGGCGCGGATTTCGGTCTCGTAGTCCTCGCCGGTCTGGCAGATGAGAACGGTGTAACCGGCCTCCCGCAGCACGGACTCGGCACCGCTGATGACGTTGGAGAAGAATTCGCGGTTGATGCGGGGGACGACTATGCCCACGATGTCGGAGCGGCCGCGGCGGAGGTTCGAGGCCACGACGTTGCGGCGGTAGCCCATCTTGTCGGCCATCTGCTGCACGGCGGTGCGGGTCTCTTCCCTGACCCTGGGGTTGCCGGCGAGGGCTCGGGATACGGTCGAAGGGGTGATGCCGAGGGCCTTGGCTATGTCGGTTATCGTGGTCATGTGACTACAAATATACAAACGTTTGCAATAAACTCCAAATACATTTGGCCCAAGTTTCCCGCCCGCGGAATTTGATTATTTGGCAAACGTTTGTATATTTGTGTTTGACAAAACGCTTGCTTATGACCAATATCTTTTCCCTCAAGGGCAGAAATGCCTGGGTGACAGGCGCCGCGTACGGCATAGGATTCGCCATTGCCAAGGCCTTCGTGCAGGCCGGCGCCGACAACATCATCTTCAACACTTCCAACGAAGCCTCCATGCTCAAGGGGCTCGAGGCCTACCGCGAGGCCGGCATCACCAATGTCCGCGGCTACGTGTGCGACGTCACCGACGAGGCCGCAGTCAAGGCCCTTGTCGACCGCATCCACACCGAGGTCGGCCCCATCCACATCCTTGTCAACAACGCCGGCATCATCAAGCGCATCCCCATGCACGAGATGAAGCGCGAGGAGTTCCAGCGGGTGATAGACGTCGACCTCGTAGGTCCATACATCTGCTCGGCAGCCGTCATCCCCGAGATGATGGATCGCCGCGAGGGCAAGATCATCAACATCTGCTCCATGATGAGCGAACTCGGCCGCGAGACCGTGAGCGCCTACGCCGCCGCCAAGGGAGGCCTCAAGATGCTCACCCGCAACATCTGCTCCGAGTACGGCGAATACAACATCCAGTGCAACGCCATCGGCCCCGGCTACATAGCCACCCCTCAGACGGCCCCCCTCCGCGAACGCCAGCCCGACGGCTCCCGCCATCCCTTCGACAGTTTCATCTGCGCCAAGACTCCCGCCGGGCGCTGGCTCGACCCCGACGAGCTCGCCGGCCCTGCCGTCTTCCTCGCCTCCAGGGCCTCCGACGCCGTAAACGGGCATGTCCTGTACGTAGACGGCGGCATCCTGGCCTACATCGGCAAACAACCCAAGTAATGCCTGCCGGCAAACAACATGGAACAAGTATTCAGCTACATAATCGGCCTGGGTGCAGCGGTGATGATGCCGATACTCTTTACGATACTCGGCGTCTGCATAGGCATCAAGTTCGGCAAGGCCCTCAAGAGCGGCCTGCTCGTGGGCGTGGGATTCGTGGGGCTGAGCGTCGTTACGGCCCTCCTCACCTCGAGCATGGGCGCCCCGCTCAAGACCATGACCGAGATATATGACCTGCACCTTGGCATCTTCGACATGGGCTGGCCCGCCGCCGCATCGGTCGCCTACAACACGACCGTCGGAGCCTTCATCATCCCCGTGTGCCTCGGAATCAACATCCTCCTGCTGCTCGTCAAGGCCACCAACACCATCAACATCGACCTCTGGAACTACTGGCACTACGCATTCATAGGCGCCGTGGTGTTTTATGCCACCGACAGCATCTGGTGGGGCTTTTTCGCCGCCGTCATCTGCTTCGTCGTCACGCTTGTGATGGCCGACCTCACCACCCGCAAGTTCCAGTCCTACTACAAGGACCTCGACGGCATCAGCATCCCGCAGCCCTTCTGCCAGAGCTTCGTCCCCTTCGCCGAAGGCCTCAACTGGTGCATGGACCGCATCCCCGGCTTCAACAAGCTCGACATCGACGCCGACGGCCTCAAGAAGAAGTTCGGCATACTGGGCGAACCCCTGTTCCTCGGCGTAATCGTAGGCATACTCATCGGCTGCCTGAGCTGCAGCAGCTGGAGCGAACTGGTGCAGCAGATTCCCATGATCCTCGGCCTCGGCATCAAGATGGGCGCCGTCATGGAACTCATTCCCCGCATCACCAGCCTCTTCATCGAAGGCCTCAAGCCCATAGCCGAAGCCACCAAGGACCTCGTCTCCCGCAAGTTCAAGAACTCCGCCGGCATCAACATCGGCATGAGTCCCGCCCTCGTGATAGGCCACCCCACCACGCTGGTCGTATCCCTGCTGCTCATCCCCGTCACCATACTGCTTGCCGTCATGCTTCCCGGCAACCAGTTCCTCCCCCTGGCCTCGCTCGCAGGCATGTTCTACGTGTTCCCGGCAGTCCTTCCCGTCACCAGGGGCAACGTCGTCAAGACCTTCATCATCGGCCTCGTCGCCATGACCGTCGGCCTGTACCTCGTGACCGACCTCGCCCCCTGGTTCACCCTCGCCGCCGAGGACGTCTATGCCCGCACGGGTGACGCCGCCGTCGCCATCCCCGATGGCTTCCAGGGAGGAGCCCTCGACTTCGCCTCCAGCATATTCTGCTGGATCATCTTCCACCTGGTCCACGACTTCAAGATCTGGGGCAGCGCCGTCCTGGTAATCATCACCGCCGTCATGGCCTACTTCAACCGCAGACGAATCATCAAAGCATCGTATGAAAAGAATATTGACAGCAGCACTGCTGCTTAGCACCATTGCAATGAACGCACAGACCAACTACACCATCCAGACGGCCTGCCACCCCGACGACGTGAAGCACTATGACACCGAGACCCTCAGGTCCCGCTTCATGATGCCCGTGGTCATGGCTCCCGACCAGATCAACCTCACCTACTCCCTCTACGACCGCTTCATCTTCGGAGGCGCCATGCCCGTGAGCGGCCCCCTCAAGCTCGAGACCATCGACCCCCTCAAGGCCCCCTACTTCCTCTACGGCCGCGAGCTGGGCATAATAAACATAGGCGGCGAGGGCATAGTGACCGTCTGCGGCAAGGACTACGTCCTCAAGTTCAAGGAGGCCCTCTACGTGGGCCGCGGCAACAAGAACGTCGAATTCAGGAGCGCCGACCCGTCCAAGCCCGCCAAGTTCTACCTCAATTCGGCCACCGCCCACAAGAGCTACAAGACGCAGCTCATAACCATCGACGGCCGCAAGGGCTCCCTCAAGGCCAACTCCTTCGCCGCCGGAGCCATGGAAGACTCCAACGACCGGGTGATCAACCAGCTGATAGTCAATAACGTCCTCGAAGAGGGCCCCTGCCAGCTCCAGATGGGCCTCACCGAGCTCAAGCCCGGAAGCGTCTGGAACACCATGCCCGCCCACACCCACGCCCGCCGCATCGAAGCCTACTTCTACTTCAACGTCAGCGAGGGCAACATGATCTGCCACCTCATGGGCGAGCCTCAGCAGGAAAGGGTGGTCTGGCTTGCCAACGAACAGGCCATCATGTCCCCCGAATGGAGCATCCACGCCGCAGCCGGCACCTCCAACTACATGTTCATCTGGGGCATGGCCGGCGAGAACCTCGACTACGGCGACATGGACAAGATTCCTTATACGGAAATGCGCTGATCAAGCGCAACGGTAACAGAGCCTGTGACCTTCGAATGCCGATTCGAGGGTCACTTGCGGTTTATGTCCCGAGGCGACCGCCCCGAAGAAGTCCTCCACCAGCGCGCGGTCGGCCCCTGCGTGCAGCGGAAGCCCCATCAGGGCCGAATAGTCCTCCTGCAGCACGGTCCTCCCGCCGGAATCGCATACGGTGATGCAGCCGTCGCAGGCCAGCAGCGTGCCGCTGCTCCCGATGACCTTAGTGCTGCGGCCCTCCTGCATCGAAGTGCCTTCCAGGTGCATCGAGAGCCGTATCCCGCCGCTCAGCAGCACCTCGGCGTCCTGCGTGTCGAAGACGTCGTTGTCGCAATGGTAGACGCAGCGCCCGTAGCGCCCGCCGGCCAGCTCCTCCCGGATCACGTCCTCAAGGCTGCTTCCCTCGGGCACGTCGAACCCGTCGGTCCACTCCCGCCGCTTCAAGTACAGCTCCACCGCCGAATAAGGGCAGTCCCCGATGGCGCAGGCGTTGCACCGCAGGGGCGTATCTTCCCTGTAGCGGAACTTGCCGATGCTGCCCGTACTGCTCACGCCCTCGACCGTCCCCCCGCACAGCCACAGCAGGAAATCGGCGTCGTGGCAGCATTTCGAAAGGAATATAGGGCACGAATCCTCCACCCTCGACCACAGCCCGCGCACGAAAGTATGGGCCATGCGGTCGGGGCCGATGTGCTCGGTATGGTCGACTGCCGACGGCTCTCCCACGGCGCCCGAAGCCACCAGTTCGCGTATGCGCCGGTAGTAGGGGTGATACCGCATCTCGAGGCAGGGCGTCACTATGGCCCCGCTGCGGGCGGCGGCGTCCATCAGGAGCCTGTACTCCGCTTCCGAGGGCGCCACGGGCTTCTCGAGCAGGACGTGCATCCCGCGGCCCACGGCCTCGAGCGACAAGGGTACATGCAGTTTGTCGGGCGCTGCGATGATGACGGCGTCGACTTTCCTTCCGGAGGCGAAGAACGCGGCGGCGCTGTCGAAGCAGTCCGCTGCAGGCACGCCATGGCGGCGCGCGGCCCATCCGAGCCGCAGGGGGTCGGGCTCGGCGATGCAGCGCACCCTGACGCCTCCCGGCAGGCACGACAGGTACTTCCGGGCCCTGTTGCCGGCACCAATCACTGCTATGTCCAGCGGACGGCTGTTTTCCATTGCGTTGCAAACATACGAAAAAAATACTATTTTTAGCTCATGAAACAGATCCTTCGCATCCTTGCAGCCGTTGCCGCCGCCGCCCTCGTCCTCTGCTGCGGCACCCCCGAAGATACCACCCCCGCCCGGACCGCCCCTCCCATTCCCGCCAACCTCAAGCTCTCGGACGCCACCACCACCTCCCTCACCTTTGTCTGGGACGCCTCCACCGGCGCCGACCGCTACCTCTGGCGCATCACCCGGAGCAGCACCCGCGTCTCCGACGGCGAGACCACGTCCTGCACCGTCACCGTCCCGGGGCTCGAAGAGGGCACGCAGTACGCCTTCTCCGTGCGCGCAGCTTCGGGCGAACTTTTCTCCTCCTATGCCAACCTCACAGCCTCCACCCAGGCCACGGAGGTACCGGTCGAGCCCGGCAGCGTCACCCTCTGCACCGACGCACCCCTCACCCTCGGCTTCGACTCCGTCCCCACGCTCGGCACCTCCGGCTGCATCAGGGTCTTCAAGTCCGACGGCACCCAGGTCGACTGCATCGACCTCTCCGACATGTCCTCCGTCACCCTCCGCGACGACGGCACCATGATTCCCGCCTCCCAGATTACCGCCGATTCCCGTTTCACCACCTTCATGGACGCCATCCCCAGCGGCACGAGGTGGCGCGCCGTCCACTATACGCCCCTCCGCATCAAAGGCAAGTCCCTGGAAATCAAGCTGCACAGCGGCGTTCTCGACTTCGGCGGCTCCTATTACGTGACGGTCGACGAAAGCGTCGCCGGCAAGGCCGTGGGCAAGGGCGAATGGACCTTCAGCACAGCTGCGGCTCCCGTGGGCGCCGAACTCACCGTCCTCCAGGACGGCACCGGCGACTTCTGCACCCTGCAGGGCGCCCTCACCTATGCCTCCTCCCTCGGCAAGGACACTCCCGTCAGCATCAGCGTCGGAGCGGGCACCTACGCCGAGATGCTTTTCCTCCGCGACAAGAACAACCTCACCGTCACCGGCACCGCCGGCACCGTCATAGCCTACCCCAACAACGAGAGCTACTGCTCCGGCAGCGGCGCATCCCTCACCTCGCGCCCCTCGGTTGGCTCGTCCCTGGGCAAATCCGGCGGCCGCGGCCTGTGGCTCATCGAGAGCTGCGACAACCTCACCCTCCGGGGCCTCACCGTCGAGAACACCTTCGGCGAACTCAAGGGCCAGGCCGAATGCATCTACTTCAATTCCAACGGGTTCCTCACCATCGACGCCTGCTCGCTCCTCTCGTATCAGGACACCTTCCTCTGCAAGGGCAAGGTCTGGGTGCATGACTCTCTGGTCGCAGGGCACTGCGACTTCATCTGGGGCTACCCCTCCGTGTGCCTTTTCGAGAACTGCGAAATCCGCTCCCGCGCCGCAGGCTACATAGTCCAGGCCCGCGTGCCATCTCCATCCAACGTGGGCTTCGTCTTCCTTGGCTGCAATCTCACCGCCGAGGAAGGCGTCAAGGACGGCAGCATGTACCTCGCCCGTTCAGCGGGCGCCTCCGACTGCTTCGACAACGTAGTCTTTGTAAACTGCACCATGTCCTCCGTCATCAACTCCGGCGGCTGGTTCTCCAGCCCCGCTCCCAATCCTTCCACTCCCACCGCCACCTCGGGCTGGCGCGAGTGGGGCAGCGTCACTCCAGGCGGCAGCGCAATAACAAGCCACAACTCCTGCGGCCGCATCCTTACGGCCGAAGAAGCTGTGGCATATTCCTCGCGGGAGGCGGTATTGGGCTTCTAGACCTCTACCTTCTTGTACCTGGGCACGAGGCTCTTCATGATGATCCACGCCAGCAGGTAAGCTATACCGCAGTAGCAGAACATGATGAAATAGCCCGCAGGCTTGCCCTCGAATCCCAGGAAATGGAACGCGGCGCCCTGTCCCTCTGCGTAGGTGAACAGGTTGCCCGCGACCTTCTGGATTATCATCGAACCTATGCCTCCGGCCATTGCTCCTATGCCGGTGATGGATGCGACCGTGCTCTTTGGGAACATGTCGCTCACCGTTGAGAAGATATTGGCGCTCCAGGCTTGATGCCCTGCGCCCGCGATGCCGATGAGGATGGCGGGCCACCAGGGGGTGTAGGCTCCCAGAGGCTGGGCGGCAAGGGCCACCAGCGGCAGGAAGGCGAAAAGCACCATCGCGAGCATGCGTCCGCTGTAGGGGTGCATGCCCTTCTTCTCGACGAACAGCTTGGGAAGATATCCTCCGAACAGCGAAATCACCGTCACGATGGCGTACAGGGTGAAAATGAGGCCCTGTCCCAGCGGCGAGCTCGCAGGCGCGTTGAACTGGTCCTGGAAGTAGGCGGGAGCCCAGAACAGGAAGAACCACCACACGCCGTCGGTGAGGAACTTGCCCACCGCGAACGACCAGGTCTGCCTGTACTTGAAGCACTTGAGCATGGGGATGGACTTCTCGTCCCCGGAGGGAGCGGCAGCGGAGGCTTCTTCGGCGTCATCCTGATGTATGTACTCCAGCTCGGCCTCGTTGACTCTTTTGCTCTTCTCGGGCTTGTCGTACATGAACTGCCAAAGGAACATCCAGATGAATCCCAGGCCGCCGATGATGATGAAAGCCCATTCCCAGCCGAGGTTCTTTGCCAGCGGCGGGATGAGGAGCGGAGCGGCGAGTGCGCCCACCGACGCTCCGGCGTTGAAGATGGACGTGGCGAAGGCCCTGTCCTTCTTGGGGAAGTACTCTGCCGTGGTCTTGATGGCGGCCGGGAAGTTGCCCGATTCGCCAAGGGCCAGGATGCCCCGGCACAGCAGGAACAGGTAGACCGACGTGGTCGATATGGCCAGGGCCAGGTTGGAACCGGCCTCGACCGCGCGCATCGCCGCTACGGAGTCGATACCAGAGACGAGGTGGGCCGTGGCCCAGCCGCATCCCGCGTGCATGACGGCGCCGGTGGACCACACGCCTATGGCGATGAGGTAGCCCTTCTTGGTGCCCATCCAGTCCACGAACTTGCCCGCGAACAGGCAGGCGATGGCGTAGAAGATGGAGAAGAGCGAAGTGATGGTGCCGTAGTCGGCATCGGTCCAGTGGAACTCGGGTGCTATGAACTCCTTGTAGGTGAGCGACAGCACCTGCCGGTCAAGGTAATTGACGGTGGTGGCGATAAACAGCAGGCTGCATATCCACCACCGCCAGTTGGTCATAAGTTTCTTTTGAGTGCTCATGGATTATATTATGGCTTTCACGGCGGCTCTCATGCCTTCCATTTGGATGAGGGCGAGGGCCTTGGTGAGCATGCGGCTGAGGCCGGGTATGGCGTTGAGATCCTCGTCCCAGATGAAGGTGGCTCCAAGGACGCCCTCGGCGACCTTTGCAACGTCGCCGGTGGCCCAGAGGTCCCGGAGAAGCTCGATAATCCTGGGGTCGTCGTTGGGGACTATCTCGTCCTCGCCCCTCTTGCCGCCCTTGTAGTAGGTGCAGATGCCGGCAAGGCCGAGCACGAGGCCTGCGGGCAGCTCTCCCTTGCGCTCGAGATAGGTCTTGAGGCCGGGGAGGTCGCGGGTCTTGTACTTGGGGAAGGAGTTGAGCATGATGGAGGTCACGAAGTGCTTGACGAACGGGTTGCGGAAGCGCTCCAGCACGTCGGAAGCAAACTTCTCAAGCTCTTCCCTGGGAAGGTTGAGGGTGGGGAGGAGCTCCTCGTACATGACCTTCCTTACGAAGGCGCCGATTTCGGGGTCTTCGCAGCACTCCTTGACGGTGTCGAGGCCGCTGAGGTAGCCAACGGGGCTCAGGACCGTGTGGGGGCCGTTCAGAAGGGTCACCTTGCGCTCGTGGTAGGGAGCTTCGCTCGGGACGAAGAGCACGTTCAGGCCAGCCTTGTCGGCGGGGAACTCCTCGGCTACGTTAGCGGGGGCCTCGATTACCCAGAGGTGGAAAATCTCGGCCTTGTCGAGCAGGTGGTCGTCGTAGCCGGCCCTGTCGCAGAGCTGGGCGGCGGTGTCGCGGGGATAGCCCGGGACTATGCGGTCCACGAGGGTGCTGTACACGCCGCAGCTGTTCTCGAACCACTCGCTGAAGGCTGCGGGCAGCTGCCACAGCTCGATGTACTTGCGGATGCACTCCCTCAGGTGCTTGCCGTTCTCGAATATGAGTTCGCAGGGGAAGATGATGAATCCCTTGGAGGGGTCGCCCTTGAAGAACTCCCAGCGGTGGTAGAGCAGCTGGGTGAGCTTGCCGGGGTAGGACGAGCAGGGGGCGTCATCGGGCTTGCAGGCGGGGTCGAAGGCGATTCCTGCCTCGGTGGTGTTGGAGATGACGAAGCGCATCTGGGGCTGCTCGGCGAGCTTGAGGTAGGCCTGGAAGTCCTCGTAGGGATTGATGCCGCGGGAGATTACGTCGATGAGGTCTACGCTGTCGACGGGCTGCCCGTTCTGCAGGCCCTGGAGGTTGAGGTGGTACAGGCCGTCCTGTTCGTTGAGCCAGCTCACCATGCCTTTTTCGATGGGCTGGACAACCACTACGCTGCCGTCGAAATCTGTCTTCTGGTT
>FLNY01003928.1_pt1 | contig 11255 bp, 8 predicted proteins | sample 1140381 | NCBI WGS metagenome assembly FLNY01 (sample SAMEA3878172, study PRJEB12797) | bioreactor metagenome | biome: Moose rumen | place: Sweden | collected 2011-10
GCTGCAGAAGGCTCTAGGAAATTAATGGCAAGCACTATGATAGGGTTCATATTTATATTATATTTTTTACGATTTGATATAACAAAAATTGCGGTAATAATAATTACTGGTGTAGTAGTATGGTCATCTAATGATGTATTTTATATAAATTTACCCCAGAAAAATGAAGAACTTGCTGCAAGAATAGAGTCGCATAATTTAGATGAATTAATGCCTATATCGGAAGATTGTTGGGATAATACAGTTATTTGGCCATTGTCAACAGGGCATAATGAATTTTATAATTTACCGGCCGGATTTGGAATTAGTTGTTGTTATGATGACTATATTTATAATAATTTTGATGATGTTAAGTCAAAGTATATAGCTGTACAGGAAGGTAATGATTTAGACATTTTCTTGCAGGATAGAAATTGTGAAAAAATAGCTACAGAAGGTAGTGTTAATATATATTCTTTAAGATAGAGGATTATTTTTATGAGGATTTCATACGTTATACCGTGCTATTGTTCAGAAAAGACACTACCTGGTGTAGTTTCGGAGATACAGAATAAAATGCAGGAAATGTCATTGTATGATTATGAGATTATCTTGGTTAATGACTGCTCTCCTGATGATACATATAGAGTTATTCGTAAGCTATGCGAAAATAATAAAAATATTATAGGCATAAATCATACAAAAAATTTCGGGCAGCATGCCGCCCTTATGGCGGGATTTCACTTCATATCAGGCGATATAGTTGTATGCCTTGATGATGATGGGCAGACACCGGCTGATGAGGTGGACAAGCTTATTGAGCGGATTGATCAGGGTTATGACGTTGTTTATGCGGAGTATGATCACAAACATCATTCCGGATTCCGCAATTGGGGTAGTCATGTGAATAAGCGTATGACAGAGATTATGCTCAATAAGCCAAAGGAACTGTATGTTTCAAGCTATTTTGCAGCTCGCAGATTTATCATTGAAGAGATGCTCAATTATAAGGGAGCATATCCGTACCTGATAGGGCTGGTCCTGCGATGCACCAAGAATATCTGTAATGTCAAGGTGCATCATAGAGATAGAATGGAGGGAAATTCCGGATATACTCTAAAGAAATTGCTCGGGCTTTGGATGAATGGCTTTACATCCTTTTCGGTATTACCACTGCGTATCGCATCCTATGGCGGATGCTTCATCGCTTTCGTCGGATTCATTTATGCTATTTATGTCATAATCAGGAAGCTTGTTGATCCATCGAGAATGCTTGGTTGGAGCTCGACGATATCGGTCATATTGATACTTGGAGGGCTGATACTTTTGGTTCTTGGACTTATAGGAGAATATATTGGTAGAATCTATATAAGCCTGAATAATTCTCCACAGTTTGTTATTAGAAATGTAATCAATTATGACGGCCCTGAATTAAATGATAAACACCTGGTAGATGATTTATAGTTTTTTGATTTTCCTAAAACAAAAACTACAGAACTAAAACAAAAACTACAGAACATAATGGTGAAATATGAAGAAATTACTTTCGATAGTGGTTCCTGCATATAATGAGCAGGAGGCACTGCCTATTTTCTACAAAACTGTACATGAGATGGAGGATGAGCTGTCACAGGTAGAGCTGGAGTTTTTATTCATAGATGATGGTTCGCGTGATGGTACACTTCAGGTAGTGCGTGAGCTCCATCAGCAGGATAGCAGGGTGCACTATGTTTCGTTCTCCCGCAATTTTGGCAAGGAGGCAGGTATATTTGCAGGCCTTGAGAATGCCAGAGGGGACTATGTGGTGATAATGGATGCGGATTTGCAGGACCCACCGGCACTGCTTCCCGAGATGCTAGGTTACCTGGAGTCAGGAGAATATCAGTGCGTGGCTACCCGCCGAGTTGATAGGAAGGGAGAGCCTCCAATTCGTTCATGGTTTGCCAGGAAATTCTATCGCATCATGAATAGAATCAGCAGCGCCGACATAGTGGATGGCGCGAGAGATTACCAGATGATGACCAGACGAGTCGTCGATGCTATTGTTGCCATGGGCGAGTATAACCGTTTCAGCAAGGGTATATTTGGCTGGGTTGGATTCAAACGCAAGTGGATAGAGTTTGAGAATGTTGAGCGCGTGGCAGGTGAGACTAAATGGTCATTCTGGAAATTGTTCGTATATGCCATTGATGGAATTGTGGCATTTAGCACGGCGCCCCTTACACTAATTTCGGTTTTTGGTGTAATCATGTGTCTTGTGGCGTTCATATTTATTGTATTTATTATTATACGTACGCTTATATTTGGCGACCCAACTAATGGATGGCCTTCTATGGCGTGTATCATCCTGCTTGTTTCAGGTATTCAGTTATTATGCCTTGGGATAATAGGTCAGTACATGGCAAAGACCTATCTCGAGACTAAGAAACGACCGATATATCTAGTTCAGGAAGAAGAGCTTGGAGAATAATATGCTTACTAGGATTAAATCAAACAAGCACAATTTAATAATATGGCTTCTCTATGCATTACTTATTATCCCTATGTGCTACAGTATATTTTATTCTGTGCCTGCCAGTGATGATTTTGCAATGGCATTAGGACGTGCCAATTCTAAGGGATTTTTTACAGAGCTTTTTTCTAATACGGCCTTTTTTTACATGAAAAGAGGCGGTACGATTATCGGATTTTTTGTAGAGATGATAATCAATCCTCTTAATGCACATGTGCATTTGGGACATGCTTACGGTATATATATGATTGTTGCATTTTTGCTATGCAGTGCAGGTGTTATATATTCTGTTAGGACGATTGTAGATTATATATTGTACGATGCAGGTAGCTTGCAGCAGCGCATCGCCGCACTTGTGGTCATCGCCGTGATGTTTTCGACATATTATTATGTGGAGGCATTCAATTGGTTTGTGGGCATGATAGCCTACGAGATGCCTATGGTGATGGAGCTTTTGGCCTTTGCTTACATCATTAGGTACACCCGCACGGGTAAGAAAAAGTATTTGGTCGGTATGATTATCACAGGCATAATTGCCGCCAATAATACTGTCATGGATGTGCCGCTCGGATTATTTTTCTTATACGTTGTATTTTACAAACCGGGATTTGATAAATCAGATATAAAGGGCAATATAAAAAAGGTATTACCGCTTATCGTTTTTATGATTAGCGGACTTGTAGGTGTAGTTGCGCCGGGCAATTTCGTCCGCAAGAGCCAATATGTAGATGAGGCTGGACCATCAGTGGTTCGGATTGCGCTTCAGGTTGCGATTGATATCGCACAGCGCATCTTTAGAATAATTGTTGACCATCCTTTTACAGTCTTGCTATTTATTATCTTGATATATATCGGCGTGCTGAGTAATGCAGACCGTCGCAAAAAGACGCCTAGCATCTTACTTGTACTTATTGTTGGAATTATTGCGGTGGCTGGATCTCTATTCCCGTATGTCTATGCCAGAGGATTCACTACCACATATCTTGATGTACGTATTGAGTATGTGATGGATTATTTCCTAGAGCTTATAATGTGCACGGCCTGCCTATTGATTGGTAGACGCATCGCTGAGAAAATAGATTTGATAATGACACCACAGATTAATCTGGGTATTGTGTCAGCGCTGATAATGTTTGCATATGTATGTGTTATCAATAACTACGGCTACCTCGATATCATTCAGGTGGACATACTAAAGTCAAGGAGTATCATTACCTCCAGCTACGAGCTATGGGATGGTATTCTCACGGAGATAGAGGAGTCAGACGAGGATGACGTGGTCATCACTCGCGACTATAATATCAAATGGTCGCCATATTTCTTCTATTCAGGGATAGATGATGGCGTGGTATATGATGATGACCCGTCTGTGGTCTATAGTACGGAGCATATTATGCCAAACGTATACTATCAGAAGAATTCAATAATACTGAATATCCCTGATACCCCTAATGAGTAAGAGAACGTAAATTATTGAAAAATCATTTTTCAATAATCGTATCTACCAAGTAAAAACGATTTGAGATTAATAATTTATGAAAAAAATAATTAGCAGTTTCACAGGGCAAAATAAATACAGAATTTTGTTGGCAGTAGGATATATACTCCTACTGTCTCCTTTTGTTTATTCCGTCTATTATTCTATGCCTGCAAACGATGATTTCGCATGGGCATTGGAGTGGTGGAGTAGTAATAGGTTGGTGGAAGCCCTGCACAGGGTGGGCTGGAATTATATGAATTTCTTTGGTCAGTCTGGCGCTTTCGCAATAATCATTCAGATATTGTTCAACCCATTGTATTGGTTTAATAATGCAGGTCATAGCTTTGGTATATGCATGGTCATAGTATATTTGCTTATAGCAATTGGTATGGTGATGGGGCTAAACAGTCTTGTTAGGAATCTATCTCATATTAGGGTACATTCAATAGTTGAAATAATAAGCTTTTTGATTATGTGCATATTGTACACTTGCTATTACTATAGTGATGTATACAATTGGTGGTCGGGTGTGCCGGGATACTCGCTAATGATGATGGTGGAGATATTTACCCTTAATGCTATTGCAGCACACCAGACAAAACCAGACAATAAATCATATATAGGCATGATTGTGCTTGGCATAATATCTTGCAGCGGCATGATGTATTGTGTCACAACAGGAATATTTTATTTTATTTATGTATTTGTATTGCACTATAAGCAGGGAGACCGACTAATAAAAAAGATAGTCCCGTTGGTTTTATTTGTTATATCCGGAATTATCACAATTGTTGCTCCGGGCAATTTTAATCGTATGAGTGATACGGGCGCGGTACATGTATCGCTTAGAGATTCGGTTATTGTTACCGTTATTCGCGTGATTTTGCGTATTAGGGCTACGGTAATCTCTAAGCCCTGGTTAATTATATTTTTATTTGTTATTTTTATGCTTGGGATTAAATATAGGACAGATATACGGATAAAGCTGTGGCAGTTGATACTTGGAGCCATTGCGATTATGACCTCGGTATTTGGAGCAATGTTGCCGTATGTATATGGCTCGAACAAGGCGTTGGATTCTGAGTTCATTTCTCGAGCACTATATATCGAGGATTATATTACTTTTATTGGTGCTGCTTTTTGGTTTCTGATGTTTGGAATGTATATAGGACATGTGCTAGAAGAATATAATCCATTGATTATAGGTACATCAGTACTTGCGGTTGCTACAGGGATGGTTGTCATTGTCTGCAGTTTCTATGGCGTGGTGCATGGATATTGGAGTCAGTTGCTTCAATATGATATGATTCAGAAAGCAGATTTGATCAAGGAAAGCTATTATTTCTGGGATGATATTTTGGATGAAATTGATTCTGCGGAGGATGGCAGTGATGTCGTGATTGATAGAGTCGATGTATCGTGGTGTCAATATGTGTATGATACAAGCTTGGATGAAGAATATAAGGAGCCTGTATCCGAAGATTATAAATACGGCAATTGCAACCAATGTGCGTCCCTTTATTATGGCGTGCGCTCAATTATTGTTAATCTGGAGTAGAGATTGTGGAGAATATTAGTTTGAAAAAATTCATACCGGCAATTATTGCTGTCATCTGTCTGATTGTACTTTGGAGTATCTGCCCAATATGTTTTCAGAATAACGATGACAAGGTAATTATGTATCTGACCGCAGGTTATACTACCGGCACGCCTGAGCTTGGCACAGTTTTTGGTGGATTTCTATGGTCAGGATTGATTGGGATTTTTTATAGAATCTATTCAGGAATCGCCTGGTACACAGTACTTTCGCTTGTGGTTATCGCTTTGTCATTGATAGTAATATTTTATAGCATCTACAAGTCTGTCGAGAGTAGTCACATTATATTACGAATTGCGCCATGCTTTGTATTATTCATTGGTGTTTTGATGTATTTCATGGCAGCATTGCAGTATACAGTTACAGCGGCTATTGTAGGTTGTGGCGCTGTGTGTGCCCTTGTGACATATCTTTATACTGATATCCGGAGGCGCTGGCTTGTCATTTCTATAGTTTTGCTGATTTGTTCATTTAGCATTAGAAAACAAATTGGCTGGGTGTCATTTAGCGCAGCACTCATTGTCGGATTTTTTGCTCTGGTAAAAGAAGTTATAGGCGTAGGAAAAGTGAAAGCTGATGATGAGAATAATTCAACCGACTCACTTTCATTGAGGCAGATAATAATTGCAGCAGCTGCTATTATAATTGCATTTGCTATAGTATATGTGAGCAATGCTATTTATGAAAAGGCATCGGGTATAGCCGATTTTAATGATTATTATGCAGAGGCAGGTAATTGGATAGACTATCCTCATCTGGATATTGCAGATGATACAGAGGGCGTATATGAGTCGGTAGGTTGGGATCAGGAGCTCTATGACATAGCCAGCAGATGGTATTTCATGGATGAAAGACTCACCACCGAAAACTTTGCAGTAATAAACAGTGGTTATTCGGCAGATAGCCTGACTGTAAAAGAATATATAAAACGCACAATTGATTTAATGCAATCATCTCCTATCTGTAATGTGCAGTTAGCCGCGTGGATAGTGATTTTAGTTGCAATCAATGGTTATGCTATCATAAATAGACAATTCAATATAATGTTGTGTGCAGCGGATTCTCTCTTTGTTTTTTGTATGCTGATACTGGCATACTTTTGTATTTTGCAGGGCAGATTTCCGATGCGAGTGTATGAGGCGCTGTTGATTATCTACATGATTCCATCGGTGTTGATGTTGCTCATTGCTGATAATTCGGATGACAGGCATAAATATAATATTATATTCATTACGTTGGGATGTTTGTTTATAGCAGGTAGCTTTATAGCATTCCCGTCAGGAAATATGCTAAAGGCGACCTATGCAAAGTGTCACGATGCTGATCGCACACAGGAGATTGACGAAGCGGAGGCATTGGAAAGCTATGCAATAGCAAACAGTGATAATATATACGTATATGATTATGAATTATCGCTACCGTCTGATGTATTTACTACATACATAGATGGAGTACCTAGTAATGTACTATTCTGGGGAGGCTGGACCTACAATACCCCTATGTATTATAGCCAGCTGGCAGCGAATGGAAGAGACGGCATTTACGCTGAGGATTTCATAGATGGTAATATTTATCTTTGTGGCAGGTACGTAGATGATAAAATGACTGCCTATATGCAGAGCCTTTTCCCTGATGCAGAGCCTGTAGTGGTTGATGAGTTTGATGGGATTGTGATGTATCAGTATACAATTCGCAACTAGAGTGTAAACAATACTGCCAGTTCTGCTATAATAAAGAATGACAAGCATGCGAGCATATCTTTTTGTTGGTGCCATATTATATAGATTATTGAAAAACATCAGTTTTTCAATAATCGTATCTACCAAGAAAATGTTTTAAAATAATTTCTTGTCTGGCGAAGCCAGATTTCTGAGGATGTTTTCCTAAATTATCCGCAGAAAGTCATGGTTTTGAAAGTGATTTTTTTATTGCATTGAAAAATGTATATTTAAAAGTACTTTGAATTATAGATGTTCGATTGCAAACAGATAGTATTTTTGATAGATTAAATATGCGGTTAATCCGTATTGAAAGTACCTATGACAGGGTGGTAGTCTCCCGAGCCTTTATGGAGGTCTGAGCGATCAGATGTTACTAATGGAAGGGAGGTGGCGCTAGTGAGCGATTACGAAATCATAATGATTATGCTAGGTATCCTAGTATTGCCTTTTACAGCTTGTAGTTTTCTCCTCGCGTTGCTAAACTTTCTCGACAAGAGAAATAGTAAGCGCAAATAAAAATACCCTTCCTGTCTGTCCCACAGGAAGGGCTCTGCTCGTTTTGAGCAATTAAGTTCTAAAACTCGTGGAGCATCCACTTTGGAGTGGGTGCTTTCTTTATATTCATAATATATCATCTTTGTGATATATATTCAATTAAAAATTATTATGCCACTATGATGCCGCTTATTGAATAACGGTGTTCAAAAAGATATGATATATCATTATGGGTTTGCTTTTGAAGGGAAGCATGTGTTGATTGGATGAGAAGTAGGCTTGGCTTTAGGGATAATAGAATGAAAAAGAATTTTTTTAGATTGGATACGTTTTTATACGTTATTGCGACTATGGCATTTATAGCAATGGTATATTCGATGTTCACATATGGCATTTCGTTTATTCATTCGGATAACGCAGTCGAACTATCAGCCATTAAAGCTATGATCGATAGCAATAGTGTATTTACAAAATCTTGGGTATATGGAAATGGTGATATAAACGTAATGAGAATACAAATATTCTAAATGCTGCCATAGGATACATTATACATGTTGATAATATAGAGAAATGGATTAATAAATGTTAAAAACTAACGCAGGCACAGGTCATTGCCTTGTCAGTAATTGTAATATTTTATAGCATCTGCAAGTCTGTCGAGAGTAGTCATATCATATTAAGAATCGCGCCATGCTTTGTATTATTCATTGGTGTTTTGATGTATTTCATGGCAGAAAGACTCACCACCGAAAACTTTGCAGTAATAAACAGTGGTTATTTGGCAGATAGCCTGACTATAAAAGAATATATAAAACGCACAATTGATTTAATGTAATAATCTCCTATCTGTAATGTACAGTTAGCCATGTGGATAGTGATTTTAGTTGCAATCAATGGTTATGCTATCATAAATAGACAATTCAATATATTGTGGTGTATCAGTATACGATGTAAATACTTTAAATATTAATTACTTATGGTGGGATATATGAAAAAATTGCAAATGTATAAAGGGTTGAAAGAAAAGTTTGGAATAGGCAATTTGTTATTGTTTTTTGGATTATTAATTACTTTTGTCGCTGTTATTTATTCTATTTTTACTTATGGCATTAGTCATATAACATCAGATGTTGCCACATCCTATATTTTATCAAAAAGTATAATTGAAAATGGTAGTCTACTACCCAAAACCTGGAATAGCGCAAATGGAGAAATATGGTTCTTTAATGGCGAGATGATGGCACTTCCATTTAATTTACTTGTAGCAAATAAACCTCTCGCAAGACTCAGATATTCCAAAGGGAGAATATACTATCACCATTGAGGGGCAAGGATTAGAGAAAGCTGATTTTGAAATTGTAGATGCAGGTGAATCTGATGATTCTGTAGGCTGTATAGATTACAAACTTCTTTCAGAAAATGATGAAAGCCTCACGTATTCATTAAAAATAGAAAAAAGAATTGATACTATAGATTTCAGACTGTTAAACAACACTGAAAGTTCTGTTATAATAAGGGATATTTTGGTAGAGCAATTATAGCGATAAATAGATTTGGCAATGATAATTAATGGAGGGCTGGCATGGGAGTGTATCTTAATCCGGGAAAGCAGAGATTTCAGATGGCTATCAATTCTGAAATTTATGTTGATAAAACAGAGATGATACAACATATAAATTCCGTAATAAACACTAACCAGAGGTATGTTAGTGTGTCTCGCCCTCGCAGATTTGGCAAGACTATGGCAGCTGATATGTTGTGTGCATATTATGATAGATCGGCTGATAGTCGTAGTTTGTTTGAAGGCACAAATTTATTTGATAACAGAGAGTCTAGCGAACAATCGTGGGACAGGTACTTGAATTGCTTTGATGTGATTCGCTTGGTTATGACTGATTTCATCAAAAGTGATGTGGAGGTAACGGGCTCTCTTAATCGCTTGTCTACGCGCGTCCTTGCTGAGCTGAAGGTAGAATATCCATCTGTAGAGGTAGACGAGAGTGATTTTCCATTCAGTTTTGAGAAATTTTATTATGAATCGAAGCGACAGATTGTTGTTATAATTGATGAGTGGGATGCTATTTTTAGGATAAAGCCTGATGACAAAAAGGGACAGAAACAATATTTGGACTTCCTTCGGGATTGGCTAAAGGACAAGGAATTTGTCGCATTAGCATATATGACAGGGATTCTACCTATAAAGAAATATGGTGAGCACTCGGCGTTAAATATGTTTGACGAGTATTCCATGACTCAGCCTATGCAGTTGGCTGAGTATACCGGTTTTACTAATAAAGAGGTTAGACAGCTTTGTGATAAATACAATATGGACTATTCGGAATTGTCTAGCTGGTATGATGGATACAAGCTACGAGATAATGTGCCAGTCGACAAGAGACAATTGTACCGAGAGGGAAAATATGAGGATCATATTATAGATATATATAGCCCTTTATCCGTAGTTAATGCAGTGTCTAGCGGGGCAATCAGAAATTATTGGAATAAGACTGAGTCTTATGAGGCACTTGCAGATTATATAAAGCGTGATTTTGATGGCTTGAGGGAGTCAGTCGCTCTGCTTATGGACGGTGGTAGAGTTAGGGTTAATACCTCCTCGTATCAGAACGATATGATTACATTCAATGGAAGAGACGATATTCTATCATTGTTGATTCATTTGGGATATCTTGGATTTGATGATAGACTTAGTGAGGTTTACATACCTAATAAAGAAGTTTTAGATGTATTCAAGGTATCTACTCAGGATAGGAAATGGGCAGAGACATTCAGGTTATTTGAAAAGTCTCAGGAGCTACTGGCCGCCACGTGGAGTTTGGATGAGAAAGTGGTCGCAGAGACTCTGGAGTATATGCATGATTACTCTAGCAATAAGACATATAATGATGAGTCGGCACTAAGCTATGCGGTGCAGCTAGCTTATTATGCTGCGCAAAAGTATTATACAGAGGTGCTGGGATTGGATACGGGAAAGGGATATGCAGATATTGTCTATATACCTGCTCCTCAGTATCCTGACAAGCCGGTTTTATTGATTGAGCTAAAATATAATAAAGATATAGATACAGCCATGACACAGATTAAAAAGCGCAATTATACCGGCAGGTTGGAGCATTATAAGGGTAATATTTTACTTATAGCTATAGATTACAACCGAGATTCATTAAGAACAGATGCAGGGTTCAAGCATCATACGTGCAAGATTGAGCGCACTTGATAATGATGGAAAGTGAAAATAAGATGATATTTAAATTCGAGGAGCGAGCCCTCAAATGGCTTGCAGACAATATAATATATGTGGCGGTTGCTGCGGCATTTTTGCTCAGTGTACTGATACGGATTTCACTGAGGAATTTTTATTCGTCTGATGCTGATTCGTGCTTGATTCCATGGTATGATGCCATGAAGGCAAGTGGTGGAATCAGAGGCTTGGCTGTGCCGATAGAGGGTTGC